>Ga0315336_1003675_pt1 | contig 19878 bp, 21 predicted proteins | sample ASW5metaG_FD_204512 | JGI IMG/M metagenome (GOLD analysis project Ga0315336, IMG submission 204512) | Ammonia-oxidizing marine archaeal communities from Monterey Bay, California, United States - ASW #5 | ecosystem: Environmental > Aquatic > Marine > Intertidal zone | place: USA: California... | reverse complement strand
GTGGACAAAGAAACAAAGTATAAAGCCAAGAACGTTATAGATACGGCCGTTTATCGCGGCGGTGATCTCGCCAGTGGTTGGATCAATGCTGGCATGAGGATGCTTGGCTTGGGGCTTGGTGGTATTGCAGTCGTCGGCGTTGTGGTGGCTGCCCTTTGGCTCATTGTTGGCTACATGCTTGGGAAACACTTTGAGGCTAAGCACGGGAAGGCCAGCAGTCCTGGAGCGGCTGCTAGCTAGACTGTATATTCGGACTGAATTCCTAACTTTTGATTGGAAGGGTTCGGTTTGCGAAGGACCCGTATTATGTTCTAACAGGTATTAGTAAAGGATTGAAGTGATGCGGATTATTCTTTTGACATTCATGCTGACTGCATTGCCAGCGGTAGTTTTAGCCAAGGACCTGGTCGTTGTTGTGGGCGGCAGTGGTAAGACCGGTATAGAAGTTGTTAAACAGCTAACTGCGAAGGAACAATATGAACTGCGTGCTACGACTCGCAACGTGGGGCGAGCGAAGGCAAATATAGGTGATGATATTGACTGGGTTTACGCTGATGTGAAGGACGTGTCGAGTTTGAGGTCCGCCATTGACGGTGCCGATTACGTGATCTCAGCTATAGGTGCAGGGGCCCCAGGGGGGGAAAACGGTCCCAAACACATTGACTATCAGGGAGTTGTTAACCTCGTCGACATATGTCAAGAGCTCGGTGTTAAGCAGTTTGTTTTGACCTCTGCTATCGGCGTTGGCGATGTGGACCATTTCTTAAATGTTTTATTCGGAAATGTTCAGGTATGGAAATGGCTGGGTGAGGACTATATCCACGATTCAGGCTTGCCATACACCATTGTGCGGCCCGGAGGCCTAAGCGATGGACCAGCTGGCCATGCCGGGATTAAATTAGCAGCAAAGGGTGCTCTACATGGTGGCGAGATACCCCGCGCTGATGTGGCACAGGTTCTGATTGAGTCTATTGGGAATCCAAATGCAATAAAGAAGACGATTGAAATTATCAGTGATGAAGCAACAGAAGTTGATTTATGGAAAGCGGACTTTGCTTCAATTAAGGTGGATCCGGCTGATCCACCCAGACCGGCGCGTTTCGAGTAAATTAGGTGCTCTCAGAATGGTTAGTATAGCTGGATGTTTCCGGCCTATAGTGTTCTTCCTTTCAATGCTATGACAACAGCTCTGGGGTATACTGTTCAGGAAATATTTTTTTGTACTCACGAGTGGTAGCTTGTCAGATCTCTCAAAAAACCCTACCCTTGTTTTGTTGCTAGTGAGGCGTCGATGAGAAGGACTTGAAAAATGACTATGTCGACAAGGATAGTTTTAGCATCCTATTCAATAGTCGTGATGTGTGGATTGGCTATTGTTAATCAAAGTTATGCCCAAACTGATGCTCCCGAGGGTACCAAAGCTTATATTATTTCGCCTAAGAACGGAGATGTATTGACGAGTCCAGTCGTTGTTCGTTTTGGTCTTATGGGTATGGGAGTTGCTCCTGCGGGAATTGATTATCCCGATACAGGACATCATCACTTGGTGTTGGATGCAGAATTACCTCCCCTTAATGAATATATTGTAACTGATCATCCGAATTATCTTCATTACGGGCTCGGCCAGACGGAAGCGGTGCTAGATCTTGAGCCTGGGGAACATACCCTCCAAATGCTATTGGGCGATATGGATCATTTGCCGCATATACCTCCAGTGATGTCTGAAAGAATATCTATTACGGTTAAGTAATTTATATTCGTCGATGAAAGTTCCGTGTCTGTGGACGTTATCGACCTCAGAGATTTTTATGCCACCTCCCTTGGTCATTTTGTGCGCCTGAACGTATCTAGACGCGTTCGGCAGATGTGGCCTGATTTGACGGGACAACGGCTATTGGGGCTTGGGTTTGCAACACCATACCTTAACGAATATTCCAATGAGGCTGAGAGGACATTGGCATTTATGGTCCCTAAGCAGGGAGTAATGCACTGGCCCAAAGTTGGGCCGCGGCTTGTCGCTTTGGCAGAGGAGGATGTCTTGCCGCTTCCCGATCGCGCTGTAGATCGGCTGTTACTGGTGCATTGTTTGGAGAATAGTAGCTGTCTTCAACATCTGCTACGGGAGTGTTGGAGGGTTTTGACTGATGGCGGAAGGCTCTTGATTGTAGTTCCTAACCGTCGTGGATTATGGGCGCGGATTGAACAAACCCCATTTGCTACGGGAACGCCATATTCTAAAGGTCAGCTCACACGCCTCTTGGAGGAATGTCTATTTGTACCTACGCAGGTTTTGATGGCACTTTCCTTCCCTCCCTTATGGTGGTGGCTGTTCCAATCCTGGGCTTCAGCAATAGAAGTTGTTGGTGCGCGCTGGTTTCCGAGTTTTGCAGGTGTGGTTTTAGTGGAATGCTCCAAACAGATATATTCAACACCCAAGGAAAACGCTCTTCTTAGTTCTTCCCGTGATTACGTCATAACGCCAGGTGCTGTGCGCAACAAATTTAGTCGAAACCACTATTCTTAGTCCGGCATAGGACAAACAAGGCTTGCTCGCTCCAGAGATTTGCCCACCGGCCTATCGCACTAAACACCCTTTCCCTACCCATTGCGTCCAGGGCGTATCCTTTTTCAATAGTGATGTTCAGCTCGTGGCATAGTGCAACAAAATCAAGGATCGTACAGAGATGAATATTGGGTGTATCAAACCATGCCTCGGGTAGTGTTGGTGTGGCAGGCATGCGACCATGTAATAATAGTGAAAGCTGGACTCTCCAATGTCCAAAATTAGGAAACGATACTATTGCCCGTTTGCCTACCCGCAACAAATCTTCAAGCACTGCCCTGGGATTGTGGGTAGCCTGCAGTGTTTGACTGAGGATAACGTAGTCAAATGTATCGGCTGGATAATCCTTAAGGTCATCCTCTAGATTGCCCTGAATCACTGATAAACCCTGCCTCACCGCTGCACTGACTTTGGGCATTTCAATCTCCAACCCACGGCCATCAACACCCTTTACCTTCCCGAGGTACGCTAGCAAGACACCATCGCCGCACCCTACATCCAGAACGCGCGTGTCTGGCACCACCTGATCTGCGACTAGTTGCAGGTCAACTCGCAGTGATGAATGAGTGCGCGGTAGTATGGAATGCTCGTTTGCATCCATGAAATTTTAGTCCTGTATTCGTGCCGGCAGGCCGCGGATCTCCGCTGTGCCGTCAATAAATCCTTGGAGAGTTATATGAAACTCCGGCTCATTAAGTAAGAAAGCGTCGTGTCCATTATCAGATTCTACCTCAACAAAGCTTACATTTGCTGCTACTGAAGTTAATGCTTGAACGATGGCCCGGCTTTCCGATGTTGGGAAAAGCCAGTCCGACGAAAAGGAAATAACACAGAAGCGGATCTGGGTCCCCTTAAAGGCATTAGCAAGAATACCATTATTCTCTTCTGCTAAATCGAAGTAATCCATTGCCTTTGTAATATAAAGATAAGAATTTGCATCGAACCTATCGACAAACGTGTAGCCTTGGTGTCGGAGATAGCTTTCAACTTGGAAATCGGCGTCAAAGCCATAGGTTAGCGACTCGCGATCCTGTAAACGGCGGCCGAACTTGCGCTGTAGTGCTGGCTCCGACAAATAGGTGATATGAGCCGCCATTCGTGCAACTGCCAATCCCCGGCTAGGCACAGTATTTTCTTCCAAATAATTGCCCTGTTTCCAGCTTGGATCCGCCATTATGGCTTGGCGGCCAACTTCATGGAAGGCGATGTTTTGTGCTGAATGACGGTAGGACCCCGCTATAGGCACGGCACAAAAAATCCGGTGGGGATAGCGCGCCGCGAACTCTAGTACTTGCATCGCTCCCATGGACCCCCCGATCGCACAAAAAACCTGCTCAATACCGAGATGGTCAAGAAGTTTTATCTGGGCCAAGACGATGTCTCGGATGGTAATAACTGGAAACCGAGGTCCCCAGGGCTTTTCTGTTTCTGGATTATTTTCTTTAGGACCTGATGAACCCATGCACCCACCTAAAACATTAGCGCAGATAACAAAAAAGCGATTGGTATCAATTATCCTTCCCGGACCGATCATATGGTGCCACCATCCTGGGCGTTCAATAATCGGGTGGGGTCCTGCAACATACTGATCACCCGTCAATGCGTGGAAAACTAGGACAACATTAGATCTCTCTGGGTTGAGTTTGCCATATGTACAATAGGCAATAGTTACGGGTCCGAACGTTATACCTGATTGCAGAAGCAGAGGCTCAGTTAGTGTAACCGTGGTGTTATCACAGGGCTGAAGATGGTCTTGTGTCTTGTCCATGCTGTCGTTGCCTTACGTTTCGGCTCTACTTTTCTTACATGTAATAACAAGTATAGTGTTCTGGTACGATTTTAAGACAGCCTTGCAGGGGCCGTCTGTCAAGGTTTTCTTTGATTTCATATACACTTGCAACTATCACTGTGGCCCGTCTTACAGTGATATCTATGGAAGAAAAGCCATGCCGCTCCCTGAACCCCGGCCCGGCGTAATGGACATACCCCTCTATGAAGGGGGAAAATCCCGCATACAAGGTGCCCGCCAAGTAATAAAATTGTCATCTAACGAGAGCCCTTTGGGGCCGAGTCCAATGGCCATGGAGGCTTATCGTTCTCTGGAAGTTGCTATGCACAGATACCCAAGTGGTGGCGCTGAAGGTCTAAAATTGGCTATCGCGAATGTTCAAGGGCTAGACCCAGACCGCATTATATGTGGGTCCGGTTCTGATGAAATATTATTGTTGTTATGTCGTGTCTACGCGGGACCGGGCGATGAAATAATACACAGCCGTCATGCTTTTCTAATGTATAATATTTATGCGCAAAGCGTGGGAGCTACGCCAGTGGTGGTTCCCGAAACCAACCTAACGGTTGATATCGAAGGTATTATTGACTCGGTCACGAACCGAACAAGATTAGTGTTTATAGCTAACCCAAATAACCCTACTGGTACTTATCTTACGTCCGAGTCTTTGTTGGAACTCCGCGAAAGGCTTCGTGAGGACATAGTTTTAGTGATTGATGCTGCGTATGCGGAATATATGGTACAGGAGGATTATGATTCCGGTCTTCTGTTGGCTAACACCACACCTAATACCATTATGACCCGCACGTTTTCAAAAATTTATGGGCTGGCTGCTCTACGTCTTGGCTGGGCCTATGGTCCGAAAAGTATTATAGACGCGCTGCATAGGCTGCGCAGTCCTTTCAATGTTGCGGGTCCAGCACAGGCTGCTGGGGCCGCTGCCATGCGTGACCAAGAGTTTGTGAACGTGGCCAAAGCCCATAATGAAAAGTGGATGAGTATTATGATCCAACGTATGAGTGCCCTTGGTTTTCCTGCTCTCGGGGCGGGGGGTAATTTTGTCCTACCGTGTTTTCCTGAACGTCCCGGCCGAACCGCTACCGACGCAGATTCTTTCCTCCAGAGTAGCGGCATTATTGCTCGGCGCGTGGACAACTACGGTTTACCCAACCACTTGCGAATCTCGATTGGCTTAGATGATGAGATGGAAGCGGTGTTGGATACATTAGACCGGTTTATGGAGAGTGGCGGTGTCTAAAGACGTTTTATTCGACAAGATTGCATTCCTCGGCATCGGTTTGATTGGAGCATCCATGGCCCGTGTTATAGCTCGGGAAGGATTGTGTCGATCAATGGTTGCGTACTCAAGAAGGGGAGTAACGCGAAGTAAGGCGCTAGAACTTGGTCTTGTAGAGGCAGTCTATGAGGAGCCAGCGGAAGCTGTTGCGGGCGCTGACTTGGTGGTCATCGCTGCGCCTATTGGCGCTTATGCAAGCCTCGCAGAAGCTATTGGTCCAACATTAAGTCCCGGTACAATCGTTACCGATGTCGGTTCCGTTAAACAGGCAGCCATTGACGCTGTCCAGCCCTACTTGGCTAGTGGTGTTCACTTTGTTCCTGGTCACCCTATTGCTGGTACAGAGCACTCTGGTCCCGAAGCCGGGTTTGCGGATTTGTTTGAAGGACGGTGGACGATTCTTACGCCAGCACTGTGTAGTGACGAAAAGGCGGTTGAGCAGATTTCTGAACTGTGGCGATGCTGTGGAGCCTCCGTTGAGACCATGAAGCCTGAACACCATGATATGGTTCTCTCAATAACATCTCACCTTCCTCATCTCATTGCATACACGATTGTTGGTACTGCGACCTCTTTGGAAGAGGACCTGCGCCAGGAGGTGATAAAGTTCTCAGCGTCAGGCTTTAGGGACTTCACGCGAATTGCTGCATCCGATCCAGTAATGTGGCGCGATGTCTTTCTTAGTAATAAGGAAGCAACATTGGCTATCTTGCAGCGATTCAACGAGGATCTGGCGGCTATGCAGAGCGCTATTGAAAAGGGGGATGGTAAAACTCTCCTAGACTTTTTCTCCCGTACTCGCGATATCCGGCGTGGCATAATAATCGCTAACCAAGCAGATTGATTCTATTGAGCTAGTCCAAATACTCTGCCGCCGCATAGTCTTCTGTAATCGAATGACTTGGTTGGAATGGTTCTAGGTAGGACAGGTTACTTTGATGGTCGACTCTGATCAGTATTGGGTGTTTGGTTACGGTTCTCTGATGTGGCGGCCTGGTTTTCCCTTTGAGGAAGTGCAGCCAGCAAATTTGGATGGATATAGACGTGAAATGTGTATTCAATCTGTCCGTTACCGAGGAACGCCAAATGTGCCAGGGCTCGTGTGTGGCTTGATGCCGGGCGGGCGGTGCAGGGGCTTAGCTTATCGCATTCATGCGGACCATAAAGAATCCGTTATAAGATATCTCGATGAGCGGGAATTAGTGAATAACGTTTACTTGCTGTGTCACGTGAATTTAGAATTGGATAGCGGCTTTAGGGTAAAGGCGCGCACCTATGTAGCTGACACTAAACATCTCCAATATGCTGGTGCCTGGCCAGACATACTTAAGATAAAGTATCTCATTCAAGGATCTGGTAAGGAAGGACGAAGCCTAGACTATCTCGCGAGCATCATCGAACAATTGTCGCACCTTCGCATGGCCGATGAACGGCTAACGCAGCTCTTGGTGAAAGCATGTACAGCAGATGAAAAGGCTAAAAAAGATAAAACTGAAAAATTTTCTTTATAATGTTTTTGTTTTTTAGTTTCTGACGGTACTGCCATCCAATTAATGCCTGCGTTTATCTGAAAATCTCGGCAGATAAAGCAGATTGGTGGGAAAACATAGGTGTTGCTGATCTATTCGCAAAACAATGTTCTTTCAACAGTTACAATCTAAGCTCTCATTACTTAGCCTTCTTTCTGACGTCTCGCTTGTTCGGACTCTGCGGATACATCCAGGTCAAAAAGTATTTTGCCATACGCTGTAGCATGGACATCCCAGTTAAGCGCTCTGTGCGATGCCCCAGCCATAGCATCGGAAAAGGCCATGTGGACAGGGTTGGAGTTATTGAGGCCACCTGCGCCCATCGCTTCAACAACCCTTGACGCCGAGCGCTTACTAAGCTGAGCGATATAGGCGCAGTTGCGTTTAATACGAAGCAGGTCCGCCTGTTCTAGTTCACGGTCTTCTATGCAGGCATTGCGCATCATGGCCATGTCAGAGTCGTAGATAGCTTGAGCGGCATCAATTTCAGCCGATGCTTCCGAAACTCGGACTTGTTGTGTTGCAAATTCTGCTACTCTACTGTTGTCAAGAGCTGTGCGTTGGCGCATGCCCCCAAGAAAATTATGTAATGCACCTTTTGCAGCGCCTAATGTCGGACCGGCCACGGAATAAGCAAAGACATCCAACATAGGTAGGCGGTAAGTTGGACCCTTGTTTAACATTTGACCCGGTGACAATTTATTATTGAGCTCTGATATTAGTGTAGCTCTATGGGCTGGAACAAAAACCTCGTCTACCAGGACATTATTTGAGCCTGTCGCTGACATTCCTGGGGAATACCAAACATCGTCGATTGTATAATCGGAAGCAGGTAAGAGCACCATAGCCAGGTCTGGAGGTTGGTTCTCACGGGGGACCTGTGCCATGAGTGAGGTCCACCCGCACGCATCAACACCGCTACAAAACAACCATTTTCCAGAAACCGTATAGCCCCCCGGGGATTGAGTTGCCTTGCTACCTTTTGTTGATGCAAAAGCCGCTGCAACCAGAGCGTCAGGGTTGTTATCCCAGACCTCATGTTGCGCTTCCACCTGGTATTTGCCGAGCCACCAGTTGTGACTGCCAATTATTCCTGCAACCCAACCTGTAGAGCCGCAATATCGTGCGAGTTCCATGGCTACATCCGTATGGCTACCGAATGGGAGCTCAAATCCACCAAACTTCGCCGGCATACATGCTTTGAGAACCCCGGAGTCAATTAAATCAGCAATAGAGTCTTCTGGAATATGACGATTTTTTGCCGCGCTTAGTCGTCTTTCGTGAAGTTTCGGGCCCAGGGCTACTGCACGTGACACCAGTTCGTCGGTTGTTATCAAGTCTTTAGTGGTTCCTATTTGTGCAGTCATTAAGGCAAGTTTCCTACAGGTATACGGATTATGCTTTGGTTTCGTTTTTTCGGAATTACACTACTTTGTTCACAGCCCACCCGCAATCAAGGGCCGATTTGATCTTCTGTTAACACACCTAGTTGAGCCATGCCGTATGGGAGTGCACACGTATCCCATACCATAGAGATATGGGAACATGCAGCGCTAATGTCGGCCAGGGCCAGGTGTACGAAATTGCTGTCATCCAGCGCACTTGCACCCATAGCTTCGGCGAGACGACCTGTCGCCCGTTTAGCCAATTGCCCCACATAGGAAGCGTTTCGTTTGATTCGGGCAATATCGGCAAGAGTCAAAGGATTATTGTTTGTTAAGGAGTTACGTATGCGGGCCATATCGGCAGTATACAGCAACCGAGCGCAATCGATCTCGGCGGTAGCCTCTGAAGTTCTCAATTGGAGAGTTGCATTCTTGGCGATACGCTGCGCAAAAACGTCAGTCCGCGCGGCCATTGCGTCAGAATAGGCACTCAGAGCCCCTTCCGCCAACCCCAATGTTGGGGCTGAAACACAATAGTTAATGACACCTTGCATAGGCATACGGTACGGACTTCCCTTATCGTCTTTTGTGCCGGGTGTATCTATTGCATTGATTTCCATCTGGCCAATAGTGCGGTGATCTGGGACAAAAGCCTTCTCTATCACAAGGTCATGACTTCCCGTACCGCGTAGTCCAACTGCGTGCCAAGTGTCTTTAATCTCGAAGTTTTCCTTCGGCACTAACATGAACCATGCATCAGGTGGCCCGTCTTTGCGTGGTAGGCGGCCAACAATGATGCACCAATCGCATGCATGGATACCCGAAGAGAATAACCACCGACCAGAAACCGTAAACCCTCCCTCAACTTTCTCAGTTGTCTGGTATGCTGATGCAAATGCAGAAGCACTTATAGCGTCCGAGTTTTTCCCCCAAACATCTAGTTGGGCTTGATGCTCAAACTTTCCTAGCATCCAGTGATGAGTTCCACAGACGGACACAATCCAAGCGGAAGAACCGCAGAATCTAGCAAGTTCGGTGCCTGCCGACGTCTGAGCGCCGAAAGGTAATTCAAAACCACCACCACGCGTAGGCTGGCATGCCTTGAGAAGACCGGCGCTGACAATGTCTGATATCGTCTCGTCTGGCACACGACGTAGCTCTTGTGCCTTAGCCCGTCTTTCTGCTAACCGAGGCGCTAGATTACGTGCACGGTCTATTAAGTCCGCTTCCGTTGTTTTTTGTTTTGGCTCGCTAACGGACATATTAAGAGTCTTCCGCTAGTACGTCTTCAAAAGCTTTGACCTCTCCTAAGCCGACTTTGGTGTTTGTCTCAGCTAAAGATGCCATGCGGTCCAACCAAGGTCGTGAGTCTCCAGTAGCTTTAAGGTGAGCGAAGAACTCGGAGACTTGACGCACAACGATCCTTGAGGACGTTGAAGGCCAAATGGCGAGACTGAAGCCTATTTCTTGTAATTCCTGGGCCGACAAAATTGGTGTCAAACCGGTTTCAGACATGTTAGCCATCTGAGGTCCTATGTTTGCATCACAAATCTGATGCAATTCTTCCAGGGATTTAGGTCCGTCGACAAAGATTAGGTCAGCCCCTACATCACGGAACAATTGTCCTCTTCTTAGGGCTTCTTGCATACCAAGAGGACCCCTTGCATCGGTTCGGGCAATAATCACTAAGTCATTGTCTGTCCGAGACGCAACAGCTGCTTTGACCTTGCGCACTGCCACGTCTTCTGGTTCCACAAACTTGCCATCCATATGTCCGCATTTCTTTGGCCAGACTTGATCTTCTATTTGCACAGCTGCAACCCCGAGGGCTTCCATACCCATAACCGTTCGTTTGACGTTCGCGATGTCGCCATAACCAGTATCGCAATCGACAATCAATGGAATATCGGAAACCATTCGCATGGCGCGCACGCTATCTTCTAATTCTCCATAACCAATAAGTCCTACGTCTGGTACACCGTAACGCACACATGCAGAGCCGTAGCCGCTGGCATAGACGACATCAAAACCGGCCTGTTGCGCCAGTCGAACGTCTAATGGTGTTCCGGCCCCTGGGGTGACTATTAGCTCATCCGAGGCTAAAAGTTCCCGGAGTTTTTTGCGGTAGCTATTCATTTTTTGTATCCCTTAACAATCGTTCCATGCAGGTGCGAAGCTTCAATGGAATGGGTGTTGGTTTGTTTTCGGGTCGCTTGACGAAGACGTGGATAAAATGGCCGTGGGCAGCGCAATGGGTCTCATTTTCTAGGAATATGCCGACTTCATAACGGACAGACGAGGTGCCAAGACTACTAATCCTGAGGCCGGCGTGGACGTTTTGTGGAAATTTTATAGGCTTATGAAATTCGCAGTGGCTCTCTCTAGCTAGACCGACTGTATCCCCGTTTTCATAGTCGAGTGCTCCTTCTTTCATAAGGTAGTCGTTAATAACTGTATCGAAGAATGAATAATACACGACGTTGTTTACATGCTGATAGACATCATTATCACGCCAACGGGTGGGAATTTCTAAGAAATGTTCGTAATCCGCTCGTGTTTCCGGCGCATTGTTCATGGGAGGTCGCTTTCAAAAGGTGCGGTACCGTATGTCCGACCGTATAACTGGGTGTTCATCGCCTGGCAAGTGTGAGTCAAATAGCTTAGGTATCGTATGTATAACCAAACTGGCTGAGACGTCCTCTTGAGTGGTAAGGCAGTGCCAACGAAATATCGGAAGCTATAAACTAACTTATGTCCAGAAAATCATACCTTTACCATTCGGGTTAGTCTGATATGTCTGCTGGTTTACTCCTTTAGATCCACATTCTTGCCATCACCCTTTTGTTGCAGCATCTCTAGTTCATCTTGCACGCACTTTAGAACACGTGCGATGTACGCTGAGCGCCGTTCGGAGCGGATCAGGTTAACATCTTCCGGAATATCGTAGCTGTCTATTTCATCCTGTTTGAAGAGTTTGTTTGCTTCGATTAAGCGTTCGACGGTATCCAACCTGTCACGTGTAACGGATAATTCACCCATCAAGGTCAATACCATTGACAGGAGTTTATCAATGGTCGGATCCGAGAAATATTGTGGTTTCTTGCCTTTAGCTGTCCGTGGCAGTTTGATCTTTTTTGTTGATGCGTCGTCATTGGCCATAACGCGTCCTTTTGTCCTATTCGTATATTAAGAAATAACTGTGTCTATTCGCCCCAATTCACCCCTTGGGCTTACTTAACTGCAATAGTTATAGGAAATTCAAAACCATCCTCCGCATATGGGGTTTGGTCGTCCATCCAAGTACTACCAGCAAATTTTGTAACACTGTTTTCTTTCTTAAAGCCGGCCTGTTTGGCAACATCGATTAGATCGATATCCCTCAATTGTCCATAGAAGTGCTCATTGTTGTTGTAAATTTCCCATTCAAACAAGAATGCCTCTAATGGCGGGACGCCATGGGCTTGAGGTAGATCCAAATGGATCATCACCCCTCCGGGTTTTAGAACACGGTAGGATTCATCAAAGATCTTTTGTAGTGCGGTCTTAGATGTCTCATGAAGAAGAATATGTGATGTCACAATATCAAAACTGTTTTCTGCAAAATTTGTCCTTTCAGCGTTTTGCTGAGAAAAATGGACCGCAGCACCTAGGGCTTTAGCCCGGGCGTGTCCATAGCGAAGGACTGGTGCTCCGATATCGACAGCATGAAATTCAATATTAGGTTCCTGAAGTGCCCAATAGGATACTGATCCACCAATTGTGCATCCCATATCCAAAACGCGTTCGGGGTTTCGTTCAGGATATTGGCTCTTAAAGAAGTTATACGTGATGCGGCCAAGACCGTCATTTTCAGGACCCATACCCCCCATAGAATATATGTAGGTCCCGCGATCATATAGGGCACCTTCGGCAACGTCGTCATCAACAAAATTACTATGATATGCGCCTGGTTGGAGATGTATATCGGCACCCGTTAGATATTTGGGTGCTATTAAGCCGGGGTTTAAGGTTAAAGAACCTTCACCTTTTCCCTGTTTTGCCTTTTGGATAAGATCCGGTAAGTGACGTTCGACTGAGTCTATCACCGAATCCCAAATCATCTCCTGACTTGAACGCTGCATTGCGCTCCACAACTGGTAGTAGGGATCCTTCGTCATTACCTTTCTAACCTCCTGGCGGGTCTTAGGCTCATAGCCATGGGCTTTGGCGAACTCTGGAAGAACCCGGTTGTAGTAGGTTGGAAAGTTTCCAGGAAATACTCGGCTTGCGAGATGGACACGGAAATCTGATACAAATTCTTGGCGGGAGGCTTCGTCGTGGTCGGGTGTGGCGAACATTTCGTGTTGGGTCTGTGGAATCATTTGAACCTCCGAATCACGGATTAAGAGTAGTTTTTTCTTTTTCTAGCACTACTTCTCGGCAACAAAAATGGGCCATGAGAAGAAATTAACATAGCCATCCTCTGTTTGAGCTGAAGCTGCTTTACTCATTCTACTGGCTTGGACAGCTCGTTCTACTTTGTCTTGTGGAAAGCCTGCCGTCAGTGCAATAGCCGGCAGGTCTAAACTGCGTAATTGGCCCATAAAACTCTCATTGTTGTTATACACCTCCCACTCCATTAGGAAGGATGTAAGGGCATCAAGGTCATGATCCTGTTCTAAGTCCAAATGCAGCATAACACCGCCAGGTTTCAGAATCCTGTAGCATTCGGCGAAGATATTGGGCAAAGCCGATCGCGACGTTTCGTGCATAAAAAAGTGGGAGGTAATAACGTCGAAACTGTTAGCCTCAAATTTCGTAAACTCCGCGTTTTGTTGACTGAAGTGGACAGTGACATCGAGTGTGTGAGCGCGAGCGTGGGCATAGCGAAGGCAGGCGGCACCTACGTCAATCGCGTGAACGTCTGCTTCTGGAAAGTGCTGTGCCCATGGTAATGTAGAATGGCCAATAGTGCACCCCATGTCCAAAACCCGTGCGGGCTCTCTCTTGGGGTATCGAGAAACATAGTGGTCTACGGTTGTCCATCCGAGATCGTCGTTAAGTGGACCAAGTGATCCCATTGCGTATATGGGTAAACTAGTATCGTAAATTGCACCCGCAGCAACGTCGCCTTCCATCATTTCAAGATGGTAGCTCCCGGGGTGCAGGTGAATGTCATACGACGTCAGATAACTTGGTATTTCTAAAGCCGAGTTAAGGGCAAGTGATCCCAATTTCGATTTGGAATTCGACTTCGACTTCGACTTCTCAATGAGGTCCGGCAGTTCACGCTCTACTGTATCGATTACTGCATCCCACATAAGTTCCTGACTATTGCGCTGCATGGCGCTCCACATCTGGTAATAAGGATCGCGAGTCATGACCTTGCGAACCTCATGGCGGTTATCGGGCGGCCGGCCGTTGGTTTTATGGAAAGTCGGCGCAACCCTCTCCTTATAGGCCAAAAAATTTCCCGGGTAGACCGACGTGGAAAGATGATAACGGAAATCTCTGACAAAGTCTTGGCGGGATGACTCGTCGTGGATTGGTGACGGAAGCATTTGGTGCTGTTGCGAGTTATTAGACATGGGGTGCGTCCTCAAATTCCAGTTGCCCTATTCTAGACTGTTTAAAAAGATTTTTCATACGTTAGAAATACTCTAGTCAAATCAATTCATTGTTATCAGTTTCCATACAATCATTCGCCGAAGGCTGGGGTCGCATTTAATGGGTTCTATCCCATGAAAAGACCTATCAGTTTTTACAAAAGAAAATACCCGGTTTGGCAAAAATTTAACTGTTCTAAGCAAATCAAAGTGGCTTCGGTCGTGATGGGGACCACCAGGGCAACAAAAAGCTTTGTTTTTCGGCACGTACAGAGAAGTTCCTTGCTCTATAGCTCTTTCATCGGGCGGGCAGTAGAACAATAATGCGACCGCTCTGCTTGGTGCATCTGTGTGGGGTCCCAAAGCCATTGGTCCGTCATCGAATGTGAGTAATGAGCGGGCGAAGAAACGCTTCCCTGGCAAACTATCCCCAAATCGTTCTGACAGGACAGGGTAACATTTGTCCACCATAGATTGAATAAATTCAGTGCTATTGAGCCAATCTGCAACGTAGGACCAAAATACGCGAATGCTTTCTGGCAAAGATTGTACAACTTCGTCTTTCAAAAGAAGGTTATGACGGCCCTCGTAGGCTCCCTTGGCCACGGTGCTGCCGTAGGATATGGGTTCGAATAGATCGCGCGATGGCCAATACTTGTGAGTCAGTTCGTAAAGCTCTTGGGGGAAGATGCTATCGATGGTAAACGTTGGGCAGGTTTCAAAAGAATAGGGTTCAGACATAAGCCTTTGTGCCACCCCCCGAAGGGCCGCTGGAACATCGAGGGCAATGATATTTTCCCGCATCTATGGTGCCTATTGCATGCGGCCTACGGACTCATGAGTTGAGTTAGTTCCGCTGTGTCAAAAACATCTTCAAGTTCATCAATGATTTTTACCAGAGCCTCGCCATTCTTGCTTGGCATTTTGTTCGCTGACGCATCCCAACATCGCCAGAATTTCTCTATTTGACGATCACGAGACAGCGGTTTGTCCGGGTCACCGATGGCCTTTTCAATTTTGATCTTAAATAAGGTTCCATCTTTGAGGCACAGCTCTACGGTTTGTGGGCCAAACGCGTTTGGGTCTCGATTGTTGTCTTCAATCACCTGAATTTTGGCGGCTATGCTGTGAGTCTCTTTCCGAATCAAAGCATCTTCTTCAAAATCTTGTGGGACGACAGTACCATTGCAAATCGTTATCGCGGCCACAAACGGCAAGCAAAGTCTAGCATAACTTGGGCTGGGAGTTGGAATATCCGGGCGACCAACTAGGCGATAGGCCAAAGGCGGTATCCAGGCCGTGACCTTTTCCACGTCATTTTCTGTAAATCCATGTTCGTCTTTGAGAATCTGTATGGCGTCAATCACATAGTGTGTTAACCGGCCGGCTGGAAACGGTTTGTGACCAACTTGGGTTAAACGGTATACTTTTCCTATTTCTGCCCAAACAGGCTCTATATTGTACTCTCTTTCGCATAAGACAAGGTATCCGTACATACCTGTAAGTACGTCCTTCGGACCCTCAATTCCCTTTTCCGCTAAATCACAAGATGTAATCCCACCGCGTGCCGCAAAGCCAACCTGTAGGCCAAGAAGCTTGGTACCTTCCACATGTGCCTGCATGTTACCGCTTGTCTGTCCATATTGAAGACCGACGGCATTGAGTGTTTCCTCAAAGCCAAAATTCCGAAGTTTTGCGCAAGCAGCTGTTGCACCAAATCCTCCGACTGAGGCTGGACGGAAAAAGCGCATGGGGCCGGTGGATGCTAGGGCAATTGAGCAAGATACATCGATGCCCATGGCCACAGCGGCAATCAACTCTTGCCCTGATATTGGTATGCCTAAAGAATGCTGGCGATCTACCTCGGCCATGAGAGCTGCCATCAAGGATGACATAGGATGCAACACACCACCTTCGTGGACGCAGTCGTACTCCAGACAATGAATTTGATATGCGTTAACAGCGGCCGCGCTCGGCGGTGGAAGTGTGTCCGACCGTCCCCAGACCCGAGATTGCGAACCAGTGCCCCACATATGCGCAGCAGCTAAGGTTGCATCGGCCGATGGTTCACCAGATCCAGCTAATCCACAGGAAAAAGTGTCCAATATGAATATCTTTGCAGCGCGTATGGCGTCCGCCGGAAGGTCACCATAGCTGGTATCGGTCACATGGTGTATGAGGGGTTCTAGGGGATTACTCATCAGGTAATTCGCTCTGCAATGTGCTTACGCGTCTTGGTCCGCTGCTGCTGTATCGTCTCCGGCATGCATGCGAAAAACGCGTTTTAAGTAAGCATCGCGGCGCTCCATGCGTTCCGATTCTATTGTCTCGCCCGGATCGTAAGACTCAATATCATCACGATTAATAGTCCCTTTGGTATCCAGTAGGCGCTCTACAGTGTCCACTCTATCATAAAGGACCGACACTTCAGCCGAAAGTTCAAGGATGAAGGTCATCATCTGATCCAAGGCTGGGTCATCAAAGAAAATAGACCGCTTACCCTTTGCTTTTCGTGGTAGTTTTATTTGTGGTTGGGTTTTTTCATTCATACCAACTGCACTCACGTCTTCGAAATTTCTTCCATTATCTTGCGATACTCATTCATCTTGTCATGGGGGACGATGTTTTCCCGTTCTTCCCGGATGATACGGAACAACCGGCCGATGTATTCATTGCGCCTATCCGTTCTTTCGGACTCAACCGCTTCATCTGGTCGGAACGCTTCGATATCGCTTTTGTCAAGAGTACCTTTCGCATCAAGTAGACGTTCTATTGTGTCCACGCGATCATAGACTACAGATAACTCTGCAGACATGGCCATTACGATAGCCATTAGCTGATCTATAGCAGGATCATCAAAGAAGTACGGGCGTTTACCGCGCGCGACAGGTGTGATCTTGATCTCGTCAGTCATGCGTTTCTCCCCACGTTTATTGTTGTCCCGCGCGCCGTAGGTGTGCGGATTTATTGCGCAAATGCTATTTTGTTTCTATTTCCAGGCGGAGTATGTTGTCCACTTAACTGTCTCACCCCACCGGCCATGCGCATCATCTTTCTTTTTGTTTCCAACCGCAGCAGCCAAGAACTCTTCTGCAGATGACATATAAAAGTCTGGTATCATATCCTGGACATATGTCTCGCCATTAAAGCCAGCCTTTTCCATGACCTCCTTCATATCCGTCTTGGTGTAGGCCGCATAATAGGGTTCGTTATTGTAATACGCATCCCAATCTATATAGAAAGCATCAAAAATATCCATATCTGTAGTTCTTGGAAGTTCGCAGTGGATTGTCATTCCGCCCGGCTTTAAGACGCGATGACATTCCCTCAGAATATTCCGCAACCCCACTCGGGATGTTTCATGAAACATAATGACCGAGAGGACGAGATCAAAACTATTATCCTCAAAGGTCATATTCTCTGCATTCATTTGATGAAAGTGTATGGGTTTCTCTAATGACTCACTGCGGGCATGAGCATAGCGAATGTTTGGTGCTGCAACGTCCACTGCATGCACTTCAGCATCTGGAAAGACTTCTGTGAATGGTACCGTGTTATGTCCAACGGTGCAGCCTACATCGAGGATTCGTTTGGGTCTTAAGTCGGGAAATCGCTGTTTAATAAACTCAGCCATCGACCGTCCGATACCATCACAGTATGGCCCAGCAAAACCATTTTGATATACGTAGACGCCGCGATCGTACAAGGCTGCCTGGGTAGCATCGTCTGACGTTCGCTCGGTATAATAGTTGCCAGGCATAATGTGGATGTCAGTTGCCGTCAGATAACGAGGTAAGTTGACGTCGGGGTTAAGCTCGACACTACCGTGTCGCGCGTTTATACCACGAATTCGATCGTTTAAGTCTGGCTGCGCTCTCTCAATCACCGGTATTACCGAGTCCCAGACCATTTCCTGGCACGCTCTCATCATTGATGACCATGTTCGACCATAGTGATCCTTCAACATAGCTCGCCGGACCTCGTGCTGGTCCTGAGGTTCTCGGCCTTGTTCTTTCTTGAAATTGGGTTTGACACGTCTCTCAAAAACATCGCGCATACCTCCACCAATCTGGTTGAGAATATGCATTCTTAGCGCTGAAACATATGTTTGTCGGGATAAGTCATCGTGGCCTCCAGTCTGCAAGAACTCATGGTGGGCCTGTCCGACTTTAGAAGCATTTGCATCGCGAAGAACGGGCATTGGATACTCCTCCTATCTGGATTGTGAATGGCGACAAATCACAATCCTAAACTCTTGCAATTCTAGCGGCGATAGTCGCCAGTTTTCAGTTTGACGCGCAGGAAATTATCTATTTCCAAGCGCCCCATGTTGACCACTGAATGGTTTCTCCTAGGCGGGCTGCAGTATCGTTTCTGTTAGCTACCGATTGGATTGCTTTGTTGAACTCATCCGTGGTTGCCTTGTAGAAATCCGGCATAGTAAAGCTTACGTAATTCTCCGTAGAAAACCCTGCAGCAACAATCACATCTTTCATATCCGTGCTGGTTGATGCCTGATAAAAGGGCTCGTTGTTATAATAGGCATCCCAGTCCATGTAGAACGCATCAAAAGGATCCATCTCGAACGACCGGGGTAACTCCTGGTGTAGGCCCAGCCCGCCGTGTTTTAGAACGCGGTGGCACTCCCTCATGATATTTCGTAAAGCAGTCCGCGAGGTTTCATGGAATAGAGCAAACGTTATCACCAAATCAAACGAATCATCGGCGAAGTTCATTTGTTCGCCATTCATTTGATGAAAATGAATAGGTTTGCCAAGGGCCTCCGCGCGAGCGTGCCCGTATCTTACGGCCGGTGCAGATACGTCAATGGCGTGAATTTCCGCGTTCGGGTATAGGTCGGTAAATGGTCCAATGTTGTGCCCTACAGTGCACCCTATTTCCAAGATTCTTTCTGGTTTGAAATCTGGATAGCGCCGCTTCAAAAACTCGCCCACCGATCGTCCTAGGTTGTCACCATAGGGTCCTACATTTCCTCCCGCATAAACATACACACCACGGTCGTATAAGGCTCCCTGACTCGCATCTCCCTCGGTTCTCTCCGTGTGGTAATTGCCTGGCATTAAATGAATATCTGTCGCTTTGACATACGGTGGGATTAGTACGTCCGGATTTAGCTGCAGAGAACCAAGCTTACTAGCAGGATCTATGTTGTTAATTCGGTCGTTCAGATGGGGCTGGGAACGTTCAATGGACGGTGTCACAGAATCCCATATCATTTCCTGGCAGCTTCTCATCATAGTGGACCACGTCCGACAGTAGGGATCCTTCATGATAGCCTTTCGGACTTCATGCTCATTTTCAGGATGTCGGTCGTTCTCTCCCTTAAAAGTGGGTTTGACCCGATGTTCATATACACTTCGCAAGCCTCCTCCAATTTCAGCGAGAATGTGCATGCGTAGGTCGGACACGTAGCTTTGTCGTGCATGTTCGTCGTGTGAACCGAGCACTAAAAAATCATGTACTGCTTGTCCCGCAGGCAACGGTTTCTGGGATTTATACGTATCTGGCATAGGAATGTTCCCTTTGATCCATAAATCAGATTAGGTCATTTCAATGAGCATTATATCAATACTGAGCGGTAGATTCTAGGTAAGCGTGCATCTGCCATGACTGTTGGAGGTCAACAGTTTACCTCATATCATTTACCATTCTCGTCTTATTTAGTCGTACGGAAGGGACAAACCATGACTCACGAAGGAAAAATCGTTG
>Ga0315336_1003674_pt1 | contig 19889 bp, 17 predicted proteins | sample ASW5metaG_FD_204512 | JGI IMG/M metagenome (GOLD analysis project Ga0315336, IMG submission 204512) | Ammonia-oxidizing marine archaeal communities from Monterey Bay, California, United States - ASW #5 | ecosystem: Environmental > Aquatic > Marine > Intertidal zone | place: USA: California... | reverse complement strand
CTCTCTTGGGCACAATTCCCCTAATTACGTCCATACACTCGTCGAAGCAACGAAACTAGCATTTGCTGACAGGCACTTTTACTACGGAGATCCCAATTTTACTGACGTGCCCATGGAAGCATTGTTAAGTGATTCCTACACCGACCAACGAAAAAAAATGATTCGTCCTAGTGAGGCTTGGCCTGGGATGCCTCCAGCTGGCGACCCTTATCAAAATTTACCTTACGGTCCAACACTTAAGGACATAACAAGTAATGATGGTAATCCTACTGCTAGTCTAGATACATCATACGTATGTGTAACTGACCAGCATGGCAATATATTTTCATGTACGCCAAGTGACGTTGCCAAAGACTCTCCAATTATTCCGGGTACCGGACTCTGTCCATCATCCAGAGGCTCACAAAGTTGGGCAGACCCAAAACATCCGTGCTCTGTGGAACCAGGCAAGCGACCTAGACTAACTCCCAATCCCGCGTTAGTCATTCGAAAAAACGAATTCGCTGTACCATTTGGTACACCAGGTGGAGATGTTCAGATTCAAGCAATGGTCCAGTGTCTACTTAACCTAATTGAATGGAAAATGGACCCACAGCAATCGGTTGAGGCACCGCGTTTTGGTTCGTATAGTTTTCCAGACTCATTTGAACCACACGCTTACCATCCTGGAAAATTAATGGTTGAATCAAGATTTAGCCAAGATACATGTTCCGAACTCAATCGGCTCGGACACTTAACCGAATTCTGGCCTGAATGGACTTGGCAGGCTGGTGCAGTCTGCATGATTCATGCGGATCTAAAAAGTGGCATTCATACAGCAGGTGCGGACCCACGACGACCAACCTATGCCGTTGGATGGTAGCCAATCGATCCGGAAAGGATCAGATAATTAGATCAGTACCCGGGTCTACAAGATGCATATGCTTCATATCCACCGTAAAATTCATCAGCTGTCCAACGTCCTTCGCATCATACGGGGTCGATCGCGCCCAAACTGCTGAGTCGTTAAGTTCGATGAAGACCATCGTATCTATACCGGTTGGCTCCAATACAACTACATTGCTCTCAAAATCGAATTGATTTTCTGTTGAGTGAGCTCGCTGGTCAGTAACGTGCTCTGGCCTGATACCAAATACCACGTCTCGCCCAAGAAAAGGCTTATAGCGTTCGTATCGATCATCGGGAACAGGAAAAATTAAATCCGAGCCCAACCGCAAACCTAATTTATCTGGTGTTACCTCAACTAAATTGCACCCGATAAAATTCATTGCAGGAGAACCAATAAACCCGGCGACAAAACGAGTTGCTGGAAAATCATACATTTCCTGCGGCGTACCAACCTGCTCGATCAATCCGTTATTCATTACAACAATACGGTCTGCCAAGGTCATAGCTTCGACTTGATCATGGGTAACATACACAATTGTAGTTGCGACCCTCTGATGAATTCTCTTGATTTCGGTACGCATTTGGACTCTTAACTTTGCATCTAAATTCGACAGTGGTTCGTCGAACAGAAATGCTTTCGGATTCCTTACAATAGCTCGCCCCATTGCGACCCGTTGACGCTCTCCCCCAGATAACTGTCGGGGTCGTCGATCCAGCAAGTCTCCGATTCCTAATGTCTCAGCTGCCTGCTTAACCCTCGAATCAATCTCTGATTTTTCTACTTTATGCATACGTAGGCCAAATGCCATATTGTCAAAAACCGACATGTATGGGTACAGTGCATAATTTTGAAAAACCATAGCCATATCTCTATCTTTTGGAGCTAGGTTATTTACAACGGTTCCGTCTACAAGAACCTCTCCTTCCGTAATATCTTCCAGACCAGCAATCATCCTGAGAGTTGTCGACTTTCCACAACCAGAAGGACCTACCAACACTACAAATTCATTATGCTCAATGTCGAGGCTTACACCACGTACTGCTTCTACTTCGTCAAAATATTTATGCAGTGATTTAAGCTGAATCTGTGCCATAGGACTAGGTGCTAATAATATTCAAAAGTGATAAGTAAAGACATGGCTATGGGCTACTCACGGATAGAAGACGAGTAATTGGTTCTAGACCAACCGGGACCGTATCAAATAGATTTTCATAACGTCAATTATATATCTCGTTTATAGTACATAAATATTACTAATGGCGCCAACTCCTAGACTACTGACCTCGGTATGCTCAGCCCTACAAATTACCGGACGCCATCTGCTCAGTAATATACCTACTTTGTCGAATAGCTAACGCAACAATTAAGCACGTCGGATTTGCTGCCGTTGAAGACACAAACTGGCTACCGTCTGACACAAATAAATTAGAGATCTCATGGCTCTGCCCCCACTTATTAACGACTCCTTTATCGGCTGAATCACTCATTCGACAGGTGCCTAGGTTATGCGAAGCGGGGGTCGGTGGCGATTTCAGAATTCGAATCGCACCCGCCGACTGCAGACCATCAACAGATCTTTGATTAGCATAACAACGCATAGATAAGTCATTCGGATGATCATCCAAATTTAAAATCGGAATAGGGAGGTTAAACTGATCCTTCTCTGTCGCGTGAAGTGACACTTGATTCGATTCAACAGCAAGATCTTCTCCGTTAAAATGAATACCGCCAACATGATCATAATTTTCCATCCATTCTGCGAAATCTTTGCCCCAAGCACCTGGGTTTAGGAATGCTGCGAAAAAAGGCAATCCAAGGGCTACCCCTCCCGTAAAATATCCACCAACGAAGCCCCGCGATTCATCATATTTAGCCTCGTCTCTTATAAGTCCATCACATACTCGACCTCGATACATATGAATTGGGTTCTCAAAGATCCCATATATAAAGCCGACGACGTGTCGCATATAGTTTTTGCCTACTTGCCCTGAATGATTTGCGAGACCATTAGGATTCATGTTGTTTTCTGAATTAAGCAACAGTCTTGCGGACTCTATCGCATTAGCTGCAACGCATACTATTCTGGCTCGTTGGCGCTGAATATCTCCGTTCCCATCAACATAGACCACTTCTTTCACTTTACCTTCTTGGTTAGTCTCAATTCGTATGGCCATGCACCGCGACCTAATCTCACAGCGGCCACTCTGCTCTGCTCGAGGTATTTCTGAATTAAAAGTGGACCATTTAGCACCAGATTTACAACCTTGCATGCAAAACCCGATTTGATCACAGGCATTTCTTCCATCAGCTGGCACTGAGTTAATAGCAAGGTTACCGGTGTCATAATCAATGTAGCCTTGGCGCCGCGCTGCCAGCGCCAAGATCTTGTAATTATTACTCCCTGGCGACAGAGGCATACCATTACGCCCAGTAACACCCATCTTTATTTGCGCACGAATGTAATCTGCCTCAATCTCCTCGTAGTTTAACGGCCAATCCGCCAGATTAGCTCCTTCAACAGCGCCGTAAGTTGTTCGCGTCTTAAACTCATAAGGACGTATCGGCGGGCACATGCCAGCCCAATGGAGAGTCGTTCCTCCAACACCCTTGCATATCCAAGTAGGTGCATCCGAATGGTTTTTTGCAATTGAAGAAGTCCCCGTCACGGCACGTTTATCCTGCCAAGTGAAGCGTTCCCACATGGTCCATTCGTCGTTTGTAAAATCTGACTCCTTGAAGCGAGGACCCGCTTCCAGTACTACTACACTTGCACCGTGGCTAGACAGTTCGTCAGCCATAGTTCCACCGCCAGCTCCTGATCCTATAACTAACACGACCGAATCATCATCGTAATCATAGGTCATCATTGGCACATCATTTTCGACAGCACGACGAATTCTTGCCATAACAATTACGTCTTCCTTAAATTAGAACGAAACACCCACGTGATTAGTGCAGCGTTGGGTTTTCATCATTCGTCAGGGATCCATGCAGCGTCACTAAAACCTCTCTTTAGATAACCCCCAAGATGGGAAGAGGCCCCCTCATAGCCGAAGTGAATCCACACCTCTGAATCGTTGTACAGATTTTTTAAAACATGGCCATGAAAATCTCGGAAAAATGCGGAGTGCTCTAAGCTTATTAATGCGTCTATTCTGTATTTTTCCGATAGCTTCAGAAATGGCGTTCCATATTTGCTATCTAAGAGTTTTACACCTGCCTCTAACTGCTTTTTTTGTCGCTCTTCCAGTTCTCCATCAAAGCGGTCAATAATTCTAGCGTAAACATCTTTACCCAAGAACTTGTGGGGAAACATCTCTTGGGAGATAGCGATGAGTGTCTCGCGGAGATACTTATCAATTTTCGTCATAGTTACTCTTTCGCATATTTGAAATCATCTAGACTATGTCGGCTCCATAACTCTTTGCCAATAGCTCAATTGGGTGGAACGACCTTTCGACTTTAGAATGACCATATTTGTCATATTTAGAAATACCGTCCAATAAATGATTGCCAGCTAAAGGACATTCGGATGCAAAGTACTGACGCTGATCTAAAATTATTCGCTCAATTATGGGTCTACCAAATTCAACAGCCACTGGATGATTTTTCTCCAAAACTCCCCAAGTCCCACCGTGCCCTGAACACCGTTGAGTGACTGTTACATTACTTTCAGGAATTAATCGCAAAATGATCGCCGATTTAGGACCGACATTTTGCGCCTGCGCATGACAAGCGTGGTGTAACATAATATCTCCGCCAATTGGTCGAAGTCCGTCAGTAATTCCCTCCTTTCTTAATAAGTCGACCAGATATTCGCTGATATCGAAAGTATTTAGCGCAACTTTTTTTACATTGTCATCGTCAGGAAGGTACAGAGACCATGTAGACTTCAACATAAGGGAACATGATGGGATTAACGAAACAATGTCATACCCACGGTCTACCCACTGTGCAAGTTCAGAAGAAATAGATATAGCTTTCTTAGAAACCGACTCTAGTCTACCCCCTTCCAGCTGAGGCATTCCACAGCATTCTGAATAGGCGACCTCTACTTCAATACCATTCTTTTCGAGTACGTTCTTCGCTGCCGCCCCAATATTAGAATTGTTGTACTCAACAAAACATGTGGCATAGATCACTACCTTTCTACCATATCCTGGTGCGTCAACGTTTATTTGCTTTTGATGCTTTACTGATTGCTGAGAGAATCGCTGCGGCTGAAACCTTGGTAGTACCGCACCACGGTCGATCCCTGTCATCCATTGCAGCACCAACCTAATAACTGCGTTTTCTTTATTGGTAACCCAATTTATGAATCGTGATAAATGACAGAATAGTCTTCCATTTCGATCAGTTTCTGCTAACTGATCTTGTTGAAAATGCCGATTACCCTTGCTTCGTTGTACTGCACGGTAGCGAATGACCATGCTTGGAAAATCCACTTGGAATTCATGTGGTGTAATGTAGGGACAAATTGGGTAACACATATCACATAAAGTACATGCATCAACAACGTCTGCAAAACATTTGGAATCAGCTGATCCGATGCTCTGATCTGGAGTACTATCAATCAGCTCAAATAATCGCGGAAAACTATCACATAACGAGACACACTTGCGACAAGTACTACATATTTCAAAGGTGTCTCTGAGCTGTGAATCCAGCTGTAGTTCTTGAAGAAACTCCGGCTCGTTCCATCGTATGTTAGCTCTCTGTGGTATGTCTGCGTGCATCTGAGCTTCTCTCAGCTAGCAAAATGAAGGTAGCGACAGAGAAGAGACGGAGTTTACTGAGTAGGCAAAACATCAAGCGCAACTATGACAGAGCCACTCTACGTGGACCGGCACAATCACTGTTTAAACCATCTCTAACTGCGGTATTCGTTAAAGAAAAGAATACAAGCCGGTAATAATCAAGCGTATAACCATATCTACGTTCCTTCTATTTTATCTATACCTTCTTTGCCTTTTTTTTTGTACTCACTTTCTTAATCTTTTTATGTTCTTTCTCTAACGTCTTCCACGGTCTATCCTGCCCTTCGAAGTTGAATTCAACTTTAATTCCATGGGGGTCGAAACAAAAAAGTTGGTGCAAATCCATTCCCGGAATTTCTCGATCCTCGAATTTAATACCACTTTTTGTTAGTCGTGCCGTAAACTTATCAAAGTTATGCGCACGAAATGCAATATGATCAATAGTACCGCTGTTATCAGGCAGCGAGTCATCGGTCTCTATGAAATGAAGTACCGGTGCGCCCTCAAGATATAACCAGAGGCCTGGGAAACCGAAGTCTGGTCTGAACCCCTCTTCAAATCCCAAAGCATCCACATAGAACTTTCTGCACTGGTCAACATTGGGTGTAAGTATATTGACGTGATCAAGGGATGCTATATCTGCGAGCTTTCCCGTTTTCATGTTCAATGCCATTAGCATTTCTCCTAGTAATGATTAAACCTATCGAACTTACAACTAAGCTTCACGAACAAGATCGTTAGCAAATTCATAACTCTACGAATACCTGACCTGATCCAGTAATTCTACGCAAGTGTTGCGTGGTCGGCTAGCAGATATATTGGTTATTAAATCAATATCTTAACTTGGTTTGTTTAGTTAAATAGTGGCTTATTACACAAGTTAGTTGTAATTTTAATTTGACACGTTTAGAAGTTTTACTTGACAATCATCAATCGAGTGAACCGATCCGACTCAATCTGGGTCGCCATAAAATATGGATCGAACATTCGTAAACATAAATTCAGTAAATTTAATTACTGATATCAGCAAACTACAGGAGCCCAAATGATGAAATTTTTTCTACTAGCGGCGGCCGCTATTTTCAGTTTTTGCCTGAATCAGATAGCGGTTGCTGAGACGGCGGGTGAGCGTGCAATCGCCGCAGCTAAGCAATATGCCGGCACGACGCTTACGATCCATACGGAAGCTGGCCTACAAGCCTTAGGCTGGCAACAATACAATGCGAAAGTATGGGAAGAGTTAACTGGAATTAAAATCGAGATTACCAGTGCTCCAGTAAACGAAATGTTCGTGACAACTGTGCAAGACTTCAGAGGACCCGCAAACAAAGATATTTTGGATGTTATGCCTTCTTATTTGCCGGATCTCGTTGAAATAGGCGCAATTGATCCATTAGATGATTGGATGGAAAAGTATGGTTACGGTGAAGATTATGCTGATATCGCGCCCGCTTATAAGGGTTGGGGTGAATACAAGGGTAAGGTATATGGATTTGCAGACGACGGCGACGTCCATATAATGCTTTATAGAAAAGATCTCATTGACGATAACGCCGAGAACCAAGCGGAATTCAAAGCCAAGCACGGATATGCGTTAAGAGCTCCGACGACATGGAAAGAATATGATGATGTCTCCCAATTCATTACTGATAAGTATGGCCCAAAAATGTACGGCGCGGCACAACCTAGAGCCAAAGGCCTTGCACTATATTTCTGGCAGGACATGTTCAGGGACTACGGTGGTCGCTATTTTGACCAAGAAACAATGGACTGCACCTGGAATTCTGAAGCAGGTGTAAATTCACTCACGGACTTTGTCAATCAACGACGATACATGCCGCCTGGTGTCGATGCTTGGGGTTTTACAGAGGCAGCTGCATCTTTCATGGATGGGTCTGTCGCGCTGCACTACACGTGGCCAGGCGTGGGTAGATGGGCACAGAATATTGGTACCGATATTGAAGCAATGAACTGGGTCCCAAAATCGAAAGTAGCAGGAAATGTCGGATACGCAGTTCCACCTGGCGGTACGCCTGAACTAGCGGTTGGATGGATTGTCTCAGTTGCGTCCAAAGGCGATAACAAGGAAGCAGCTTACTTGTTTGCTCAATGGGCTAATTCGAAAGAAGCGAGCCTCGCAAAAACAAGTCTAGGTTATTCAATTCGAGATCCTTTCAGAGTCTCCCACTACTCAGATCCAGGATTTAGAAATCTTTGGCCAAATGCTGGTGAATATTTAGACGCCCTCAACAAAGGTGGCGCTAATGGGGTTCAAGACCTCACCGTGATTCAAGCTCAGAAATATCATGATCTTATTTCAAATGCTATCCAAGCTTCTCTGGGGGGCACCGATCCACAAGCTGCACTCGATAAGGCATGCAAATCAGCGAATCGCGTCACCAAAAAGATTGGTGTCGATCGCCAAAGAGACGTTTACAAACAATTTGCATCTCAACCAAATGCGTATCGATAATTAGCAGTTTACAGGCTAGACAAGTAGAGGGGTGGTACAACCACCCCTCTACTTTTTGCGTTAACCAAAACAACTTAAAGTATTACGTCCACGGACTGGGCTTATGGTTTCCACCAGCATAGCTATCAATCGAACAAACCGAAGTTTACTGTTCTCAGATCGCTCGTTTCGTTATTGGCTAATAGCACCCGCTGTCCTAATTATTCTTCTCGTGGGACTATTCCCTATAATTTACTCACTCGTAGTCAGCGTCCAAAACATTACGATGATGGACCAGGATTATTCCTGGTACGGGTTCATTTGGTATGAAGACCTGTGGATAGACGAGCGATTCTGGGAATCACTATGGCACACCGGATTAATCACTATTATTGCACTCCCTGCTGAACTGATACTTGGACTCCTTTTGGCAAGAATGTTTTTGGGGGAAATGAAAGGCAAACCAATCTTCATTGCGATATTAGTCACACCTGCAGTTATATGTCCGGTTGTTGTCGGCGCGATGTGGCGATTAATGTTCGATACACGGTACGGCCCTATTACTCATATCCTGTCCTTGTTCACAGATAAACCGATCGAAATTACCTGGGTCGTAGACCCCAGCTGGGTCTATCCGGTGATACTAATCGCAGAGATTTGGCAATGGTTTCCATTTATGTTTTTAATTCTCTTAGCTGCACTATCTAACGTTAATACCGACTTGACCGACGCTGCTGCTATTGATGGCGCAGGATTCTGGGCCACTTTTTTTCGAATCTCATTACCCGCCATATGGCCCGTGATGTTTATAGCCATCCTGATTCGAGCTTTAGATCTTGTCCGTATTTTTGACATTGTATTTGTAATCACGAAAGGAGGACCGGGTACACTTACAGAGACAACACCGCTTTACATGTATATAACCGGGTTTCATCAATTCGAGACGAGCTATACCGGGGCAATGGTATTTTCAATAATCGTATTGCTCTCGATTATTGTCGTTTTGGCACTACAGAGAGTGGAAATTTCTAGATGAATCGTAACGTCGCCATACAAGCCGCAAGATATTTAGGTGTACTTCTTTGCGTAGCGATTGTAGCTTTTCCTATTTACTGGTTATTTCTAATGGCTTTTAAATCGGCCGAAGAGGTTTACGCGGTGCCACCGGTCTATTTTCCAGCAGAGATTCAATTTGGAAGCTTTAAAGCGTTATTTGGTGCTTCAGAAGACGCGAAGACGCTAGCAAACAGTATGATAATCGCTACATTTACAACCATTATTGCGATGGTTCTCGGCACGATGTGCGCATACTCGATGGTTCGATTTAAAACGGGTGGAAATCATTTTGCTATTTGGATTATGTCCCAAAGAATGCTTCCACCAATAGCCATAGTCTTTCCATTATTTCTCGCTTTCGCATTTATGGAGATACTCGATACCTTTCCATCGATAATAATAGTTTACGTGGCGTTTAATCTTCCATTTGTAATCTGGATGATGAGAGGCTACATCGAAGACATACCAATCTCACTTGAAGAGAGCGCAAGAATTGATGGATGCAATCGATGGCAAGTTCTCCACAAAGTAGTACTGCCTATGTCACGTGCTGGAATATTTGCGACTGCTGTGTTTACTTTCGTCTTCACGTGGAATGAGTTCGTTTTTGCACTAGTACTTACAAACAAAGACATTGTCACTTATCCAGTACAAGTCACTGGTTATTTTGCAGCTCAGCAAACATACTGGAACTCCGTAGGGGCTATGTCAATATTAGGAACAATTCCTGTCTTTCTTGCCGTTGTATTTTTTCAACGCTACCTGGTGAGGGGCATAAGCATGGGAGCTATTAAGGAATAGGTGTTAATTTTTACTTTATGAGTGATCTAGAATTCTTGAACAACAATCGCTAACGACGTATTCAAAAATGGAGAGCGACCTAATGAGTGTGATGCTGATAGTGCGAATTACTTCAAAACCAGGTAGAGGGAAAGAGTTAGCGCAACTAATCCAACCCGTACCTAAAGACAATGAATTTGATGGTTGCTTTGGAATGGAGGTTCTACAAAATAGTTCCGATCAAGATGAGATAATCATAATTGAATATTGGGATTCAATTCAACGACATAAAACCTTTCTGTCAGATCTTCAAGCCGCTGGCGGGCTAGATAAAATGCTTGAGCTTAGTGAGACCGTTAAACGAACATATTATGTCGAAACTACGGCCAGTTAATTTTCCCTTTCTCTATACATTGACCAGATCGCCAGACCTACGACAGCACTTAGAACAAATATGCCACCAGTAACTGTGGAGAGAGCTGGTATCTCGTTGAATAAAAGCCAGACCCAGATCGGCCCAATAATCACCTCAACCAAACCAAGTAGGGAGAGCTCTGCTGCGGCAACATAACGTGCTGCCATTGTGTACAACATGAATCCCGGTCCGTTTTGACAGGCACCCGCAATTAGACACCATATAAGATCATTAGAACTAACTGAGACACGTCCTCCTTCAAAAATAAAAGAAATCAACGCAGCAACAAGTCCTGCTACACATACAACAGGGATCATGTCTATCTTCCTACCCCCGACCGCACCCCAACGAATACAGATAATGTACAGCGCCGTCGATCCAGCGCAGAATAATCCCATTACGTTGCCTAAGAGCTTGCCCATTGTCAGAGCCTGACTAACCATTACCAGGACACCAATTAACGCTACGAGAATTGCAATCCATGTCACACCGGTAACTCTCTCTCTCAACATAGGCCAGGCTAAAAGAGCAGTGAAAAATGGCACGGTCGAGATAAGAAACATCGTATTTGCGACTGTCGTATTTGTGATCGAAAACACGAAACCAAAGAACGCGAGTCCCAAAAATACACTTGCGAGTAAGCCAGAATGGCCTATATCAAAAAATACCCGAAGCGTAGTACCCCCGTTACGGGCTAACAAAAATACCAACACGAAAATAGATTGCGAAACCGATCGCCAAAATACGATTTGAAAACCGGAGGCATCACTTATATTCCGTATTATCGGACCCCCAGTCGACAGAATGAGCCCTGCAATCATCATAATGATCACACCCTTAACGAACAGGGGATTGCTGATTGATCGATTGCTAGTCAACATTCACTCACAGAATTGCGAATTTATGATGCTATATAACCTGCGCCATTAACATGTAAGGTCTCTGCTGTTACAAAACTTGATCTTTCTGAACACAGGAACCCTATTGCTTCCGCAATCTCAGTCGGTTTCCCTAAGCGATTAAATGGGGATTCATCTTTAAGCGACTGGAGAATGTCATTCGGCAATACATCAAGCATCTTAGTATCGATCATACCCGGAGAGATTGCGTTGCACCTGATATCTGGAGCTACCTCTTGAGCAAGGCTACGGCTAAACGCCAATACAGCCGCTTTGCTGGCAGCATACGCGGAATGGTCTACTGCACCCCTATGGGCGGCTGCGGAGGCAATGTTTACAATTGACCCGCCATTATTGATCACAGGTAAAAACGATCGGCATATGTAAAACACAGAATCTAGATTTGAACCCATGACTTCACGCCAAAGAGCATCCGTCATATTCTGTACTGATGCCATGCGAAGTACGGCCGCATTGTTAACCAGAAAGTCTATATTTCCAAAACGTTCTTTGCATTCATTAGCGAATCTCAGGCACGATTCAGATTCAGCAACGTCCACTTGCATTACGAAAAATCGCTTAGCGCGAGCATCTAAAGCATTAGCCAATTCAGTAATTGCCAAATTTTCGTTATAAGTCGCAGCTATAGACGCGCCACATTCAAAAAAGTATTCGGCGGTTGCCAATCCGATGCCACCGCTGGCGCCAGTAAGCACTAATACCTTTTCAGAGAAATCATAATCGCCCATGGACTAGACTCAGCTGACCTGATTAGCCCCTACATTTCCATCTTCAAGATTAGTAGATAAAAAGAGATTTACAGTTCAATCTACTACCAGCCCAATGCATAACAAGATCGACGAGGATCGGCGCTAGTCTCAAGGACCGATGAGCCGACTAACTTTCTGCTTACAGTTCCCCCCATACCACATGTAGCAACTCGGACAATTTTATGGCCCATGCTTGTTAGCTCACCCACAATCGCCTCATCTATCTCATGTTCTAACGCCAACTGACCTTTTAAATATGTATGAGGATAAAATGAGTTCGGCACACTCAACGATGAGAATCTCGGGGCTTCGACTGCTTCTTGTACATTCATATCCCATACTAGTATATTGAGCAGAAGCTGAAGATTAGCTTGTGCCTGCGCATCCCCACCAGGACAACCCACAGTCATTATTGGAATATTGTTTTGACTGACCATAAAATTAATGATCGTCGTTCTCGGTCTCTTGCCAGGCTCTAGACAATTTGGGTGCCCCTCGACTAAGTTAAACATTTCACTACGTGTACTCAATGCGAAACCTAGCTCAGAGAAAAATACGGACTTATTAAACGCACCTCCACTCGGAGTGGCACACGCCAAATTTCCAAACTGATCTATAACAGAGATATGGGTTGTTCCAGCCTCATACTGCAAGTCCGCTTCACTTTCTTCGACATAGTGAGGCTGATTCGAGATGCGACCATCGAGCTTTGAGTACGACCACGGATCACCATGGGATGGCAAGCCAGGATATGCAGTCTCTAGATTCACCTGCTGTGCTCTCTGCCGGGCGTAATCTTTAGACAGCAGCCCATCAATTGGAACCGAAGCAAAGTTGGGGTCGCCGTAAAACGCCTCCCTATCAGCAAAGGCCAACTTAAGTGCCTCAGTAACAGCGTGCACATATTGTGGACTGTTGTAACCCATACCGCGTAGATCAAAATTTTCGAGTATGTTGAGTGCCTGCAGACATACTGGCCCTTGAGTCCATGTCGCCTGACCGTGAATAGAATACCCTTGGTAATCGACGGAAACCGGATTTGAATATTCTTCTTGATACTCCGCAAGATCGTCTAAATCCATCAAGCCACCAACAGACTGAACACCAGCAATAATCGCATCCGCTATTTCACCCCTGTAGAAACATTGTCGTGCCGCATCGATTCCAGCTGATCTATCGGACCCATTGTCTCGTTCAGCAGAAACCATTTTCTTCAGCGTATTACCTAAAGCAATCTGTATAAGCAGCGTACCTGGCTCTGGCACTTGGCCCTGGTCGAAAAATATTTCGGCCCCACCTGGGGGGAATAATTTAAACTGTTCTATAGTTTCGAGAGATTCCAATCGATTCAACATATATTCGTAGTTAGGAAAACCATCTAACGCATACTCGATTGCTGGGGTAAGCACATCTTCTACTTTACGAGTTCCGTACTTTTCCAACATGGACAAAGTCGCGCCAACTACGCCAGGAACAGTAAACGCCATTGGTGCATCCGTTCCTGGTCCGGTAGGTACGGCATCAAGTTGCTTCGATCGGTAGTAATTGACTGTCGCGTTAAGCGGACTTGGCCCTTGACCACTCAGTACCAAACATTTTCCTGACGACGAATCAGAAAACATAAACGTACATTCAGCACCAAGAGAATAGGACGCTGTCGGTTCAATAACAGCCGCAGCAAATATCGAAGCTGCCAAAGCATCAAATGCATTACCCCCTTCGATCAGCATTCTCATTCCCGCCATCGAGGTGAGGTAGTGTCCGCTGGAAATTACACCCTTTTTTCCATATATAGCCGGTCTACCTGTTGCAGGTCTCTCGGAATCTCCTTGTTCTAAGGCAAAACTTTTACCAGTCACGTACACTCCTCCAGATACTTTGTTTTAAATCAATCTAGAAACAATCAACTACACCGTATCAGCTAACCATTGTTCTCCCGCCCTAATCGACTGAGCCAGGATTGTTAAGGCCGGGTTTACAGCTGCTGAAGTTGGTAACATGCTTGCATCAACGACGAGCATATTCGGGTGATCATAACTTCGGCAGTACTGGTCGATCGGAGACGTAGCCGCATCATTTCCCATCCGTATGGTTCCACATTGATGAGTCGGGTAGTTAATTCCGAATGGTTTCGAAAATATCCACCGATAACCCGCTGTTTTAAACTTCTCTTTCACATTCTGAACAAGTTGAATATGGGCAGAATAATTAGGACGCGTTAATGAAAAACGGATCCGATCTCCGGAATCCACAACCAACCTGTTATCGGGAACAGGTAAATCTTCTGTCACCAGAAACCAATCAACAGAGTGGGAACATAGCCACTTCAGTGGATACTCTGGTAACCAACTATAAATGCCTTGAACCATGGGTGGGGTAATTTTCCCGCACATTTGAACATGACCTAGCGGCAAGTTGCCCGCACCACCGCCCAGGTAAAACTCATTAATGCTTACTGTCTTTTGATAAACAGCATCATTAATCTCACTAGGATCTATCATCATCAGAAAAGTACAATGATGACTCATATAATTACCACCAACCATACCCGAGCTATTAGAAAGACCACTGGGATTCTTACTATCTGCTGACCTCAGTAACAACGCTGCAGAATTTACTGCGCCAGCTGAAACAACGACCCACTTTGGTCTTATCGTTACAGTCTCATCACCATGTTCTACATCTAAAGAGATTATTTCTTTACCATTATTTGCCGCATTCAAACGGAGCACTCTAGCGTTACTGGCTAATTTGACATTTTCATACTTCAACGCGTCACGTAGTAGTGCGTTTTCCGCATCCGCTTTCTTGTCGCCAGTATTTGGATAAGAATCCCAAGTGATTGGAGCGTAGTCCAACCAACTTTCATCAGAACATAAGGGGGTTGGGTGAGTCTCTAACCCACTTCCTTCTAACCGTCCGCGAACTTTTCCGATAGATTGCTCATCTGGGACACTTTTATGAGGGTAAGGATTTGATCGCCATGGATCACAAGGGTCAGCACCATCCGATCCATGAACACGAAACAATGTCTCGGCCTGGCAATAATAGGGTTCCAGTTCTGCGTAGGAAAAAGGCCAAGCTGGAGAAACCCCGCCCGGGTGCTCGACTTCTTCAAAATCACTCTCTCTATATCGAGGTGTCACTGCACCAAAGAATTTAGTATTGCCACCTACACAGTAATAAATCCACGGACTAAATGGCTTATCACCCTCATACCAGGTTTCATCGGCAATATATTTTCCGTCGCGATGTATTTGTCTGGGGTCCAGTACTCCATCTGGCGTTACCAATTCTTCGCCTCTCTCGAGGATCAATATACTTGCGTTACTCGGAGCAATTGTCCGAGCAAAAGCTGCCCCACCAACACCGGAACCAACAATCACTACATCCGGCGTTAAATTATCTTGAAGCATAGACAATCACAGTTTGCTATTCGGATTCTGACTGATCAGTATTACTCTTCATTTAACTCATCAAAGATGTCTTGCGCCAACTTACAAGCTTGTGTTGATTTTGCAAAACCAGCAAAGGTACACGTCTGAATCAACGCTTCCCGAACCTCAACCTGACTACAGCCGAGGTTCAATGCCGCACGTATATGTAATGACAAAACTCGAGTCTCCCCCTGTACGACCAACATCGCCAAATTAAGGAGAATCCTTGTTTTTTGATCGAGGCCTGGTCGACAAAATATTTCCCCCCACGCGAATTCTGTAACATATTCTTGAATTTCTTGAGTTGCTTCACCCAATCCGTCCCAAATCGGATCCATTGTCTGCTTACCGATCACACTCCATCGAACCTTCTTACCTTTCATGAAGGTATCATCATTAAGAACCATTACTGTCTCCGTGATTAGTCACTAAATAGATTACTCTCTCGACCGAAGTCGCCTAGCTAGTAGTCTCAATAGACTGACCGCTTTGAGCGTCAAAACAATTCATTCGTTCTTCTCGGAATTGTATGCCGACTGTCGAACCAATCTCTATAGATTCATGAACATCGATACTGACGACGAGATAATCACGATTCTTCAATATTTTCTCAGACTGCTCCAACTTAACAAATGCATGGACTATTCCACCCTGCGGCTCCGTAAATTCGATCTTCCCTTTTAATCCATCGGATTCAACAGTACCAAGAATGACATCTTCAGGACGCACACCAAGAGTAATTGCTCCATTTCCGGCAGGAACATTACGTGTGCTTACTTGAAGTCCCCCAGCAGAAATTCCATTTTCCGTTATATCTGCTCTGATTAGATTTATACTTGGGCTACCAATAAATTCAGCGACGAATTCATTTGCTGGGTTCCCATAAATTTCTACAGGGTCACCGACTTGCTGAATCTCGCCGTCTTTCATAACAGTCACTCGGTCCGACAGAATAAGCGCTTCGGCTTGATCATGAGTAACATAAACGGTAGTCACTTTATCTTTCTTATGAATTCGCTTGAGTTCAGTACGCATAAGCTCTCGCAGTTTCAAATCTAAATTTGAAAGAGGTTCATCCATTAAATAACAGACAGGATCACGCACCATTGCTCTACCGAGCGCAACTCGCTGCCGTTGTCCACCAGACAACTTACCCGGCTTCTTGTCTAACAAATCCTCCAGCCCTAAGGTGCGTGCTGTAGCAAGAGCTTTCTTATTTGCCGCTTCCTTACTCAGACCTGCTACTGTCAAGTTCAGTGTCATATTCTGCAGGGCAGTCATGTGGGGATATAGCGCATAACTTTGGAAAACCATTGCAATGTCGCGATCTCCCGGATCAACATCGTTCACCTGTCGTCCGTTGATATATATTTCACCGGAGGTAGGTTCTTCCAATCCTGCTATCAAGCGAAGAGTCGTCGTTTTACCACAGCCCGACGGGCCTAGCAGCGTAATAAATTCACCTTGTTCGATGTCAAGGTCGATACTCTTGACCGCATCAGTGCCATCAGCAAATGTCTTACGAAGATTCTTCAGTGAGACTGTCATTTTTCTACCTCAGAGGGTTTCTTAGTCCAACTTATTTCAGACGATGTATTACTTAACTGCTCCCAGTGCAAGACCACGAATCATGTGGCGCTGTAAAAGGAACACGACGACAACCATTGGAACCAACTGCATTACAACACTTGCACTGATCGTGCCCCAGAGAACTGTGTAGGCGTCGACCATTTTCGCAATCTGAATAGGCAGTGTGACAGCATCTGCCTGCGTCAAATAAAGTGCAAAAAGATACTCGTTCCAATTAAAAACAAATGTAAATATGGCGGTTACAGCTATTCCAGGTCCCGATAAAGGCAGAATAATCCGGCGTATGATTGATATCCAGCCCAATCCGTCAAGCCGTGCTGCCTCCTCAATGTCTTTCGGCAGATCCAACAAAAACCCTCGCATAATCCAAACCGCAAAAGGAAGTCCATAGCCCACATAAACAACAATCATGCCAATATGGGAATCAATTAAACTAAATTTCAAAAACATCAAATAGAAAGGCATTGCTATTACGACAGCAGGCATGAATCGAAGAGACAGAATAAACAACGCAAGCACGTCAGCGCCACGCAGTCTCATTCGAGCCAATGCGTAAGCCGCGATCAAAGCCAAAATCATAGTAATAAATGTCGCACTAAATACAATAATTGAACTGTTTAAAAGGGCCTTACCAAACTCGAATCGTACAAATGCTTCTGCATAATGCTCTATCGTGGGATCAAAAAGCCAGACTGGTTTTTTTGAATTAATGTCACTCATCGGTTTAACCGAGGTCAACGCGATCCAGTATATTGGTGCAAGGTAAATCGCAACCAAAAATACCGCAACGATATCCATTGTTTTTCGAATGGGGCTTCTCATCAGGCTTTCTGCACTTGACGCGCTTCTTTCTCTTGACGATAGAGAAGCCTTAGAAAAAGAATTACTACGAGGTTAATCACAATGAGAATTAGAAAACCATAAGCCGCCATAACCCCTAGACGACCAGCTTGAAAAATAGTGAAATCGTAAACACTCGCGACCAGGGTTGCTGTACCCGGGCCACCTCGCGTTATGACGAACACTAAGTCAAATATTCGAATTGAATCGACCAGACGAAGCAGCAATACCACCATTACAACTGGCCAAATTAGCGGTATAACAATATTAGTTAAGTATTTCCAACCTCGCACTCGATCCAGTCGAGCAGCTTCTACGACTTCTGGGGATATTCCCTGCATTCCAGCCAATAAAATTAATGTAACAAATGGCGTCCATTGCCATATATCCGCAATCATAACTGCCATCAACGCGGTATCTGTTGCGGTATGCCATGTCCCCCCGGGCAAACCAACTAACTCAAGAAAATAGTTGATAACCCCGGTAACAGGCTCGAACATAAATTGCCATGTTAAACCCATCGCGATTGGAGAAATAAAAACAGGGATTACAATAAGTGTACGCAATAAACCGACGACTCGTGCTCGCGTATCTAACATCAGAGCAAACAAAAACCCGAGTGTCATCTGTATTGATACAACGCACACACACCATATGAGTGTCAGACGAATACTCTTCCAAAACGTGTCGTCCGTAAGCAGATACTTAAAGTTTCTTAAGCCCACCCATTTACCAATATCTGGGCGGAATAGATTCTCAACACGAAATGCTAGCGCACCGGCCCATCCCAACGGGAAGATAGCCAGTCCGATCAAAATAATGAGGGTCGGAAGCACTAGAAAAAGTGCTACCCGACCCTCATCAAGTCGCAATATCGACTTTCGAGTCAATTTGAACTAGAACAAATTATCCGTAATAACCCGAATCCATCATGACACCTTCAACGCCTTTATCCATGGCTTTCAGTGCATCATCGATCGATTTTTCTTCGGTGATGACCGAAGTCACCTCATTACCGATAATGTCGGAAAGTGTGAATGCTTCAGGAATAAGTGGGACAAATGAGACAGCGACTGGAAACGATTGTTTTAGACCAGCAAAATGTGGTCGAATATTTTCGTATTTATTCAGCATAGAAATCCGCGCCGGCTGACCAGTGTGTTCAATATATGCATCACTAATTCTGGAATCAGTATAGTCTCCTGAATTTAAGTGCTTGATCCATTCCCATGCTGCCTGTTTATTTTCGGAATAGGCGGAAACATATTGACCCAGGCCCCCCATCAGTGGACGGTGACCACTCTCGGCTGTTTCTCCGCGAGGAACAAGACCTGTCTTAATGTCATTCGGAAATTTACTAAACTCCGGATTTTGCAACACTGCGGTTCCCCACTGAATCGGTGCATAGACTGCAGTACCGTTAGCAAGAGCAGAGTTACATTCATTATCAGTCGCATTTAAGGTTACTGGATGCCGAAACTTCATTAACTTCATCAGTGTATCCAGCGCTTTATAGCCTTTGTCATTATTAAACGTTGGATGCCATCCACCTTCTGCTTGTTTATCAAACCACTCACCTCCATACGAAGCTAGCATCCCCCAGAATACCCACCCAGCGAATCCACCTCTACGAGCAGTGGTTATAAAACCGTATTGATCCTTAGCTGGATCGTGCAGAGCTTCGGCTACCTCCAACGCTTCTTCCCACGTCTCCGGCGCTTTATGGATCCCAGCCGCGTTCATCAGATCTTCTCTGTAGAAATGGAGTTTCGCGTTACCGTCGCCGGTTAACCCATACAAAATACCCTCTGCGTTCGGTGGGACACGATACTGCACACCAGTTGGTGTATCTTCATTGTAATCAGCGTACCAGCCAGGGTCCGTTGCGGCAAAGGGTTCTAAATTCTCCATCGCATTCACAGCATGGAAAGCTGGCCATTGACCAAAATCGGTATACAAAACATCCATCGCACTGCTCTTCGACGTTGCCAACATCATAGACTT
>Ga0315336_1003673_pt1 | contig 19897 bp, 12 predicted proteins | sample ASW5metaG_FD_204512 | JGI IMG/M metagenome (GOLD analysis project Ga0315336, IMG submission 204512) | Ammonia-oxidizing marine archaeal communities from Monterey Bay, California, United States - ASW #5 | ecosystem: Environmental > Aquatic > Marine > Intertidal zone | place: USA: California... | reverse complement strand
CAAGCTCTTGACAGGTATTGCCATTTCTGCTGTCCATCCGTCATGCACTACTACTCCAGCTGATTGATATAGCCCATTCCATGAACTGTCAGTAGTGGTTCCTCCTGGCGTACTGATCAACAGTGCATCAGATTGCACGCCGAATCCGTTGACCGACATGGCATAACCTCGTTGTGAGTCAAGAAATGGATCGAACGAAATTGTAACTGTGTCATCATTGTACGTTTGGTCTCGGTCAACGTGGTTTACCCGAACTAGATTCATGTCAGAGTAGTGGGCGTAAATACCGATGTAAATATTTAGACTATCGTAGGCAAGGTACACCTCTGTTTGTTCTGTTGCTGGTGCACCTTCGATCGGGAAATGTTGTACAAATTTAACAATGCGTGCTGCTGTCTGCCACACGGGGTCTTCTAATTGACCGTCGATAATGGGTGGTTGAGTAGTTTGTACTGCCACTATAGAAGGTCGTCTGTTAACCTGTTCACTTAATTCAGTTGTTGCAGATTGTGCTTTGGAAGTTGATAAGGATGACAGTGTTGTTGTACTGGCGAAGAGAAGTGTGATAAACGGAAGATATCTTGACCATATAACGAGAACAATTAGATGTCTATGGACAGCATTTACCATTAATTTTTTTCGTGTTGAGATTTCAACACATCTTGCCTGTCGCGTGACGTTTCTATTAATACAAACTGAAGAGTTTGAAGTTTTAGTTTAGAAATTACTCAAAACCTGAAAAGTTTGTTTATCTTAACAATCAAGGCACGGTTCTCTATTTCTGGAAAATTTCTCTTCAGTGTATCGCGTTGTTCGTTATAGACGATAAAAAGTTCACTGCCAGGTTGATATTCCCAGCGAAGGCGAGCATTGGTTGCTACGGAATTAGTGCCTGAGTTGTACTGCAGCAATACACTCATAAACATCAGAGGTGTTACTGTGTAAGTTGCTCGTGTGGTGATAAGTCGTGTTATGAACGACCCTTGTTCCAAATCTATCCAGTTTACCGATACACTTGGCTCAATTGATATTTGTGAGCTCAGATTAAAACGACCCTGACTAGCTGCTAATGTAGTCTTGTGTCCATTGAAAAATGAACCGTACTCAGCTGATACATGTCCAGATGGATTTCGCTGGCTTCCGAATTCGTAATTAACCTGACCGCTTTTAAAAGAGTAAGCACCTACTGGAAGTGTTACATCAGTCGCGATTAGAAATGGCCGCGGAAGAAATTCATAAGTATCAATGTACGATATTAAGAACCTGTCACTATTATTAAATGCTACCTCGAATTCACCATTCAAATTTCGAGTTTCTAATTGCCCTGCAACATTTTCGATGTACTCAATAGAGCCGATCCATGAGTACTTTCTTACCAACTTGCTTGATGCTGGTCGTGGACTGAACCGCACCTGTCCATAGTTTTTACGTATATCTCGACGGCGTGCAAAGCCAATCTCAGGATTAAAGGCTGCGCCGACTTTAAGATGCTCAATTTGGACACCGTAGAGATCGCCTGTGTAATCTAATTGTGCACGGTAGCTATCATCTTCAGCGTTTAAACCCTCAGTCTTAGTTCGAGCCCAGTACGTGTTAATTGCTAGATCATCAAAAAATGAAAAATTTCCATCGATACCATACGCTTCATTTGATCCCACTCCACTTTGAGCAATAGATCGTCCAGTGAAAATTAACCCGACACTGCTTTTTCGAAGGATATCTGTTTTTAGGCGGATAACAGAAAAATTTGTTCTTTTAACTCCCAGTTCTGGATCTTTGTTAGCCTGAACGTTCAATAGCCCGAGAGTAAAGCGTCCTAATCGACCGGTGATACGACCTCCGGCTTGAATTGGCACTTCACGTCCGTTCGATAGTCCAATCTTTCGGCTATAAAAAAGTATAGGTGTGTTGTTATTGGAAAAACTGCCTCCAGCACCCCCGAAGCTAAATGTTCCTGAATTTTCAAGAAAAAATTCACGTTTCTCTGGAAAAAATAGACTAAAGCGCGTGAGGTTAATTTGTTGTTGGTCTGCCTCAACTTGTGCGAAGTCAGTGTTGACGGTGATGTCAGCTGTGATACTTTGGGTAATTCCGTACTTAACATCAAGTCCGATATCGCTGCTAATCTCGTTCGAGATACGAGGAGATGTTGTCTGATTCGTTGTTAAGTCTGCAATCACATACGGTTTGATCTCAATATTTCCTGTTCCATCTGGGACTTCGAGACCAACTAGTGTGCCAAACATTGAAGTTCGCATGTGACCCATAGAGCCTACAGATGCTGGAACTGGCACTAGGAAAGAAAACTCGTTACGCCACTTGCTCATACGGCGTGCCTGGAACCCCCAGACCTGTTCACGTCCAGGCTTGTACCGCAATGACTTAAATGGAACAGCTGCTTCAACTGTCCATCCACCGTCAAAACGTCCGACCTTGGGATCCCAGACTGGATTCCAGTCGAGACTAACCTGACGTTCATTTGTAATTTGGCCATCTATTCGGCCACCGGCCGCGCCGATTTCAAAAAATGAATTATTTCGACGGTCGTAAAAAGTATCTATGCTAAATGCAAATTGGTCATTCCATACGATGTTGATATTGTCTCGCCGCATCTCGTTAGCGACCATCCTTTCTGGATGGGTTTCCCAACAGCGGCATGTCACATAGAAATGATCGTCATCGTAGAAGACCCATACTTCGGTTTTTTCACTTGCAGGTGCTCCTTCTAGTGGTTCATTTTGTATGAATCCTGACATTGAAGGGATCCGTGTATAGACCTCTTCGTCTAAGCGGCCATCAATATTCAATGGAGTTTGAATTTTGACTGCACGGACCGTGACGCGTCCAGCTTCGTCTCGGGCTATTACTTCAGGAGGCATTGGTGCAGGTGGACCATCAAAAGCTGGAAGGGTAGTCTCTAGTTTGTCCTGTGCTGGTACGGATGTAGACATTGTGAATGTCACTAAAATAGCAGTTAAAATATAGAACAAACTTCGATGCATGTTTGAAAATTTTCAGTAACTTAAAATTACGAACAATCGTTACAGAGTTAATTTGCTAAGTTAGTAGACAATTGGTCAAGCTTAACAGTCAAGTAGTCAAGTGCAAGACGACAAGTTGGTCTCGGCTCTGGTTTGTTACAAAAAAATAACCTGCTCTTATATTATTGCAGAGCAGGTTATTTTTATTACACCTTAAATATTTTACACGCCCGTAAGTGGGTTTAATTCCCCTTCCTTACCAAAGTTGCTGTCTCCAAAGCTATCTATGGGCAGTCCCATTTTTTCTAACATTGTCAACTGTAAGCTAGCTAATGGTGTTCCCTCTGGGTACTGCAGGTAACGATTGCCTTTGACATTTAATCCCTTACCCGACACCAAGATTGTGGGAACATTTTCCGGTATATGAAGATGTCCATCACTCATACCTGATCCAAAGAGCAGCATCGTGTGATCTAACAGTGAACCATCACCCTCAGGTGTTGCAGCTAGCTTTTCGACGAAGTAATTTAACTGTTGAATGTGATATGCATTCAGTTTTGCTAGCTTAGCAAGTTTTTCAGGGTTGTTTTGATGGTGTGACAATGGGTGATGAGAGTCTGGCACACCTATTTCTGGATACGACCTGACGCTTGACTCTCGTGCTATGACATATGTGAAGACGCGCGTCATATCGGTTTGAAATGCTAACAGTTGCAGGTCGAACATCAAGCGAGCATGTTTTTCAAATGTTTCTGGAATGCCAACCGGTTGTTCAACAAGTGGGAGCTCTCTGTCTGCCTGTTCTTCAGCTTTTTGGATACGACGTTCGACATCTCTTACTGCGTCGAGGTACTCTTCCAGTTTTCTACGATCGACAGGACCAAGGCCTCGCTGAACTCCACCAACCTGTTCGCTAACCGAATCTAAAATACTTCCATCTATTCTAATTTGTCGTTGTCTAACTGAGGATTCAGTCGAATCGTTGGCACCGAATAATCGTTCAAACACGTTTCGTGGATTATTTTCCATCGGATTCGGTACTGTAGCCGAGCGCCACGAAATAGTGTTGTTGTACGCACAGCTGAAACCATATGCGCAATTTCCAGCAATAACAGCTGGGTCGAGGGTAAGTTCGAGTGAACCCAGTTGCGTTTCTTTAGAAAATTCTTGTGCCATCACCTGGTCGAGTGAAATTCCGAGCCTAATATCTGGACCACTAGTCTTTTTAGCTCGAGCACCTGTCAGCCATGATGATTGAGCCCTGGGGTGGTTTCCAGCGTCGGCTGAGAATGCCGGTTTGCTGTCCAGGCCACTCACTATCACCGTCTGTTCTCGAAAGGCCTCTAGCGGTTGTAGGATTGGGTTAATCTCTAACTGCCCTGGTTTGGGCTGAAGCCACTGTTGCATGTTAAAGCCCATCCCAACATACATAGCGCCAAAGCGTTTTATTGGGGAAGCTGCTACAGCTCTGAGACCAGAAAGTGCTGGTACCATTCCATCTAAGAAGGGCAAGGCAATTGTTGCACCAAGACCACGAAGGAATGTGCGTCGAGCCAAATGTTTCTTAGTTATAATCATGATTCAGCCCTCCTCATTTGAAAAGGCATACTCTTAACTATTTCACCGATTAACGAAGACCATCGATAATTATTATTAGCTGCATTACTTAGAATCCGTCGAACAGCTGGCATATCATAAGGTTCTACGCCTCGTCCAAGAGCGTAAGTTAGCAAGTTTTCTGTCATCGTGGATAGGAAAGCATCCTGATGGGATGTTAACGCCTCTCGAAACGAAACAGGCCCGTCAAACACGTGACCGTCAAGCATAGTTCCTGATGGATCGACAGCTGTGTTCCCATCTACAGTTCGGAATTTTCCGATGGCATCGAAATTCTCTAGGGCAAATCCAAGTGGGTCCAGTTTTGAATGACAACTCGCACACACAGGGTTGCTACGATGGAGTTCCATTCGTTGACGCAAGGAACCCTTTATTTCAGTCTGATCGAGTGCAGGTACGTTGGGCGGCGGCGGCGGAGGTGGTGTGCCTAAAATATTTTCCATTACCCATTTTCCTCGCATAACCACTGACGTACGGTCGTTGTACGAGGTTACTGTAAGGACGCTACCATGGCCAAGTAATCCGGCTCGAGAATTATCTAATAATTTTACGCGTCGAAAATGGCTGCCAATAACGCCTTGAATTCCATAATGTTCAGCCAAGCGTTGATTGACAAACGTGTAGTCTGCTGTTAAGAGTTCGGTGGCTGATCGGTCCTCAAGAAATTGATTTTCGAGAAATAGATTAGTTTCACGAAGGAATGCCTCACGGAGGTTTTCGTCGAAATCAGGAAAAAACTTTGGATCTGGTCTCGCCACAGATAGGTTACGTACCATGAGCCATTGCCCAAAGAAGTTTTCGACCATTGCTCTCGATCGCTTATCTTGGAGCATCCGACGAATCTGTTGATCAAGCACCTCAGGGTTTCTTAGTTGGCCTTGCTCCGCAAGTGCTAAGAGTTCATCGTCCGGAATACTACTCCATAGGAAAAATGCTAGCCGCGTGGAAAACTCGAAGTCGCTAATTGAGTAAGGATCTCCAGGGTTCACATCGTCTGGATCCCGTTCAATTTTAAACAAGAAATTAACATCCATCAGCATTCTTGCCAATGCGGTTTGAATGCCGTAATCAAAGTTTCCCTCAGTTTGGCCTTGTTCGTAGAATTCAATTAATGTGTCGACCTCTTGGTCTGTAACAGGTCGACGATATGCACGCTTGGCAATCGCCGATAAAATCTGTCGTGCGCAGGGGGCTTCATCTGCTTCACTTGTTGGTTGACAAATGAATAAACCCTTTCGGATAGAACTTTCAGGAGACAATTTCCCTTCGAATGGGCCACGGATGTCAACTTTATCAATTCCCGCGTCGATTCTGCCGAAGTCAATTACTGTATCGACGCCTCTGGAAAAAGGAGCGCTAGTTTCTGGAAGACTCGAAGGACCAACACCCTCCATGTCCCATCGGTCCTTTCTAAATGAAATACCAACGATGTGTGTTCCGGCCGTAGCTTGAAAACGCACTTCGAAGGCTTTGTCTACCAGTTCCTCTTCGACGGTGTATAGACCTTCAATTTTCTGGTAGGCTTGCAGCCATTCCGGCCCTCCAACTTTGAACAGTTCTAACCGGCGACGATCAAGACGCACGTCGATTTCACTAGGTGCTCCGAGGCCACGAATACGATAACCATTAGCTGCGTCTGATCGCTGTAGTCGGACGTTGATTACATATTCGCCATCCAATGGGAAATAGTGGCGGATAGCGATTCCACCACGAGATCCAAATGGCAAGTGTTCACTCATGCGTTCGTCTTGTCCAAGCGTCAAATTAGGCAGAGGATACGTTGTTTGCGTTGCCCTCATTTTCGGATCGCCAACAACAAGACGACTAATTTTAGTGGCAGCTAATAAATAACGGTCGAGCAATGCTGGTGAGAGAGTAAGCACATCACCGATGTTGTCGAAACCATAGCCAGAATCATCTGCAGGTAACATTGTTTGGCCATCAATTTCAAGACCAAACAAATCTCGGATAGCATTGGTGTATTGCAGTCTGTTCAGGCGATGAACTGGGGGTCGACCTGGATTTGGGTTGACTTCAGATGTGCTATCGAGAGTCTCTTCCAACATTGCAATGAATGATTCGTAGGTTGCTTGATCCGGTCGAGCAACTCCCGTTGGAGGCATTGCACCGACGCGAACCTTCTTCACAACTTTTTCCCATAACTCTCTGTTTGTTTCAACATTCTCTATAGCAAGAGATTTTAAGTCGAGACCGGCCGTTGTTAATCTTTCGTTGTGGCAAGTGACGCAGTAGGTGTCGATAGTCTCGCTGAGCGAAGTATTGATAGCCGACACAGGTGCTACTCCGTTTGCATTAGTTGGTGGAAATTCACTGCCAGCTGAGGGTGTTCCAATGGTTATTGGAAATATCAACAACCCAATAAATGCAAGACGTATAATGGTTTGGGAACGAATTGACATAGGTATAGAATACTCCAAATTATATTTTAAGTATTATGACATTAATTAGTCATTAACAGGAAAGAAAACACAGTGTTCAATGCTAATTGAATTAGCTTAAAAGTATGTGGCTAGGAGGAAGTGTAATGGGTTGCAAATTAACAGTTTATACGGCGATTGTCTTATTTTTAACTAGTGGGCTTCCCGTTAGTGCTGTCGATTCTCAGCTAGCTGATGTGTCCGAGATTCAAGATTTTTCGGCCATAGTGAAATTATTAGAACAAGGAGTGAGTGTCGATGCTGCCCAACCAGACGGTGCGACAGCCCTTCACTGGGCAGTCCACTGGGATAACCTAGAAACAGTGAAGAGATTAATTTCTGCTGGTGCCTCTATTAACGTAGCTAATGACTATGGTATTACACCATTGTTCCTGGCTGCTACTAATGGCAGCGCCGTTATGATGGATGCACTGCTTGCTGCGGGGGGTGACCCCAACGCTTCTCTTCCGGTGGGAGAAACGGTGCTGATGTCTGCAGTTCGTGGTGGAAATCTGTCCGTGGTGGAGCAATTATTGGCTAGCGGTGCGGATCCTGCGGCGGTACAAGAATCGAAGGGGCAGTCAGCATTAATGTGGGCTGCTACTCGTCGGAATGTTGAAATTGCACGAGCGTTGCTTAACAAAAAAGCCAACATAAAACAACGCTCAACCAATGGTTTCACGCCTCTGATGTTTGCTGCACGTGAAGGCAGTGTTGAAATGAGTAGTCTGTTGCTCACAGCTGGGGCCGATCTTGATGCTTCGTCATCTAAAGGCATTACTCCTTTACTAGCTGCCACGGTTCGTGGACATGTAGATCTTGCGATGTTTTTTTTAGATCAAGGAGCCAAAGCCGATGGGGCTTTTGAAGAGGCTGGTTATACGCCGTTGCATTGGGCAGCGAGCATGACCGAGACGCCGCTCACATACCAGGGAATTGATGCGCCTGGTGAGTGGGGCGCTCTTTCCGGTATACGTGATCCAGAGGCAAAAGCTGATTTAATCAAAGCTCTATTAGCGAATGGTGCAGATATTGAAGCTCGGATTACAAAACCGATGGTAACGATACATTTTTCTGAATCGCGATCGCGTATAGGAGGTACTCCCTTTTTCACAGCAGCTTCGTCTGGCGATGCTGCTGTGATGCGTCTCCTTGCTGATTACGGTGCTGATCCTTTGGCAAGGTCATCAGACGGTTCAACACCGTTTATAGTGGCATCAGGAGGTATGGGCTTGGCCCTGCCGAATATAGATCATGCTGACGTAGTGACGGAGGAGGACCGAATCGAAGCAATGGAATTGGCTTTGGAGCTCGGTAATGATCTTAAGGCGGAGGAAAGTCGGGGTTACCGTGCACTTCATCATGCAGCATCTGCTGGATTCCATAATATTGTTCAATGGTTGTTAGACCAAGGTGCCGACATTAATGCTAAGTCCCAACCTCGAGATGAACATGTGTTTGGACATGACGTGACACTACCTGGTCAGACACCGTTAGGGGTCGTCGAAGGATACTGTCCTGGCGGTTGTGGGGCTCTTTGGGTGCGACCGCAGACTGCTGAATTTTTGCGAGGTTTAGGAGTAGGTGCTATTTCTGAAGGGAAAGTGAATCTACAGAATTACATCGACCGGCAAGAGGGAATAGATCCCAACGATTAATTATGATGGCATCAGTCATGTCGACTGATGATGTTTGTTGGTCTATCGGTTATTTAATAGAAGCTTATCAAGTACTTGAACAGCCTTTGTGCAGCCACGTGTGTACATAATATCTACAAAATGCGTACGTAATCTTCTAATGACACGAATGTAGGGTGTCAAGGACAGATAATGCAAGAGCATCCGGTGGTGTCTTAGTGTGTGCACGATGTCACTATAGTTATTAGTGAGTGAGATAACCTTTTTTGTACTCTTAGTATTTTTAAATATACATGTGAGATTCCCTCCATCTGATGACATCAGACTTTGAATAGGCACCAACCCCGCTTTCTGACCGATTGCTTGAAGTGTTAGCTTGTTAAAGCTATAAAAATGGGCAAAATGAAATCGACGTTGGGGTGCCTGACATGTAGCCTCAACATTTGGTACTTCAACGATGAGTATGCCATCTGATTTTAGCCATTGCTTTAACTTTAGTAGGATTGCGTATGGGTCTTCAACATGTTCCAGAGTGTGGTACATCGTCATAATCGAAAAGCTGTTATTCGGAAACGAAATGGTTTGAACGAAGCCAGTTTTAATTGGAACCTCTAGTTCCAATCGAGCATGCTTCGCGTATGCTTTGTTAGGTTCGATTCCTTGTGCGTCGAAACCAAGCCGTCGAAGTACATACACTAATTCCCCTCCTCCGGCACCTACATCAAGAATTGTATCGCCTGGTCGTAAAAATACACGTAAAGCTGCATAACGATTTAATGCGCACAGTCCTGCACGAGAAGTTTGATATAACGACGGTGTTTTTCGTCCTTTGTAGTCAAGACGATAGTCGTCAGAATAATAGCGGTTTATCTCTTTTTCGGATGGCCTAGGATTTGACCAGACCAGTCCGCACTGACGACAAATCGTAGTTCGTAGAAAATTACCTTTCCGATCACGAGAACTAAGTTCTTTTATGTTTTTTACGCCACATAAGTTGCAGGGAATCGGACATTCTGTTCCATGCATGGACTCGAACTCTAGATGGGATCTGTTTGTCATTGTTCTCGTTGGGATCTAGGGACAGTAGTTGATTTACAGCGAAAAAATTGGGCAGGGAAACCACGGTTTTAAGTAGCTTCCATCAATCGTCTCTAGGTCGAACGGAACGGTATAAGCTAAATCCACAAGTCAGCTTATAACGTTTAAATTATTTGACACTCCAGATGATTCGGTTGTTTCCTGGCTTGCTGCGGCTGGCAATATTAGGATGACTAGAAGCAGCATTAGGAATTCTGAATCACCGAAGTTGTATTCGAACATTCCTGCAGTGAGCATGCTGGTTATTGCTGCCAATCCACCTGCCGCGAGCGCTAAAGATTGAGGTTTCCGGAATTGCTGGATGAGTTGTCGAAAGGCAACCACGATAAACCATAGCCACGCTCCAAGGGTTGGCAATCCACGTTCAGCTGCAATGTGTAATGGTACGTTGTGGAGATGTGGGTTAACCTGGTTTACTGCTCCCTCGTCTCTATAATCAGCGTACGTAGCCTGAACCATATCTGGGCCAACGCCCGTTAGCGGGTAATCTTTAATCATCCTAATGCCAGCCCTTGCCATAGCAAACCTGTCGCGGTTAGTGGGGTCTTGTAAATCGAAAATCGAATATGCTCGGTTGGTAAGTTCAGCCGGTGCAAGAATAAAAAATATTGCGGTAATTACTGGCAGTATTGCCAATAATCGAAGATCCTTCAAGATCAACAAGAATCCAACACCACAACATGCACCTACCCAAGCACTACGCGTAAATGTCAATGCCAAGGCTACCAATAACGCAGGAAGTACTAAACTCACCCATAAGCGACCTCGCGTGCCAAATAGGAGGCGAGCCGTAGCAAGACTGATTACTAACATCAGCAATCCTGAGTAGGTCATATAGTGTCCCATGGATCCCTGAGGTCGTTGTCCTAGTTGATCGTATTCAAGTATGCCGTACTGCACGATGCCGTACAAGGCTGCTACTGAGCCAACACTGATAATGACAGAAGCTAATGTTGTTGCCCGATGTCCACGTGCCAATCGGTAAACAACTGGAACAATAAGGAAAAGTAAAACCTCCTTAGAATCAATTAAACTAACAATTGGATCAATGGATGTAGCCACAGATACCATCGTTAATAGTACGTAGGCGAGTAAGGGCAAGCAAATAGGTGGAAGGTCAAGGCTTTCCTGCTTGACTAACAATATAACCAACCACAATATGACGACGACTGTTAGTAATATTTGTGATATAGCAATTGACCATTGCACTGATGCAACAAACAATAGAAGAGCAACAAGTGCTGCAGTTTCTAGTCGAGAAACAGAAGGAGTTTGAGAAGTAGCGACTGTTGGGTTTGTCGTCATAATATTGGCTAAGGTCTCTTAGTACTTAGACATTCTTGACGTATCCTAAGGTTATGGTTTACCCGAAGAAAACTTTATTTGTGCTAGTTGATCTGTATTCTGAGAAAGCTCTATTTGTCCGGATGGAAAACCAGCTTCTTGAAGTAAAAACGCAACGAGATCAACATATTGTTTCGGGCTTAGTCCACCAGGGCTATTGACTGGCATTGTAGTGCGTATAAGTTCATAAAACTCCATTAAAGTTCGTTGGTTCCAGCGAGCCATAAGTGCATTTCCATCTACTCCTGGACCGAAATCAGTTCCCAGTAGGTCTGTTCCGTGGCAGGCTACACAGTATTGGTTGTAAGTCTTTTTACCTCGGCTAGCTTGTTCCTGAGTATAGATATTGTCGGATGGTGATTGAACTTGTTGAGCTGACGAGTTATGCGCTGTGCCAGTAACTGATAGCAGGCTGGCTAGTGTCGCAAGCACGAAAAATTTTTGGGCCGATCTAAACATTAGTGTCTTTTCCAAAGGCTTAGTATCGATAGAGTCTAACCTTGATGCTTGAGATGACCACACAATTTCTATTATGAAGCAAACTAGTTAATATGATCTACTCGATTAATATACATAGGGTTCAATATTATGATCGTTGTTACGCAAAGAACAAATTTCCTGCAACTTGAATTCTGGTGAGTAGTTTCTAATGATTCAGGTAAAAAACCTTACGAAGCTTTATGGTAGCGATATAGCGGTCAATGCCCTAACGCTGACAGTCGAGACTGGTGAGCGTGTCATCTTAGTCGGTAGTTCTGGTTCGGGAAAGACGACTACGCTTAAGATGATCAATCGTCTAATCGAACCGACTAGCGGATCAGTATCGCTTGATGGTGTTGACACGTCGAGTTTACCTGCGCATGAACTGCGCCGACAGATTGGTTACGTGTTCCAGCAAGTCGGCTTATTCCCGCACATGACGATTGGTGAAAATATTGCTGTTACGCCGACTTTGCTCGGTTGGTCACCAGACCGAATCATACCGCGTGTTGACGAATTGCTCGAGTTGGTCGAACTTGATCCCGGTATGCGTAGCCGCTATTCGAACGAATTGTCTGGTGGGCAACAGCAGAGGGTCGGTGTTGCGCGTGCCTTAGCGGCTGGCCCGCGCGTAATGTTACTCGATGAGCCTTTTGGTTCACTTGATCCACTAACACGACAACGACTTCAGAAATCATTTTTGAGTATTTGTACAGGACTTAACCTGACAACAGTTTTTGTAACGCATGATATGACTGAGGCTCTTGTTCTTGGTAATCGTATTGGTGTCATGCGTGATGGAGAACTCCTTCAGTTTGGAACACCGTACGAACTCTTAAGTCAACCTAAAGATGAGTATGTTTATGAACTGATGAGTACTCCGCAACGGCAAGCAGCTCTCGTTAATTCGTTAGTGACTGGGAAACCAACGGAGCCAGTGTCCTGATGAGCGAACAGTTGCATTTTCTACCCGAGTATCTAACTGCACACCTTCAGCTTACGCTGCTAGCGCTCCTATTTAGCACCATCATTAGCATTCCTCTCGGCATTGTTGCAACTCGTGTAACCTGGCTTGAGCCACCGGTTCTTGCCATTGCCGGTGTTATCCAGACTATTCCCAGTTTGGCTTTGCTTGCAGTGATGGTACCAGTTCTAGCCGCATTCGATCTGCAGAGTATCGGATTTCTCCCAGCGATCATTGGTTTAACTCTATATGGTGTATTTCCAGTTCTTAGAAATACCGTTACGGGAATTAAAGGAATTGATTTAGCTCTTAAGGAAGCTTCTCGTGGTGTCGGAATGACTGCATTTCAGCAACTAACGATGGTGGAACTCCCACTTGCTATGCCATTCATCGTTTCTGGTATCCGAACAGCCACTGTTTGGGTGGTAGGAATTGCTACTCTGTCGACACCCATCGGAGCCACTAGTCTCGGCAATTACATTTTCAGTGGTCTTCAGACACGAAACTATACGTCGGTGCTTATCGGTTGTGTGGCTGCTGCTATCCTGGCACTATTTCTCGATAGTTTAGTGAGAGCAATAGAGGTCGCTATTATTCGACGACGGCGTGGTCAACTAGCAATAGCGCTAGTTATTGTTGTCATGCTGTACGGTTACGCTGGGTTTACGCTTGCAGCACCTATGATTGATGGTCGTCAGCGACCAGTGATAGTTGGTTCGAAAACATTTACGGAGCAGTACATTCTGAGCAGTGTGATTTCACTCTGGATTGAACACGAGACAGGTCGTTCGACGTCGCTAGTTCAGTCACTGGGTTCGATTGTCGCATTCGATGCCTTAGCTGCTGGCGAGATTGACGTCTACGTCGACTATTCTGGAACCCTTTGGGCGAATGAAATGGGGCGTGCTCACGAAAAACACGTTGAACGAGTTGAGGTGCTTGATGAAGTGAGTCAGTACCTAGAAAAGAAACATGGCATCACGTTGGCAGCGACACTCGGGTTTGAGAATGCGTACGCTCTTGCCGTTCGTGCTGTCGATGCTGAGCGCCTTGATCTACATAATGTTAGCGATCTCATAACGCACGCAACGCGTTTCGTTATCGGTGGCGACTACGAATTTTTTGCTCGGCCAGAATGGTTAGAAGTGCAAGAGACCTATGGGTTAAGGTTTCGTGAACAGCGCACGATGGATTCAGCACTCATGTATCAAGCAGCTGCGACGCATGCAGTCGACGTTATCAGCGCCTTTTCGTCTGACGGTAGGATTGTTGCTTACGGGCTTCAAGTGCTTAAGGATGATCGAAATGTGCTCCCACCTTATGATGCTGTCATTCTCGTGAGCGCTAGGCTTGTCAATGATGATCCAGCAGTTGTTGAGGCATTGACTCGTCTCGATGGTGTTATCGATGTTGAACGGATGCGTGCCATGAACCTCCGCGTTGATCGTTATGGTCAAGCACCGAGCACAGTCGCATCAGAGTTCATTGAGGAGTTATTAACTACATGGAGTCGTTAAAGTTTGCTACTTTTCAAATACTAGTTTTTGGTATTTACCAAATTTAATCGGAAGCGAGTGGTGATTGAGATGCCCTGTTTTGGGATGATACCGGCACCTGAAGGTCTGGCATATTAGGTACTGAAAATAGCCGCTGGAGAGGTTTCGCTAGCAACCGTGCCCATCCGGTTGAACGGGACACGCGGGCGCTGTCGGTCGAGATTCCAGTGTTGGCATACATCTGTCGGTACAGTTTCGAAATTAAAAGAAACGCTAAGCGGTCACGATATTTTGTGACGATATGCGAACGTTTCCAGATCGACTTAACGCTATAAAAGCGATCCCAGGCGTGTTGTGTTCGTTGGCGAACTTCCTCGGCCGACATCGCTGGATGGGGGATATAAACCTTTGGCCTGTCCGCAGGTGGGATGAGCCAGTATCGTGTTAGGGGAATACCATTTACGGTTTCTACTTCCTTTTCTACTTCCTTTTCCCATCGATTGAAGTCGATAGTTCCAGGCAGAGGCGTGAGCATGACAAATTGTGCGAATGCAACCTCAGACTGTTTCGCGAGATCTACAGTCGCATCAAAGGTTTCTGACCGATCACTGGGCAAGCCAAAAATAAACGAACCAAGGACCTGAACCCCATTTTGACTAAATTTGCGTAACCGAGAAACTAGTTCATCTCCTGACACGTTGAAATCTTTGTAGATATCTTTCAAGCCCTCGGGTGTAACAGATTCGATTCCAACGAGTGCACCTTTAATGTTTGCTTTTCGCATCGCCTGAAGAAATTCTGGATCCTCGGCGGCTTCCATTGTGATTTGGGTATAAAACAAAAGGTCATCAGGTAATTTTTCCATTTGCGCCATGAGCTCAAAACGCTCTGCTCGTATTGATTCGAGCTCTTGGAGTGATTGGGGATCCTTACGTCGCGCAGCTACAGCGAGATCCTCGAGTGTTACCGGATAGAAGTTGTCGTCTGCCAATGCGATCATGCGGAACCCCATACGGCGGAGCTCGACGATTTCCTGAATTACTGAATCTACATGACGTTGACGAGGTTCTTGGCCGTCGGTTCGCCATACCGAGCAGAACGAACAATGTTTCGGACAACCGCGTACCGTTTGCACTGATGCCCACATGTAGCGCTCGCGAGGTATGAGATCCCATCTGGCCGGACGTAGCTCAGTTGCATCGACGCGTCCAGCCTCGTAAATCAGCTGTGGTTCTCCATTTGCACAATCATCCAGTACCGTTGCCCATACCGAATCTCCATCTCCTTTGACAACAGAATGCGCTAAACCGCGTTCGTGAGCTTCTTCTGGGTAGAGAGTTGCGTGGATACCACCGTAGACTACATAAGCCCCCTTTTCTCGTGCCAATCGGCCCACCTTGTAACCAGGCAAGGCATTGGCTGTATGGATTCCAATGCCTACTACGTCACCTGCTTCAATCTGATCAGGGTCAAACGGTTCGAGTGTTTCGTCCGTAAGAATAGGGTCGCCCCACTTTGATGGTGTCGAAGCTGCCAGGACATATAACCAGCGCGGTGTAATAATAGCTATGCCGAACGAGACATCACTGGCATTTACTAAATGAACTCGCATAGGTTTGATTTTAGTTTTCTGAGATCTTTATTAAAATCAAGAAGTTATAGCTTACTAGTAATATGAGGCATGAAGCAACGTGAGGCAGGAAGATAGAAAGTTATAGCGCACAGTTTATGTCAAATAGGGCATTGTAGGCACAAGTCTCGGTGTAAAGACCGTAACTGTTATTATTGTGTAGTAGGCTCTGCAGTAATGTGCCTGGCGACGCACGTCAGCAATGATCTCTGTGCCGCGTGTCATTGAGTCGTCTACCAGAGCTGAGTGCCATGTGTTCGTTATCTGGGGAAACCGACCCCTCGGAAATCTTGAGATGGGAACGCATCGTCCTAGCTTGCGACGACGGTGAGCGTGCGGCGAGTTCTCTTGTTTCGGCGTGATTTCTTTTTGCCAGTTCGTAATGTCTGTTTTGCACCGTTTTGTGAAAATGAGGAATCCTTCGATCTCTTGAGCTTTCGTCTTGATGGAGTTGTCGGTTGTCGTTTCGGCTTCCGGCTCGGTTCTAATTTCGAAGCATCCGTTGTAATAAGAAATCCGGAAACCGGTTCCTGCTTGATTTGTTTTTTGATGAGTCGCTCGATAGCAGCTAATTTTTTACGTTCGTGAGGTGCGACGAGAGAGATAGCATTACCGCTGCCACCGGCTCTGGCTGTGCGACCAATCCGATGCACGTAGTCCTCAGGTGTATCTGGTAGCTCAAAATTAACGACGTGGCTAATGCCTTCAACATCAAGACCGCGGGAAGCGATATCCGTCGCAATGAGAATGTCAAACTTGCCGTCTCGGAAATGTGCCAATGCTCGCATCCTAGCATTCTGACTCTTATTACTGTGAATGGCCGTGACAGCGTGGCCGGATTTGTCCAATACCTTAGCTAACTGGTTCGCTCGGGCTTTAGTGCGAGTAAACACCAAAGTTTGATGCATGTTGCCGTTCTTTAGAATGGCTTTAAGCAACTCCTTCTTACGATCCGTTTGCACAGGGTGAATGACCTGCGTGATGCTACTGACTGGTGTTGCCCGACGAGTAACCTCGACCATCACCGGTTCCCGGCTGGTACGCCTGATTAATGCTTCGATGTCATCGGGCAGCGTTGCTGCAAAGAATAGATTCTGACGTTTCTTCGGCAAGACAGAAAGGATGCGACGGACATCGGGTAGAAACCCCATATCGAGCATCCGGTCGGCTTCGTCTAGAACGATGGTGTGAATGTGATTGAGATGTGCCTGTTTTCGGCTAACATGGTCGAGAAGTCGTCCAGGAGTTGCAATCAATAAATCCAATTTTCTGGCCAGTTTTCGTTTTTGCGGTTCCATTCCAACGCCTCCAAAAACAACGGCACTTCGAAGGTTTAGATATTTTCCGTAACGCTTGGCCATGTCACCAATCTGTGCAGCTAGTTCGCGGGTCGGTGTAATGACCAGTGCCCGAGGGCCAATAGATGGCTTTCCGACAAACAATTGCTGAAGGATGGGCAACAGGAACGCGGCAGTTTTTCCAGTGCCAGTCTGGGCACATGCGATAAGGTCTCGACTTTCAAGAACTACAGGAATCGCTTTTTCTTGAATTGACGTGGGTTTGGCATATCCCGCGATAGCTCGAACTATTTCAGAACGCAGGCCAAGTTCAGTGAAATTCATACAGTTTATACTCCAGCCCTCGCTCACCCACGCAAGGGCATCTACGCCTACTGATTCACATGAACTGCAAGCGTTACTTAGATAAATAGGTAATTGGTGAGGGCCGTTAGCTACGGTCGGCCAAAACTCACTGACTTTAAACGGGGCTTCTGGGTGGAAGAAAACCTGATCGCCGTTTCAGTTATAAGGCTAACACGTTGCGCTAGATGAGGAAAGGGGAGGCCCTAACGGTTCCAAGACAGACGTGTTTCCTAGGAAAAAGTGGTGAGCCGCCCCGGAATCGAACCGGGAACCTCCAGATTAAGAGTCTGCTGCTCTGCCAGTTGAGCTAGCGGCCCACTTAAAGTAGAAAACGATGATTATTGGCGCGCCCGGCAGGATTCGAACCTGCGACCTCCTGCTCCGGAGGCAGGCGCTCTATCCAGCTGAGCTACGGGCGCATGTGGTTCGCGATAGTCATACGAAGTAATTAATTGTGAAAAAATTGGCGCGCCCGGAGGGATTTGAACCCCCGACCTACGGGTTCGAAGCCCGGCGCTCTATCCAGCTGAGCTACAGGCGCGCGAATAAAAATATTAACACGTGGATACTCGACACTCGTACTCAATTGAATCTGAATTTCACTCTGAAAGCTTAAATGCAGCCATTTCCCTGGTATTTCTAACTAATAATCGCCCACCATCAATTGCCGGAACATTCCACGTTTTCCCTGCAATTGCGTTAAAGCTGGCTATTTCCTGATGGCTATCAGGGCTTGCTTTAACTAGCACTAGTTTTCCGCGTTCGGTGAGCACTACAAGATGATTTCCGGCAAGGAGTAACTGTCCGTAACCGTAACGTCCACCTTTCCATTGCAATTTACCCGTAGCCCCATCGATACATGCCAAGATTGATTCGTCAAAGCCATAGATATACCCATCGTGAAAGACTGAACTGCCAAATCGATTTTTCATCCGATTGTTACGCCACACTGTTTCGACAGTGAATTGGTTGCCAGTTTTCGTTAACTGGATAACCGTAGCTCCATGGCCGTAACTAGAAGATATAAAAATCCGATCATTTCCAATCACGATCGGTTGCGCCATGTTAGGGACAGTCTGTACTGCCCATGGGTGCTCCCAGAGCAGTTGACCGTCTTCAAGGGTAAGACCAACCACTCGTTCTGCAGTAATGGTTAGAATTTGTCTGAGACCGCCAAGGGTTACAATCATTGGTGACGTATATGACTGCACATCGTTGAGTGCGTGCCAGACAATATCACCAGAATTTCGATCGTAAGCTACGATTGACCATCCTTCAGGCCCTCCTGGTTGCACCACTACCAGGTCGTCTACGACGAGTGGAGATGAAGCCATTGCCCAAGTTAAATTGTTTGCTTCACTGTCATTTAGGATGTTACGAGTCCACACTACTGAACCAGTTATTGCATCGAGAGACCAAAGATTTCCATTGGCTCCCAATGCATAGATGCGTCCAGCATGCCAAGTAGGGGTTGCACGTGGCCCTGGACCACCTAATACCTCAGTGAAGTGTGTATCCCATGAATGGGTCCAGAGCTCTCGACCAGTGGTAATATCGTAGGCGGCAACCACCTCTTGCTCTCGGCGTTGTTCGATAGTGAATGCACGTTCTTGAGCTACAACAAACGATGCATAACCACCTCCGATTGGTTGATTCCATAACAATTCAAGGCCATCAGTTGGCCAGTTAGTTCGGATGGCCATTTGCTTATAGTGTCCATCACGATGAGGTCCACGGAAGTCAGTCCAGTAAGAGGTTGAGGTTTCTGTTCGCTCGATTGGTTCATCAACTGGCTTTAATGAATTAGATGGTGTATCGGCAAGCCCAGTGATGTCTGGTTTAGAGTTAGAGTTTTCTGGCGATGCATTATTAACGAATTCAATTTTTGTTTCAGATTTAATGTTGGGTGGGAGTAGTCGAGAATAGTGTTGCGAACGATTCAATTCAAGTTTTGAAAAATGGTCATCAGTATCTCCAAAAGTAAAGATAGGCCGCATTCCATTTCCAGACATTTCTATTCGCAGGTCAATAACTATGGCTAGGATGCCTCCAATAATGACTGCTAGGGCGATAGTTCCTCCAAGTAGTGCAAGCGTTGAATAAATCATTGAACGAATAGTCATTAGATTAGCTCTTGTCTGTGAGATCTTACTGTCGTTGTTGACACGGATTTAAATCGTATAGGTTACGTTCAGACTAACATGATTGCTGTAAACATTAACCAGCAATCAGTTAATGGCCCAGGTCAATAGAAAATTGTATATTCATATATAGTAATAAATATTCTATATATTTAAGACTATTGTAGCGATGAAGTGCTGATGATTAAATTTATTTTAGGATTATCTCCTCTCTCGTTTATTTTTATCATTTTTGTCTTTGGGTTTTGCTTGCCTGCTTCTGGTATTGCAGGTCAGCAAGAGACTTCTGAAGAGGAGAATGTCGCGCAGGTTGACTCTATCAAAGATCAAACAATAGGCATTATGTCGTTTGCCAACGTTAACGGGACGGAGGCGAGTGAATGGATTGGTTCTGGCATTACAGAAACATTGATGTCTGACTTGAATAT
>Ga0315336_1003672_pt1 | contig 19900 bp, 14 predicted proteins | sample ASW5metaG_FD_204512 | JGI IMG/M metagenome (GOLD analysis project Ga0315336, IMG submission 204512) | Ammonia-oxidizing marine archaeal communities from Monterey Bay, California, United States - ASW #5 | ecosystem: Environmental > Aquatic > Marine > Intertidal zone | place: USA: California... | reverse complement strand
AACTTCATCGGTTTCCACCATTGCCCGACGGACCGACTCGACGGCTTCATCGCGGGCATTCGCCGTGTGCTCCGAAAGGATGGCCGGCTCATGGTCCGCGAGCACAATGTCGTCGACCCCATCATGGACACATTCGTCGCCCTCGCCCACGACGTCTTCAACGCCGGTGTACGTCTGACCTGGGCCGAGAATGCCACCCAGATCCGCGGCTTCCGATCCGTTGAGGAGTGGACCCAGATCATCGAGAAAGCGGGTTTCGCGAGGACCGAAAAGCTCCTCGTACAGGAGAACGATCCCACCGACAACTACCTGATGGAGTTCCGCAAAGCGTGATTCCAACGCTCCTGGCACTGCTCGCTTGTGGGTCGTCCCCGGTGTCCAAGGGCGGTGTTGAGGTGTCCGTAGGTTCGGAGTACGACGCGTCGCTGCGCCGATTGACTGCGGCCCAATACGACAACACTGTTCGCGACCTGTTCTATGGCGTCGAGATTCCGTCCCAGAACATTACGGCGGACCCTCAGATCTACGGATTCGACAACAACCCGGATGCGCAGGTATCCAGCGCCCTGTTGGTCGAGAAGTACCAGACCGCCGCGATCGAGGTGACGGCCTTGGCAATGGCCGACGACGTCTGGCTTGGGTGCCCAATCGACGGTGGTGCCGATCCCGGCGGCTGCGGTCGACAGATCCTCGAGGACTTTGGCCCCAGGGCTTTTCGGCGCCCGTTGACCGACGAAGAGGCCGAGGGACAGCTCGCATTCTTTGACCAGATGCTCCAGGAGGAGGGCTTCGAGGTAGCGATTCAGCTGGCCTTGCAGGCGATCTTGAACAGCCCCGAGTTCCTCTTCTTCCCCGAGTTCGGGGGCGAATTCGGACGCGGCGGGCACCTGCCACTGTCCAGCTACGAGCTAGCTTCCCGGCTCTCGTACTTCCTGTGGAACACGATGCCCGACGACACCCTCCTCGCCGCCGCTGAGGCTGGCCAACTCGACAGTGCCGACGGGGTAGAGGCCGAGGCTTGGCGGATGCTGGACGACGAAAAGGTCGCTGGAGCGCTGACTCGCTTCCATCACGCGTGGCTCGGTCTAGACCGGCTGAAGACCGTCGCTCCGGATCCCGACGAGTATCCGCGGTGGAGCGAGGACCTCCGGCTCAGCATGGAGGCGGAGAACGACGCCCTCATCACTACAACGACCTACGGTGATGAGCCTACGCTCTCTGCGCTGCTGATGAGTCGGCAAACCACCGCCGATGACCTGCTCGCGGAGATCTATGGCATCGAGGTCGGAACCGAGTTCCTTCCGGAGATCCAGCGGGCGGGGCTGCTTACTCGTGCGGCGTGGCTCGCGGCGACATCCCACCCGATTCAGCCGTCGCCAGTTCAGCGCGGCGTGTTTGTGCTCGAGCGGGTCATGTGCATTCCCGTGGAGCCCCCGCCTCCCGATGTGAACGTTGACGTTCCAGATCCGTCCGAGCCCACAACCAACCGCGAGCGCTACGTCGCCCACACGGCCGATCCGGCGTGTTCTGGGTGTCACAGTGCCATTGATCCCATCGGATTCGGGTTTGAGAAATACAACAGCATCGGGCAATACCGGATCATGGACTACGGTGTGTCGGTGGATGCCACGGGCACGTTCGCGGACGGAGATCTGGCCGGCGAGTCGTTCGATGGCGCGGTTTCATTGTCGGCCTTGCTCGCCCGTAGCAGCATGGTCCACGACTGTTACGCGCGCAATTGGCTCCGGTACGCCCACGGTGCGGAGGTGGAGCTCGGAACCACGGCCGAGGCCTTCAAGTCAACGGGCGGACAGCTGCCACAGCTCCTGGTCGACATTGCGCGCTCCGAACGCTTCAGGAGTCTGCGATGAGACGACGCTCTTTCCTGCAAGGTCTCGGGCTGGGCGCAGGGGGACTGCTGCTTCCGTCGCATCACGTCGCTCGCGCATCGACCCCGGCCAAACGCATCATCTTCTTCGTGACCAGCCACGGCACCGTCTACGATCGATGGCGTATGAGGCTGGGTAACGCCGACGACGTGGACTACGAGCTCTCTCTCCCCGGCGTGCCCGCGGAGAGCTGGAGTCCGATCCTCGCGCCCCTGCAGCCCCACGCTCGTAAGTTGCTGATCCTCGACGGTTTGAGCAACGGCTGCGTCGTGCCCACCAGTTTCGACGAGCACGAGGAGGGCCACGCGACCCTCCTCACCGGGCGCGTCCCGATCTATGTCCCTGGAGGCGAGGGTCGCCCCGATGGGGCCTCGGTCGATCAGATCATCGCGGCCAGCCAGACCACTCCATTTCCGTCCCTGGAATGGGCCACGGGTGCCGGCCTGGCGGTGAACTTCGACGAGCTCGGGCAGGCGATTCCCTACGAATACGACCCTCTCGTGGCCTGGGACAGACTGTTTCCGTCTGGTCTGCCGGGTGTAGAGGAGCCGACGGTAGCGGCCCGGATCCGAGCGCGTCAGGACAGCGTTCTCGACAGAGCCGCCCAGCGGTACGAGGCGCTCCTTCCGAAGCTGTCGGCCGACGATCGGGTAAAGCTCGGCCAACATCGCGATCTCGTTCGGGACCTCGAGGTTCGGGTGCGCACACTCGCCGAACTGGCATGTGAGCCGTCGGATCAACCCGATTGGCCGGCGGCGCACTACACCGACGCGGACTTCCCGAACCAAATGGCCAGTCGCTGGTTCGATTTGACGGCCGGCGCATTGGCCTGTGGACTCTCCAACGTGATCACCCTGCGTTTCGACCACGTGAACAACAGCACGATCGACGCGCCGCCAGGCGACATCCACAATGACTTCGCCCATCAGGCCTATAGCGGCGACACCCCGGCTGGTGAGGTGATGACCGCCTATGGAATCTGGCAAGCGGAGAAGTTCGCGGAGCTGCTCGCGCTGCTCGACAGCATTCCCGAGGGTTTTGGCTCCCTCCTCGATCACACCGTCGTGGTCTGGGTCAGCGAGATTGCGACGGGTCAGCACAGCTACCTGAACCATCCCGTCGTGGTCGCCGGCGGAACGGATTTCTTCGATACGGGGCGTGTCGTTCGCTGGGGAACACAGAACAGCTGGTCAATGCAGGGCGGAGCCGACATCGGTCCTCCCCACAACCGGCTGCTCCAGACGCTGGCCGCCAGCATGGGTCTCGACCTCAATGGCGTCGGCAACCCGACGCTACCCGGTGCCCATGTCCCGATCTCGACGACAGGGATTCTGGATCGTGTCGTGCTTGGCTGAGTTTGTGGGGTGATCGGGTTGGCGCACCAAACGTCAGTAACCGTCGGTGCACCAACCCGATCACCCCAGAGATACGCCTTTCTCTTCGGCGAGATCTGCCGGCGTACGACCACGGTTGTCGGCGATTGTTGCATCGGCTCCGCCAGCCATCAAGACGTCGACGGCGGCCTGATATTTGAACTTCACGGCGCGATGTAGCGCCGTCGCACCGTCCTTGGCCCGCACATTGGGGTCCGCGCCATTGGCCAAATGCACTCGAATCGTCTCGGCGAGGCCGAAGCGGGCCGCCTGGTGCAGCCCCAGGTCACGCCGCCGTCGAGACCGCTTGTTTGGATCGGCTCCCTTTTCGATGAGCCAGGCCACGATCTCCGCTCGTTTCTCGTCTCGGCCCTTATCGGGTGGCACCTCGCCGCCATGTCCGTGATGCCAATGGCCGGGCGGCCTGGAGGCGCTCTGGAGCAATTCGTCGGCGTCGACGATTTCGGGGTGCGCCTCGATTATCTGTTTCACGCCATCGAGGTTCGCGTTCCACATCGCCACGATGATCTGGGCAAATGACGCGCCGGGAAGGTCCCATCCGTAGTAGCCCTGTATCTGACGCCAGTTCACGGACCCTCCAAGACGGCAATCAAAGCACACTCTCGCCATCGCTGGTGACGATCCGTGGGGCGACCATGCCTCCGAATCGGGCGTGATCGGCCGCACGCTGACGGATCCGGTCGGCGTCGATGTCATTGGCCTCGACCTCAGCGAGGGTGGCGAACCAAATCTGCTCGGCCACTTCGAGAGTGCCCGCTGACACCAGTCGAGCGCCCTCGCGCAACAAGTGTTGGCGCGCCAAAGCCAGGCATCGGACACCGTAGAAGCGGGGATGGGCACCCGATGCGATCAGGAGGCGTGCCACCTGACACAGCCTTGCCGTGAGGCGGCTCTTGACTCCGGTCGCCGAGCTCAGGAGTCTCTCCTGGGCCTTGATCGCCGCGCCCGCGAGCTGGCGATGGCGCGCTCGGGCCGCCCCTGGCTCTTCTTCCAGCGCGTCGAGGATCGCGTCGATGATCGCCTCGGGTTCATCGCTGTAGCGGGCGCAACTGACGTCCATCTCCGATGCCGTCGATCCGGAATCGAATGAACGCATCCAGTCGTCGAAACCGCGGGCGAAGGACTTGCCGCCCTTCACGCTATCGAGGACCTCGTCCAGGTTCCCCGCTTTGTTGGCGCGCAGTCGACGGATGAGGCTGGGGTTGTGGCGGATGCTCTCCGCCAGGTCGGTAATCTCGAGATCTCGCTCGGTCCCCACGTGATTGGGTGTGGCTTCCAGGAGCGCATCGATATCGTCGCGCCCGTCGGGATGGAGCCACCGCAGCCATCGGATCGACAGGTTTGCCGCCAGGGCCATGGGGATCCATAGCGCCCTGGCCATGGGGTATATGTCGGCCATCATCTCCCGGATCGCCGAGATGAGTTCCGGCCCGGCCGCCGTATTCTCCAGTCGGGCGGCCCAGACTTGCATATTGCTTTCGCAGGTGGTCGCCCGTCGGCTGACCTGACCAGTGGGTTCGACGAAGAGCAGGAACTGCATCGCGCGAAGCCAGAGTGGAAGGAGCCGCCATTGCAGTTTCTTGGGCGGTTGAAGCGCGTCCCAGCGCTCCCTCGCCGTTTGGAGGTCGCCCGCCAGGGCCGGATCGATGGCGCCGAGATGTTCGAGTGTCGCGGCGTCACAAAACAGCCGTCCTCCGGCGACCAGCAGGCCCTCCGATCGGGGAGGAAACATCGTGCGGATGAGGTCTTGCCCAAGGACTGGAATCGGCTCGGTATCGCCTTCGAGGTGGCCAATGGAGAAGTACGCGTGCAGTAATGCGTCGGCGGGTCTGGGCTCAGGCAGTGGAAAGAGCGTCGTGATCGGACGACTCTGGACGACGAAGAACTCTCCGTCCTGCAAACACCACTCGATGTCTTGCGGTGAGCAGTAGTGGGCCTCGATCGCGGCTCCGATGTGGGCCAGTTCGCCGATGGCTTCATCGCTGAGTGTCCCGGTGCTCCCGTCTGCGACTCGCCTCCGCAACACGACCTCGCCTCGTCGGTCGTAGGTGTAGTGATCGGGGGTCACCAGTCCCGAGACGAGGTCTTCTCCGAGCCCGAAGCAAGCGTCGATCGAGACGACCTGTCGGTTGCCGGAGATCGGGTCCGCGGTGAACAACACGCCGGCGACCTCTGCATCGACCATGTGCTGGACGACGACCGCCAGACGCACGCTGCGATGGTCGAAGCCCTTCTTCATCCGATACTGGATGGCTCTGTCGGTGTACAGGGAGATCCAGCATCGGCGGACGCTCTCGAGGATGTCGGCCTGTCCGGAGATGTTCAAGAAGGTGTCCTGCTGCCCCGCAAATGAGGCGTCAGGCAGATCTTCGGCGGTGGCGCTCGACCGTACGGCGTACGAGCGGTCCGGTCCCGCCGCCTGCCAAGCTCGAACCACTGCATCTCGGACGTCGTCGGGCATCGAGCGGCGTGCCAGAGCGTCGCGAAGCTGCTCCCCAACGGCACGTATAGCCTCGATATCTTCAGGGTCGGTGAGGGCATCGAGGGTCGCGACCGCATCAACGGCGCCATCGACGAATGCCGAAAAGGCGCGCGTGGTGACGCAGAATCCGGATGGAACCTGGAACGAGGCCTGTGTCAGTTCGCCCAGGTTCGCGCCTTTGCCACCGACCTGTGGCAGATCCGCAGAACCGACTTCGGCAAACGTCAGCGTGTAGGGCAACGCGACCCTCCGGTGCGTCTATAGCGGATTCGGCCTCTGGCCGACCAGTACTGACACTCGGCGCTGCAAAACTTGAATTTGCAAGATCGACGACCACCGGATAATGCGCGGGCGTTCATCCTAAGGATGCCGATCACACGCCGAGAATCCGATGTCCCCGCACTCTCCCTATAGCGCTGACAACGAGCCGACCGACTGCTTCGACGAAGATGTCGTCCGCCGCGCAATTCAGGCGATCGAGGAGGACACCGATCCGGGGAACCACGGGCACTACGACGAGGTCGACCTGTATGGCACGATGGACCCGGCACCGCCGCGGACTACCGACGAAGTGCAGTACGAAATCCTCGAAGAGGAGGAAGAGACAGCCCCTCTTGGACTACTGGTCGGCCTGGCTGGGGCCTCCATGCTCGCCGCCTCGGTGGCCGCATTTGCAGTGGCCGGAAGCATCGCCTGGCTGGTCCTGACCAACGGCGCGGAGCAAGCCGAGGTGATTGTCGCTCCCACCGAAGAGCAGCTGGTCGGCCAAGAGGCGACCAACGCCCACATCGATGCCGTGCTCGAAGAGAAGGTTGTCGCCGACGCTGCGGCTCCGGCCTTCGAACTCCGCACAGTTCCCGTTGAGTTCGGCTTCGACAGCTGGCAGGCGAACATCGAGCAGAGCGCACTGAGCACTCTCGCCACCGACATCCAGACCGACCTCGACGCCGCTCGGTCCTCCGATGGCGATGGCAAGCTCGTGTTGACTGGCCACACCGACTCCCGCGGTTCCGCGTCGGCCAACGAGATCATGGGACTCGGCCGCGCCTGGGCCGTCCAGGTGGTGCTGGTCAGCGAAGGTGTCGACGGCCAGATCGAGCTGGTTGGCGCCGGTGAGTCCAAGCCGATCGCGACCAATGACAGTGCCGAGGGCCGCGCGACGAACCGCCGGGTCACCGCGGAGGTCTTTGGGCCGATTCCCCCTCTAAGCGACGTGTTCGCCAGCAAATAAGGGCGAAGGCGAAGAGCCAACCGCCCGCAGGGGTGGACGTGTCGCAAGTGCAGCTGGAATCTGGATAGCCGTGAATCGTCTCGCTGGCGCGGAGCTTTCCGAGCTCCACCTCGACCAGGTTCACGCTGTCCTCGTAATAGGTGTAGCGAAACACCTCGGCGCTGTTTCGGTCGTCCTCATGGCCATCGATCAACCAGGTGACCGGGGCGCCGAAGAGAGGCTCGCCGTCGACATCCAGGGCATTGAGTACCAATCGGAGCGGCTGATCTTCGGCGGGACTACGGGGCTCGTTGCCGATGAGCTCGAGGCGGTCGATTACCGAGCGGCTCACGACCTCGATCTCGAGGTTTCCGATCTCCTCACCGTCGGTCTGGAGCGTCACGGGGAACACTCCCTTCTTGGTGGGTCGGACGCTGATCCACTTGCCTTCCACGTCGAGATAGCTGCTGTCAGCGTGCAGATCGAGGGAGTCTGCCGCGTCGACCTCAGCGATACTGCCACCAAATACGGGAGTGCCGTTGTCGTAGAACTGCACCCGAAAGTGCGCTTCGCCGTCCACAATCACTCGCGGTTGCTCGTACAGCGTCGTCGGGTCATCGTCGGTCGGGTCCAATGCCGCGACCGCTGGGACGAGCCCGGCTGACGTGATCGACGTGACCTCGACCCGCGTCTTGCCGAGCTCCCGGTTGCCTTTGGTGACGACCACGTTGCTCGTTCCGACACCCACCGCTGTGCCATCGATCCACATGGTCGTCTCATCGAACTCGACCTGGTCGATCGCGAAGACCGCCTTGTCCGAGCTACGCACCTCGATTTTGTCGGTCTTTCTCGCGAGCTTTGGGTGGAGGTGGGACGTCAGTGTAGCGGCGCTACCCAAGGCCCATGGCAGGTGCACGCCCTCCGTGCCGTTCCAGCCGAAGCCGTCGCCCATGTCGACGGTAGGACTGGCGCACCCTGTCGCAAGAGTCAGAACCAGCGTATTGGCAAGGTGTCGATATCTCAACATTATTGATATCCTGTCGGCAGAGGCCCTTAGATTGGGTTCATCAACGGAGGTCGTGATGAATCTAAACGGTACAACGGCATTGGTCACCGGCGGGAGCCGGGGTTTGGGAAAGGCGCTGGGTCGGACGCTCGCGTCGAAGGGGTCTCGAGTGATCCTGGTCGCTCGGGAACCCGTGGCGCTCGCCAGTGCGGTCGAACAGATCCGCACCGAGGGCGGCTCCGCATGGGGCATTGCCGCAGACGTTGGAGATCCGGCCGCAGCCGCCTCGATCTCAGCGCGAGCGGTGGCGTTGGCAGGCCCCGTGGACATCCTGGTCAACAACGCGTCGACACTGGGGCCAACGCCCCTGCCACCGCTCCTCGACACCCGGTCCGATGACCTCTCCCGGGTCTTCGAGGTCAACCTGTTGGGCCCGTTTCGGCTCATGAGATCTGTGGTGGGCAGCATGGCGCTCCGGCGCCGGGGCGTCGTAGTTTCAATCAGCTCGGATGCTGCGGTCGAAGCCTACTCTGGGTGGGGAGGCTATGGTTCGTCGAAGGCGGCTCTGGATCATCTGACGCGGATCTGGGCCGCGGAGGTCGCGTCGACAGGGGTGCGCATGTTCGCCGTAGATCCAGGTGAGATGGACACCGCAATGCACGCGGCCGCGATTCCCGATGCGGATCCATCGACACTTCAGAGGCCGGCGGAGGTCGCCGAGAGGATCGCCGCACTCATCGCGTCCGATGCGACTGGCGTGCGGGTGGCGGCGTGACCCCGGGTGCCTGGCCCAGGCGGGATCCGCAACGGTTGTTGTGGATTGGTGACACGGTGCGGGATCGCCTCTTTGTAGATCTGCCCGATCTCCTGGAACCGGGTGACCTTCTCGTTTTGAACGACGCGGCGACGTTGCCTGGATCCCTGCGGGGCGACGGCATCGAACTGCGTCTCCTCGGGTTCGATCATCGCGGCTGGCGGGCGGTCTTGTTTGGGGAAGGTGACTGGAGGGACAACACCGATCACCGGCCGGCGCCTCCCAGCGTGGAGGTATTCAAAGTCGGGGACCTGGAGGTCTCGATCGTCGACCGGGATCCGCGGACGCCGCGCCTGGTGACGGTGACTTTCGATCGGGTGGGACCGCCGCTGTGGGAGGCGCTGTATCGCCTGGGTCGCCCCGTGCAGTACAGCTATCTCCACAGCGACTTGCCTCTGAGCGCAGTGCAGACCGTGTACGCATCCCGTCCCTGGGCGGCGGAGATGCCGTCCGCGGGCCGTCCGATCACCTGGAACATCCTTTCGAACCTGCGAGATCGAGGTATCGGCCTGGCGAGCCTCACCCACGCTGCCGGACTGTCCGCGACGGGCGATCCAGTGGTGGACGCTCTGCTTCCGCTTCCCGAGTCCTATGACATTTCCGAGTCGACGGTGAAGGCCATTGGCGAGGCCAGGCGGGTCATCGCGGTCGGGACCTCGGTGGTCCGAGCTTTGGAGGGGAACTTCGCCTCCAATGGCCGCTTGGTCGCCGGCGTGGGGCTCACGGACCTGATCATCGATCGGGACTTCGAGCGGCGCGTCGTGCACGGCTTGCTGTCGGGAATGCACGAACCTGAGGAGACCCACTTCCGTCTCCACGAGGCCTTCGCGCCAACATCCGTATTGCTGGACAGCTATTCGCACGCCGTCGACGCGGGGTATAAGAATCACGAATTCGGAGATTCGACGTTGATTATTCCTCGTCGACCCGCCGGTTCATTGCGCTGACCATCATCGCCCTTGTCACGGCGCCGTGCAGCGCGTCGTCGACGAGCGCGGTGGCCGTCGTGTCGAGTACGACAATGCCGCAGGTTCTCTCGTCCCACTTGGTGAGGTCGTCGGGCGAGGGGGCCTGTTGCACGACGAGCAGTGCGGAGACCGCCTTTGGAATGCGACGAAGGATCACGCGATCGACGACCACCAGCGAGTCGTCGCCAAGATTGTGCAGCTTGGACGCATAGACCTCGTTGGTGGGCCAACCGCCTCGATCCAGAGATTCCAGCACCCGAGGCCGAAGATCGTCGTTGTCGACACAGACGCGGACCGAGGGTTGGCTCCACTGCCGCTTGATTGCGGGGTCGACGGTGTCGGGGAGCATCGGTGGCAGCATCATGGCCACGACCGCCGGGATCTCCAGGGTGAATTTGGAGCCCCGGCCCGCGTCGCTCACGACTTTCAAGCGCCCCCCCATGAGCTTTGCGAGGGCGTGGCTGACCACGAGACTGACGCCGGCGCCTGTCGCGTCATGGGAACTGCCCGAGTGACCGTACTCGACGAACAGATCCTTTAGTTTGTCAGGCGCGATGCCGATTCCAGTGTCCGTAATTGTGATGCAGATCTGCGGCTTGTCGGACTGCCGATCCCGGAATGCCTCGACGTGGATGTCGCCCCGCTTGGTGAATCTGGCTGCGTTGTTGATCAGATTGCCAAGGATTTGCTCCACCCGTTCACGGTCCGCGAACGCCTTGCCGATGTCGTTCTGAATGGTGATCCGGATGGTGTTGCCGTTCGCATCGGAGAGCTGTTGAGACGCTCCCGCCGCTCTGCCGATGAGGTCGTCGAGATCGTGTGGCTGGCTGACCACACTCATGCGGCCCGCTTCGATCTCGGAGAGATCCAGGACATTGCGCAGGGTCGCCAGGAGCGAATTTCCGGAGTCGAGGATGCGCTTCACATCAGAGGCGAGGTCGGGAATGTCGCGTTCGTCTGCCTCCTCGAGCAGGAGCTCGCCGTACCCAATGATCGCCGAGAGTGGCGTGCGCAGGACCTCGGCGACTCGCGCCAGGGTGAGCGCCTTGGCCTTGGAGTGGTCGATGGCGTCGTCTCGTGCCCTCGAGAGTTTTTCGTTGGCCTTCGTGAGACGCGCGATGGTCTTGTTCTGCTCCTGCGGATCGTGAAACACGAACGCGAGGTAGTTGAGCCCGTGGATGGTCACGCCTTCCCGGGTCAGCTCGACCTTGTAGATCGTGTTGTCGGTGTGTTCGATTTCGACGTCCCAGGTCCGACCCAGCTCGGAGCCATCCATGGTCCGGCGGATCCGGTTGCGCTGGGCGTCCAGGGCCTCGCATGTGGGCACGAACTCATCGAGTGTGCGTCCCCTGAATCCACCCGGCACCATCCCGAACATCAGATGTGCGGCCCGGTTCGCGGCGACGATGTCGAGCGTGTTCAGCGGCGTGATCACGACCCCATCCATGATCCATTCTGGCGCGACGATGGGCGGTGGGTCGGGGTCGATGGTGACGTCCGGGTCGGCGCTGGGCTCGTCTTTGGTGCCCATGATGTTTCGGAGTCCACCGAAAAACCCGTCGCCTGATGCCACCGACTCTCTCCCTGAGAATCTCCATGGTATCAGGTGCGGGTAGCGAACGGTCAGCTATGTCGGTCGGACCTCGTATTCGGGGGATACCGAGTTGGAATGGTCGTGTAGCCATCGGCCGCGGCACGGTGATCGTGTCGCCCGGTCGTTGAGGTTCAGCGGCTGGGTGATCGGGTTGGTGCACCAGACGCGTTGGTGCACCAACCCGATCACCCAACCGCGTCATTGTTCGGCGGTACGGGCCCTACGCCAACATCGGCGTTGTGTACTGACTACCCGCGCCGTTTCTTCTCGCGTTCCGCAATGGTCACCGAGGCATTGAAGCCACTCTTCAGCCCGCTCTTGAGGACGGGAGGCAGCTGGCTGCCCAGCCTCGCCATCCAACCAGCGCTCTCGTCGAAGCCGATCTTGCTCACGAAGGTCACGCGGGATTCGTAGTTTTCGCCAGGTTCGACCACGAACATGCCGTAGACGTCATCGGCCTCGACGACGGCGTTCATGAGGACCCGTCGGCTCATGCCATTCACGGTGGTCTTCATCTTCCGTTGATACGCAGTCCAGGTGGCGTCGTCTACGAAGGAAGAATCGATCTTCTCGAAGGAGAGCACGGTCTGTCCGAGCTCTTCGTCGTACTGGCGGTACATCCGCTGCGGGAACACGACATACATGACCGTCATGTCCAGGACATAGAACGAGTCGCGGTAAGGCGCACCTACGGTGTCGTCGTAGCCCGACCCCAGACCGACGATGGCCTTGGCCCCGCTCATATAGCCGGGCAGACTGGTATTCTGGTAGAAGACGACGTCCGACACTACGTCGTTTTCGTAGTCCTGTCCGCCCTGACCCGTGATCATCGGTACATAGCCCCCATCGGTCTTCTTGAGGCGGATCTCGTCGTACTTCTGACCGCTGTGGGTGCTCTTCGTGGCGTCGGACCAGAAGGCGCTGTCGGACAAGATGCCATTCAGCACCTTCTCACCGCCGTTGTCGTGCAGGTTGACGGGAGCCGCGACCGCGGAAGAAGCCAGGGTCAGGGCGAGAGCGGCGGCGAGTGAGCGGTACATGTCGGGTTCTCCGTGTGACGCAGAACATGTACGACTGGCACGGGGGTGCGACGATTACCGGCGCTTACTCCCGCATTGGCAGGGCGTCGGTGCGAAGAACGGGGAAGGGAAACAGCTGCCGAGGTCTGCCGTTGACTTTCTGCGTAGGATCTTCGCCGACAGCCGCGACGATGAGCAGGTAGTCATTCACCGACATCTCCGGTTCTACATGGATGAACGCAGTATCGACGTCTGGATACTCGTCCTTGAGACGCGCCATCATCACGGTCGCGGTGGCCAAATCGGGGGCATCTGCGACGCCGTGCTGGGTCTGCATTCGGAAGCCCCGCGGCAGTCGCCCGATCCGGAGCTCGAGGAGTTCGTCGCCGGGCCGCGAGATCCGGGTGTCCTCGAATGAGGTCGCAGCGGCGACAACGCGACCGTGGTCCGATCGAACTGCGGTGAGGTCGAACCCTTCCATCCCCAATTCCTTGCAGGCCGCAAAGACCGGGTCGAGAGCGGACAATTTCGTCGACCGATCCGCTTCGATTACCGCGCGGTTGTGGGGCTCGGCGCCATGCCTCCGCAGCTGGTTCGCCTGCGCGTCGGCCTGTGCGTCGGCGATTGCGCCCTTCAGCGCGCCGGCCTCGACTACCCGGTCGCTCACGCGAATCTCATCGCCGATCGAGAGCATCACTCCGGGAATCTGCGTTCGCCTGATTGTATCGGTCGTCGGGAGCTCGATGCCCCATTCGGTCATGAGGGCGAGCCGCTTCTCGCCGAACGCGACGGTGGCGTTCGTCATGCCGCCTACAGACATCGCGGAGATCGCCGGCGCCGTGGCCGTCAATGCGCCGATGAGCGCCGACCCGACAAGGCTGATGGCGACGCTCGCAGTGAGGTGCCGCATGCCCATGCCTACCGCCGCCGCGCCGACGAACAGGATGACCATCGCCACCGCGGCCGTAGCGATGGGGATCGGGGCGGCACCTTCGATGGCGTGGGCCATCAACGCCTGTTTGGTCTCCATGGACGCTTTGGCCATCGCGCTGTAGTACATCGCCTGGTAGTTGAACCAGGCGCCCCAGCCCAAAAGGGTTGCTCCGGCAATGGCGAGGACCGCCGAACCGCCACGCATCTCCGTCGCGACCGTCGCCGTGTGGTCGTCTGTCGTCAGGAATGAGCGCCCGAAACTGGAGATCGCCGTCAGGGTGCTACTCAAGAAGAGGAGGGCACCCGCACACCAGCTGGCGATGACGATGGTGTACATCGACACCGAGAGGCCGTTGGCCGCCAGGACGGACCGCGTCTCGAAGCTGGCCTTCGGAATCACTTCCGCCACGATCGTCAGGCCCTGGTGTGTTCCGACGACGCCCGCCAGAACGGTCATCAAGGGCATGCCGACGTGCAACGCGGCAGGGATTCGCAGTTTTACTCCGACGATTGCAAGGGCGACTGCGACCGGTATCCCGGCCATGGCGCAGAGCAGGATCAGGTAAGCAAAGGGGCCGGCATCCTTGAACAGGATCACTGGGTCGATCATCTCTCCTCCGGAAATTCATCGTAAGAGGAGGGAGATATCGGCGCCTGGCCCGTATGGGAGACGAGGGGAGGTCAGCCTTGCATCAGTCGGAGAAGCGTGGACAGTTCCTCCTCGACCGCATCGGGATCGTCTACTTCCGAGGGCGGCAGGGTAGCGCGCACTGCGGCGACGAGATGGGTCCGAAAGGCCTGCTTCGCCTTGTACAGTTGTCGGGACACCTGGTCCGGTCGAATTCCCAGTTCTTCAGCGATCGCCGCCACCAGGCCCCGGGTGCCGTCTGTCGACGGCTCGAGGTAGCGGAGTCGAATGAGCTGCGCGTGGGTGTCGGTCCCCGCCTGACGGCAGGCCTCGGTGAATGTGTCCACGGCCGCCGCGACCAGGCGTTCTGCGAAGGCCCGATCGAAGGCCTCCTCTGCAGTCAGCGACGGATCCGCGGGGGGCGTGCTCTTGGCGTCGTCGAGCAGGGCGGTCCAGTGGGATGGAGCCAATGCGCCCGCGGCGGACTTCAATCGCTTGGCGTCGAGGAAGTGGTTTCGGGCGGCGACCTTCACGAAGGCGCGGAAACGACCTCTCGTTGGATCGGCTCGGAGCAGTGCCCCGTTCATCAAGTGCAGGAAGAACGACTGGGTGAGGTCGGACGCGTCCTCGGGCGAAAGCTGGTGGGCGCGTCGGTAGAGCGCATAAACGGGCCGATAGTAGGTCCGAAAAAGAAGGTCGAAGGCCTCCTCTCGTCCCTCGTCGTCGTGGGCTTGGAGCACCAATGACCACGCCGTTGTTCGAAAGCGAATGGAGCCGGTCTGGCGGAAGGTGCCGCCGCTCTGCATGGCGTACAATCTCCTCGGAGGCACGATGCTAACGGATCTGGCGGATTGGACCGTCGATCTGCCGCCAAATCGGCTGTCGCAGGGCGGACACGACCGACTCCAGCGCTTGATCCGCCTGGGTGAGGTGGTGCTGTTCCCAGAAGGGGAGCCGGTCGGGGGGCGTTTCGTGCTCGAGGAGCTGGTGGGTGTCGGGGGCTTCGCCCTCGTATACCGCGCTCGCGACACGCAGCTCGGAGACGCTGAGGTGGCGGTCAAGCTGCTCCACGCCTCGGCCCGACCGGGTGCCGATCTCCCCGAAGCCGCTACCCTGGCTCGTCACCGACATCCGAGCGTCGTTGCGGTTCTGGACGCCGGTGTTCACGAGGGCCGCCCGTGGCTCGCGACCGAGTTCTTGCCGCTGACCCTCGCCGAACGTCTGGGCAGGGGCCGATTGGACGGCGACCAGGCGCTGGATTGTTTCGCGTCCGTTGCCGATGCGGTGCAGTTTCTCCACGGGCGAGGAATGGTGCATCGCGATCTGAAGCCCGAGAACATCCTCATGGCCGAAGATGGGACGCTGCGTGTCGCCGATTTCGGGCTCGTTGCCGTCGGGGGGAGGCGCACCGATACGGCAGGCACGCCGTTCAGAATGCCGCCAGACCAGGTCGAGGACCAGACCCCGTCCACCGGCCATGACATCTACGCGCTCGGTGTTCTCCTGCACGAGCTCCTCACCGGCATTGAACCCGGCTCTGCCCAGACGCGGCTCCTGTTCGAGTCCTCTCTGAGTCGCGGCTCCACCTGGGCGGAGGCCTATCGCGCCGCCATGGACAAGCGTCCGCCGCTCTACCTTCCGGAGTCGTTGGGAATCCCAGATCGACCGGGATTGGAGCGGGTGATCCAGCGGGCGACCGCCCTCGATCCTGCCGTGCGATATGCAACCGTCATCTCCCTGGCAGAGGACGTCAACGCCGCACGCTCACTTCGACCGTTGATGGGGGTGGACGAGTCCTCGATTCGCCGGTGGACCAAGACCTATCTTCGCAATCAAGATGCGGCGCTGGTGGGACTTGGCCTGCTGATCGTCGGGGCGATCGCGGGGACTTCTCTGCTCTGGTTTCAGAGTCGTCCGGGGCAGATTCGCCCGGTCGGGTCCGTTCCTGATTTGGCGATCGAGGTCGATGGCGGCCCCTGGGCAGAGGGCATGAAGCTCGCGCCGGGTGTGCGCAACTTCACGCTTTCCGCGGCTGGATTCCACAAGGAGGAGCGTCTGATCCGCGTCTTTCCTGGCGAGGAGATCACCGTCGACGGCGTGCTGCGACGGATCATGGGCCGGGTACGATTCGAGACCTGGCCCGACGGGGCCACGGTAGAGCTCGTTCCGCCTCCCCAGGATGAGGACTGGCCACGGGTGGTCTCACCGTTGAACGAGGAGATTCCGGTAGGCAAATGGCGGGCGAGAGTGAGCGCTCCAGGTCACCTCGCGACCGAGGTCGCTTTCGAAGTGGATCGCGAAAGTCAGCGGGAGATTCGGGTGTCGCTGTTGCCCATGCGGGAGCAGGTCTGGCGTGCGGACATCCCGACACAATTCGGCCTTCACCCGGATGGATTCTGGATCGCCGCGGGAGGTGACTCGCCCTACATCGACGTTCGAGATGGGCGTACGGGGGCACTGCGTTCCCACGCAGAACTGCCCGAACGGGTGACGTCGGACGTGCTGTGGACCGACACCGACTCCGATGGGAAGTTGGAGGCCATCTTCGGAGATGAGGCCCGCAATCTGGTCATCCTGGCGGGCGGTATCATTTCCTGGTCCGAGCAGGTGGGCGTCGCCTACCACGGGAATGTTGGACGCGGCGTCACCGGAAACCAGTTGTCTGTTGCTGGCAAACTGATCTTTGGCGCACAGGATGGCGTGCTTCGCGCCCGCGATGCACCCACCCGATCACCCCTTTGGGAGGTGCCCCTGGGCGACGGCCGGGAGCTCGACGGCGCCCTGACGCATCGCGACGGAGTCCTCTACGCGCCGAGCATGGACGGAAGTGTCTACGCGGTCGACGCGGAGAGCGGAAGCGTGCTCTGGGCCACGCCCCTTGGTGCCGACATCCGGGCACCGGTCCAGATCGTTGGAGACCGCCTGCTCACCTCGACCGTTCAGGGCGAGTTCATCGTGCTCAATTCGGATGGTCAGGTGATCCGCCGCGCCGAGGGAGAATTCATCGAGCCTCGGGATCCGTCCCCGGTGTGGCAGGTCGACGGCGCCTGGAAGCGACTGGTGGGGGCAGCCGACGGGCAGATCTGGGTCGAGGACCTAAAGACGGGCGCTCGCGAGCGCGATGTGGCTCGAGTTCCGGCGTCCATCCACTGGTTACGGCGCCTCGATCGGATTGTCGTCGCCGGAACTGGGGAGGGTGTGTTCGGCTTCGACACCTCAGGGGAGGAGGTTCGCCCGCTCCTTTCCCGCCCGGGAACGTTCAGCATCCGGGCGGCCGCGACCTGGAAGATCGGTACGGCTCAACACCTGGTCTGGCTTCAGGGCGAGGAGGTCGTGGCGGCCCGAATCGACGATCCACGCATCAGGTGGTGGCGTGAGGCGAGCGACGATTGCCATCCATTACCGGTGCCCGACGAGAACGGAGACGGTGTCTCAGAGCTCGCATTGGTGGCCTCTGAAGGGGAGGGCACCCGTATCGAGGTCGTGGACGGTGCCACTGGGCAGCCCCTGCGCGTCGGCGTGCTGAAGGGAGATGTGGTTCTGTTCCCCGACCCTCGCGGGGACTCATTGTGGGCGGTCTCGGGTGGATTTGTCCTGAGCCGTGTTCGAATCTCCGATCTCCACGTCACGCCGGTCGCAACGCTTCCGGGCATGCCGAGCTGGCGCTACGGGCCTCCAGCGGTGGTTGGCGACGAGACCTGGATGCCGTTGTGGGATGCCGGCGGATCCGGAGGCACGGGTGTGGCTCGGGTGGCGAGCGAAGGCGTTGTTGGTGTCCTCGAGGTAGGCGCCCACGCGTTTGGACAGCCGATTGGGTATCGGGGGAATTGGATTCTAGCCGACCAGGAGGGGGGAGTCCGGGCGTGGACCGCGGCGGGCGAGCTGGCCTGGAGTGTGCAGCTGCCCGTGCAACTCAGTCCGGGCATGGCCCTCATCGAAGGTCGCACAATCGTCGTACGCGTACGCGGCGGAGGCCTGCTCGGCCTCGAGCCTCGCAATGGTTCGGTGCTCTGGGAGTTGCCGCTCGAACCGACCTCGATTCCGGTGTACGAAGTGTGGACTGCGGGAGACCTGTTCGTCGATCTCGCTGGGAACTCCGATGTTGTCGCTGTGGACGCCGATGGGCGAGTCGTGCGGCGCCTGGAGACCGACGAACAACAGCTGCAGCTGCTCGCCCCCGCGTCGGGCTCGGCGTTTACGGGTGTGACCCCGGATGGACGCGGACTGGTCTTCGATCCGCTCTCGGCGGAGCCTCCGGGTGAGGAGGAGGCCACTCGTTACGAATGGCGCGGTCGGCAGGCGACCCGGCAGACCCTGGGCGGCGGTTGGACTGTGCTCTGGGCCCATGGACACGTGGAGGTTCGCGGGCCGGAATAGGTAGGGATTACTCTTCTAAATCGTAGTCGGGCTGATACCAGATGCGCACGTCTTCGCCGGCGTCCGGCGCTGTCTCGCCATGGAGAATGACCGTCGGGGGATCGGGCTTGTAGGTCCAGCCGTCGCCAACAATCGGGAATCCGAATTGGTCGTAGCCCTTGCCTCCCGTGGGTGGAATGACGTCCTTGCCGACGCGCACCAGGATGGTCTCTTCGACGGCCGGTCCCCGCAACGGGAAGGCGTGAGAGCGCCCACCGATGAGATGTGCGATGGTCGAGAAGGCGTCCTCGAAATCGCCTGGTTGACAGGTCGGTGCGTGAATCTCGATCTTCAGGCCGCCAGTGGTCGTGGTGATGTGGTCGTAGCGCATCACGCCCCAGCTGGTGGCGACACTCGGGCAGCGCGGCTCGCGGTCGTCGCCCAGGGCGGGTCCGAGCACCGCCCAGGCAATCTGTTTCTTGAACTTCTTGAACAGCTTGTTGTAGATGACCGGTTGGATTTCCAACTGGGTCATGCGCCGGGAGGCATCGCCTTCGTCGGTGACGATGATGGGAATGAATGCGCTGTCCGAGCGCAACAGCCCCTCGTTGGCGAGCACGTCGTTGTTGTTGAAGAGCGACGGGATTTCGAAACACTCCTCTGGCGGGTCGGGCACCGCTCGGCACATGGCGAGAAATACGGTCTCCAGGCCCTCTTCGTCTTCGCCACCGCAGTTGTTTCGCCAGCGATCGTCGCCGCACAAGTCGTCCATGTCGTCGGGAGTCAGGCTGCTGAGCTCCGATTGAAAACAGGTGGCTTCGCACAGGAGTGCCTCGTTGAACTCCTCATCCAGGCCCTTGTCGCCACGACCGAAGAACGGCGTATCGCCCAGCAGCGCGCCTCGCGTCGCTCCAGCGTCCAAAGTGGTGATGCTGAACTGGTAGTCGGGAAAGGAGGCGGCGCTGTCCTGGTTTCGCTCCACGTCCTTGGCCAGGCGATCCAGCTCTCGGGCCAGGGTTCCCGAGGTCAGCGCTAGCGTTTCAGACTCCTCGAACATGGACTCCGAGTTGTCGACAATGAAGAGTACGTCGGCCTTGGGTGGCCAATAACCGGGGAAGAAACCGCCCATGGCGAACATCTCGTACTTGTTACAGCCGCACAGCAGAACGGTCAGGGCTATCCACCTCAACGACTCGTGACCTCCGTCTTTATGACGCCGATGTCCACGCACGTGACCAGGCAATCGGCGATGTTGGGATCTGCCGTGAAGGATGCGGATCCCGTGAACCGGGTTCCAAGGGCCTGATCGACGCCGAAGACATTCGCCGAGACCTCGGCTCCCGGCGGGACTGGTGTGCAGAAGTCACCTTGGAAGTCCGAATATGCGCGACGGGTTCCGAAGATGCCCTCGGCGGAGATGAGGACCTCGGCTCTGGGAATGGGATTGCCTGTGTTGTCTTCGATTCGGCCCTGCGCACAGCTCAGATCCGGGAGCTCGGGCGTACCGATGGCCCACCAGGCGAACAGGGCAATCCCGCCGGTCGCAACGTCGCCCGCGATCGTTACCTCACTGGTCTGGTGCCAGAAACCCTGCTCCCAATTAGACC
>Ga0315336_1003671_pt1 | contig 19901 bp, 13 predicted proteins | sample ASW5metaG_FD_204512 | JGI IMG/M metagenome (GOLD analysis project Ga0315336, IMG submission 204512) | Ammonia-oxidizing marine archaeal communities from Monterey Bay, California, United States - ASW #5 | ecosystem: Environmental > Aquatic > Marine > Intertidal zone | place: USA: California... | reverse complement strand
GCTCCTGCGAAACGAAGGTTCCCCGAAGGGAAGCTGGGTGTCCCTGCGCCTTCAAGGCACACGCTCCAACCGTGACGCGATCGGGGCACGGGTCACCGTGACCGCTAAGGGTAGAACACAGCTCCGCGAGGTCACTCGCGGGGGCAGCTACCTCTCCGCGCAAGACCCACGCCTCTATTTCGGCCTGGACACCGCGAAACAGGTCGAGCGCATCCGGATAGAATGGCCGAGCGGCACGGTCGATGAGATCGGACCCTTGGCGGCAGGGAAGCGATACCGGGTGGTGGAGGGGGAGGGGAGAGCGAATAGTGAATAGAGAAGCGGAACAGAGAACTAGAATGGCCACACTTCACTATTCTTCATTACTTCCTCATTCACTATTCGCTGTTCACTATTCACTATTCCTTACGCCCGCACCAAGCCCGAAATACTCAGCAAGCCTCTGGGCGACCACCCGCGCTCCGTCCTCGCGCACGGGCTGCCACGGTTTGTCTGACTCCAGCAGGGTAAGAAGAAAAGGCTCCCAGCGGCCCGCAAAGAAGTCTGCTAGCGAGATTTCCGCGAACGGGCCAAACGCGTTCATGTCCCTGACGAGTTCGGGAGCTTCGCGAAAACCCCGTCGCTCCACCCCCAGAAGTGGGGTCCGGTTCAGGACGCATTCCGACGCAATCCCATAACCCGGTTTCGACAGCACGACCGCCGAGGCGGCCACGAGGTCGCTAAATGCGTACCCCGCCCCGAGCTCGACAGGTATCCTTCTCGCCTCGGTGCTCACGTGAAAGGGTACATCCCCGACCACGAGAAAACGCACGTCCTTGCAGCCTTCTACTGTTATGGGGTTCCATGTCCGGCACTCCCAGCCACCCATGGCCACGAGAACCACAGGGCGGGAGTCACCCGTCTCGAAGCCGACACGCTCCAAGGTCGTATCGCGTGCCATTCGCGACTTCCGACCCACGAGCGGTACGTCCTCGACGCCTTCGAGGCTGGAATCTCGGGCGCTGAACGGGAGGCGCAGATGCAGCGGTGCAGTCGCGTAGTCCGCTTGAAGCAGCGCCGGAAGCTTCTCCAGGGCATCCCCTCGACTCCCACGAAGGATGGGCTCGAGAATCCAGTCCCAGGTGAAGTTCCACAGTCCCGCAGCGGGAATTCCCAACCTCGCGGCAGCGGCCAGCGGAATCGCGGGTATGTCAGCAAGGACGCCGCGAAAGTCCTCTCTCTCCAAGAAGTCGATCTCGGCCCGGACCCGTTCCGGGCGCTCGGCGAGGTAGCGTGTGTAAGCGGCGCGAGTCGCGACGGCGTCCACCTCGAAACAATTCTTCTGCACGGCACCCGGTTCGTAGTCCTGCTCTCGCCAGGAAACGCTTCCGGGAATACCTACATCGAACAGTCGGCCCGGAACGGTCGTGCTGACCGTGACCTTCAGAGCGGGACAGACACGGAAGAGCTCACCCAGGACGGCTCGACAGCGCGTAGCGTGGCCATAACCGTGTCCGGTGACGCAAAGCAAGAGCTTGCGAGTCACACCTTCTTCTTTCGGATGCGATGCGCCGAAAGACGTCCCACCTCGGGCAACTCACCAATCAAGGGCAAGGCGTATTTCCTGAAAGCTCCAGTAATATCATTCCCAGACCTGGAGATGAACTTCTTGTCGAGACTGCGCGTATCTCTGGCAACGTTCTTCAGCGCAGTAAGGAAATAGCTGCAGCCATATCCGTTCTTCCTGCGTGAGTTCTCGACCCTGCGAATGGCCACGGAGCCGCTGCGCTCACCCTGGACAAGCATGCGTACGCCGTACACGCCAACCTCTCTCGCCTCACGCGCGTCTTGCTCGGAAACGACCGTTGGAAAGGAACGCTGCGCGTATCCGAAGGTGTCAGCGCGCACACGCGTTACGCCGAGCCTCACCTTCACCTCGTTGGCGAGGAAGTCTCCCAGGGCGCCAGACCCTGACAGCTCAACATTGCCGTGGGAATCTCTGGAACCGGTCGTCAAAACAGGCCGGTGTCGCTCATCCTGGATACCTTCGGACACTGCCACTATGCAACGCCCCCACTTCTTCAGACATGCGGCCACATCCGTACAAAATGTCTTCAAGCTGAAGGGGACCTCGGGAACATAGATGAGGTGAGGCCCGTCATCTTTCTCTCGGCGGCCGAGTCCCGCTGCCGCGGTCAGGAAACCAGCGTGGCGGCCCATGATGACGTTGATTTTTACACCCTTCAGCGCCCTGTTGTCGAGGTTGTCTCCCATGAGCGCGAGAGCGACATAACGAGCCGCCGACCCATACCCGGGACTGTGGTCGGTAACGAGGAGGTCGTTGTCGATTGTCTTGGGTATGTGACAAACGCGAAACTCGTATCGACTGACCCGCGCCTGTTCGTCGATGATATTCGCGGTCTCGGCGCTGTCGTTACCTCCGATGTAAAAAAAATAGCGTACGTCATGAGCTCGAAAGATTCTGACGATGGCACGGCAATCATCTTCGGTCGGCTTTTTTCGTACGGAGCCAAGGCCAGCGGAAGCGGTCAACGCGACCTGGGCCAGCGTCTTGGGAGTCTCCTTCGAGAGATCAACAAGCTCCTGATTCAGAATCCCCGCGATTCCATGAACCGCCCCATAGATGTTGCTGATCGGGCGGTGACGCCTGGCCTCCTTGATCACGCCCACCAAGCTCTCGTTGATAACGCGTGTGGGGCCGCCCGATTGACCGATGACGACGTTCCCTCGCAAAACACTCATATTAGGCTTTCCCATGAATTGGCGTGACGTGGGGCAAGAAGTACTGTAGCCTCTCGACCTTCTATCAGAAGGAATTGGGAGAGAGAAGAAGAAAATCGGCCGCGCCGCAGACAACAGCAGCGACAAGAGGCACGGATCCGGGACCGATAATAAAGCGAAAGTCCTTGAATCCCTGCGGTGAGCAATCTATACTTTTTGACCATTTTTGACGGGGTGATTCACAGGACCAACATGAGGTCAGTCCATGGGGAAGAAAAAGTTTTCGAAGGCGGGAAAGAAAAAGACGACCAAGGCGAAGAAGCCGACGAAGGCCGCTGCGGTGAAAAAGTCAGCCAAGGGACGGTCCACCAAGGGAAACAGCGCCGTTAAGAAGACAAAGAAAAGAAAAAGCACGGGGGCTACCACGAGTGGCCGTAAGAAAACGACTCGACCGCTTCCCGACCCGGCCAAGAAGCGGGTCTCCAAACGAACGCTGGGTGCGGTAAAGAGCGCACCTGGCCAAAGCAAGCCTCGGGACAATTCCCGGAGTGCGCCCAAGGCAGCGGCGCCCGCCAAGAAGCGTCGGATCGCTTCAGGGGAATTGGCAAAGATTCGAACGCTCCTATCCACAAAGAAGGTAGCCATATCGAATCATTTGCAATCGGAGCTCGCGGAGCTCGAAAAGCCGGAGAAGCGCCACCGAGCAGATCTCGAAGAAATCGCCTCAGACACGCACGACACGGATTCCCTTTGCCAGATGATGGATATCGAAGCCACACAGATCGATCAAATCGATATGGCCCTGGCAAAGATCGAAAACGGCACTTATGGAATTTGCGAGGACTGCAGCGACGAAATCCCTCTGGCTCGGCTCGAGGCACTACCCTTCGCGACCCAATGTATCGAGTGCAAGCGCAAGGCGGAGATCGCAGGGCAGATTTCCGCGCTGGGCTCCTGACAGCCCGTTGAAAAAGTCTGTTCTACGACAACCGGCCCCCGATTGCCCATCGCTGTCGCCCAGCTCTGCGTCACAAATACTCGACGATACGTAGCCTGACACAGGGGGCGATATCGCCTCCGTTTTGCTTCGTGATCTGAACGAGTGAGGCCGACCAAGGAGGGAGGGCGAACGTCTCGGTGTCGCTACGAAGCACTTTTTCAACGGACTGCTAGGTCAAACGCGGGGTTGGCGAGCCGGGGTCGGGCCCCAGAGCGGTTAAAAAAAATGCGCTCTGCGCCGGCTTGCAGTTACAGCGGTCAGAGTTTAGGCAACACGTCCCAACCAGCTTCGAGCAAGGAGGATACGGCAATGTGCGCCCCCGGATCTTGTGGCTTGTGGCTGGAATATAGGCAGATGCCCCAACCGGTCGGGGGCCGCAGCCATGGAAGAGGAACCGTAACCCAATTGGATACAAATGGTTATAGAAATGATTCCTTTTCGGCCCCACGGAACGGCTCTTGCTATGATGCACGGACAGCTAAAGGTTGCCTGACACACGGGCACGCGCCCACGCTGGGAGGTCAAAGTCTTTGGGTAAGGTAGGGGGAGGAGGGAACTGAACAGGGAGGAGGAAACTCCTCGGAGCTGAAAGCCGGTACGAGGGAGGCAGTCACCCCGGGTCAGTGACTGCCAGGAGGTAAAGGAATACCCATTTCTCCTTTTACTTGCTTCATTTCTTACGGAAGGGCGCCAGAACCTTGCTGGCGTCCTTTTTTTATCCCAAGGAATTTTTGTTGCCTGGGGCAAACCTAGTTATAAAATAAAGTAGAAGTAAGGTGAAAGATAGAGGGGCTGCGTGCAAAATACAGGGGCTGCGCCACTGAAGGCTAAGGGCAGAGCGCCTTAAAAGACTGATGCGTTCGTAAAAAAGAAAATTTCATTTTTTTCTCCTCGTTTGTGCCCCCTCGTGATTCCTCGCGAGGGGGTTTTTTTTGTGCCTTGCGGCGTGGCTCTGTTCGGGGAGCAGCTAACCTCGGGCGAACATCCCACCGACTCCGGTGAGCCGAGGAGGCCACCGGCTGTAGAGACGCCCCCACAGGCAGCCTGTCACGCAGGGGAGAGACGAGAGACGGGACGGGGAGAAGGGCAAGGGTCTCTCTCACGTCACAGCAGCCCACGGATCGCCCGCGGAGAAGTTAAGGGGGGGCGGGGCGCGCTACGTCGACTACGTCGACCCCTCCTCGCAAGGCAACTCGACCGGCGTTTCCGGTGTTGGGTCCTCACCGGCTCCGGGGAAGGGTGGGGCCGGCTGACGTCCTCCGGAGAACACGAAACTCAGGAGGGCGACGGCGTCGGAGAGATCAAGGGCGCCGTCGTCGTTCACGTCTCCCGCGTCGGGGCAAGGCAATCTGTTGCTCAGGAAAGCGTGGCCCAGGATCGCGATCGCGTCGGTGATGTCCAGCTGTCGGTCGCGACTCGCATCCCCCCTCACGAACACGTTCGTGCTCTCAACGATATGAACACTAAGGCCGCAGGAGTAGAGGTTCTGGACGTTCCCCTGGCGCGACACCTCATTCTGAATGGGAGGCAAGCCGCCTTCACCCGGTGTGTCGCGGAACTCGATCGTGGTCTCTGTGCCAATCGCAGCGTTGTCGCTGATGGAAAACTCGACAAAGGCGAACGCCCTGCCAGTAAGTATGGGGAACGTCCTCACGGGCGGAGCGATGGCGAGGGCCACGGAGGCAGCGATGTAGCCGTCGTCCCGCTTTCCGTCATACATGTCCATCCACCCGGGAGGGTGTTCGAGTTCACTCACCACCTTGGACAGGAAATCGATGCTGTCGAGCTGAATCGACTCAGGGGGCGAATACAGACTCAAGGTAACTCCCTCGATCCCCCCAGCCGAGAAGTACTCGATCGGAACACGGATGCCCGTCTCGCCCGGATACGCGACAAAGGTTTGGTCTCCTCCCCGCAGGTGAATGAATTCGAGGTCGCCGCCCCCGCCGGGGGGACCGCAGTCGCCGGGCTCCCCGGTCAGTCCGGGTGCCTCCTGTGCTGCACCCCAGTTCGGAAGCCCTTTCTCGCACCCCAGCCCATCGCTCGTCGGGTCTATCCCTGGAGCCGCAAAAGGTGGGGGGGGGACGTGAACCCTTAGAATTACAGCCTGCATGAAGAAGATCACGTCAGTGGTATCGACACGCTGATCGTAGTTGACATCCCCAGCGGACTTGCAGTCGAGGGGGGAGCCGGTGAGAAAGCGTACGATCTTGAAGACGTCCGCCAGCGTGACCCTGCCATCCATGTTAGCGTCACCCCGGAGAAACAGCTCGTCGTCCGCGCAGAGATTCGCCGGCATCGAGAAGAGAAGACCGCCGACAAAAAGGAGTGCGAGCAGGAAACGGGAAGGCTCCACGCCACCACAGACCTCAGACTTCACCAATGCAGTCGTCCTTTCGTTCCTCGATTAAACGGAAGACAGCCCTGAGACTCTTACCCGAACGGAATCCACCGAGCTGGTTATTTTCGACTGACCGTTGAGACGATTCGTTAGAAGAGGGGCCCAGTTCCACAAAAGAAACCCAAACCCACCCCGATTTTAGGAACCGGGGCCCTAAGAAGCAAACGAAAATTATGGGCCCGTGGAAGCTCCCACACCCACCCCCTTCGGGGACCCGGCTTCCTGAAAACAGGAACTTATGTTCTAAGCCAGGAACGAAGGATGTAAAGGCTCTTTGCCGAGGCCTCCAACCCGCTGCCGAGCCACATTTCACAACCACCTTCCAATAAAGGAGTTGAGGCTGGAAGGAAAAAATCTGCGTGTCTGGTATGAGCCTTGCTCTCTACCCCTGCAGTTCACCAAGCGAGAAACGCGGTGGAGCGACGGTGAGAAAGGAGATCTCGGAGTCGTCGGCCCGAAAAGGACCCTCCACACGGGGGTGCAAACGAGAGAGAAGACAAGACTGCTTGGACGTCTTAGGCCAACACACTCAAGCAAAAGTTTCTGAACCCCTCGGGTCGGCGATTTCGAGTCTTTTACAGCGCGAATAAGGACCCCCCCCTGACGCTTCTGCGGGCGTCAGGACCGCTTCCCTTTCGGCTTCTTGAAGCGGTTCAAGTCGACGCCATGCTTCTCCAGGAGCATCCCGAGGTAGCGGCGCGTAATCTGCAGCGCGCGCGCGGCCTGACTGGCGTTTCCCGCATGCGCCGTGAGAGCTCTGAGTAGCAGGTCTTGCTCCACCCGCAGCCGCTCCTCCTTGAGACTCGGAATGCTGGCGGCACCGACGGTGCCCTTGAGCTGCTCCTCCGGCCTCCCGCGGAGCCTCGGAAGGACCATCTCGGCAGAGATCTCGACAGGCTTTTCGACAAGCACGCGGTGGACCTCGTTTTCGAGCTCCCGCACGTTTCCCGGCCAACTGTGGTCGGTCAGCCGCTCCACGGCGCCAGCGTGCAGATAAGGAAGCGCCAGGCCTGTGTCCCGTGCGTACTCTTCGATGATGGCTCGCGCAATGAGCGCAATGTCCTCGCGGCGCTCCCGCAACGGAGGAATCTCGATGACCTCCGCGTTGATGCGGTAGAGGAAATCCTGGCGTAGGGCAGCCGATTCCTGCAGTTCCGCGACACTGTGGCAGCTCGAAGAGAGCAGGCGAAAATCAACCGCAAAAGAATTTTCCGCTCCCAGCGGCCGAACCCGCTTTTCGGCGAGAATCCGCAGAAGACGAGCTTGGAGGTCGACGGACAGATCACCGACTTCGTCGAGGTAGATCGTCCCACCGCTGGCGCGCTCGAAGATTCCGGGCCGATCGGCAACGGCTCCAGTAAACGATCCACGGACGAATCCGAAGAGCTCTGCCTCCATGACGCTGTCCGCTATGTTGCACAGCTCGGCGAGGAAGGGACACTCTCGGCGGGGACTGAGTTCATGAATCCTCCTGGCAAGCAGGTCCTTTCCCACACCGCTCTCACCGACGAGGAGGACGGGAATGTCCTGGGCCGCAATGGTGGGTAGGCGCCTGAGAATGGCCTTCATGGCGGCAGACTTGCCGACCGGAACTCGCCGTAACGAGCCCGCTGCACCGCGGGCCTCGCGCTCTCGCCGCAGCTCGATCATTTCGAGACGCTGGGTGATGAGAGCCGTCTCGAGGTCTTCCTTGTCTTTCACCATCAAGGTGTTGAGCCTGCGGACCTCTTTGCGCGTCTCCGCGTGACGTTTCCGTTCAGTGGCGAGCGCGCTCTCCGTTTCCTCGGCTCGTAACCCAAGGGCGATGGCGGCTCCGCCGTCGATTATCCGCTCGCGAGTACGGGCCGGATCCGGCCAGCCTCCGGCGGGCGCCTCGGCGCACAACACGCGCCGAGCTTCTCGGTGGGGGAGTCGGAGATAGAGATACGGTACTATTTCGACGACACTACCCGAACGCCCAGCCTCTTCGAGAGCGGCTCCACCCCCGGCGGGGACGGCCGGTTCTCCCCCCACCGCGTCGGCCGCCACAAGGTACGGCTCCGAGTCCATGGCGGAATCCCGGAACAGCCAGACCGAGCGAGCTCCCAGCGACTGCCTGAGGTCCTCCAGAAGGGCCGGCATGTAGCCCTTGTCCCCCGCGATTTTCACGAGGAGCGCGGCGCGTGGCGCGGCAGAACCCGCCTCCTGGAGTGTGTCCGGCCTCTCCCCGCCAGGAGCCACCACGCCGTTTTGCCAGAACCGCTGGAAAGGCAAGGCGTATCGTCGTGGCGTCCGCCGCAGAAGCTGGTAGAGGGTAGTCTCTCGCTCCCTGGCAAGGGAACGGCTCGCCTCCTGAGAAAGTCCGGGATCCTCGAGCGTGCTCGTCAAAGCGCGAAACACCTCCCAGACCTTGCCCTCTCTGACAGCTTGCCGGCATACCTTGAGAATGTTTCCGCAATTTTCCGGCCAGTTCTCGCTCACGCGCTCGCGCAAGCAGCTCGCCAGCAGCTCGCCCCGCGCCCAGACCGATCCGTCGGAGCGCTTCCCCTCGAGCAAACACCGTGCGGCGTTCTTCCGGTTTTTACCGGCGAGCTCTGAAAGGATGGACAGCGTCCCAGAGTGAACGTAGGGAAGGTCTCGCGCTTGCCGGCTCGCGATCACACCTGCCCGAAAGAAGCGAATCGCCTCCTGCGGGTTCCCTGAGGCAGAGGCCAACTGCCCGAGATAGTAGCTGGTGACCCCCGTCGCCCGTGAGTCTCCATCCTTCACCGCGATACTGAGGGCCGCCTCGAGATCACGCCACGCCAGGGCAGTCCGTCCCAGGGCTGAGCGCACCCTTCCGCGCGATCGTAAGGCCAGGGCGAGCAAGAACCTGTTCTGCATTCTCCGCGCAATCCGAAACGCCCGGGTCACGTGGACCAGCGCACTTCGCAGTCGACCCATCGCGAGATAGATATCTACACCGAGGTTGTTATGGGCGATGGCCTGGTCATTGGGTCGGACAAAGCGCCCCTCTCTCAGAACGCGCCGGTAGAGACGAAGCGCCTCGAGAAGACGTCCACGCTCTTGCAACACCTTCGCAAAGCCGAGCCATATGGCGGCAGAAAGCGAGTGACTTCCAAGAGACTCGGACACTCGTCTGGCCTCGCTAAAAAGCGCCTCGGCGCGGTCGAGGTCGTGCAGGCGGTAGTGAATGATGGCCTGGTTGTAGACGGCTCGCAGAACTCCCATGCGGTCACCGTGCAGACGCGCGACCGTTTCGATTTCCCCGAAAACTCCGATCGCCTCGGCCCACCTTTGATTCTGGCCATAGAGAATACCCAGCTCGTTGAGAGGTCCCCAGGAGAGAGCGTCTTTTCCGGACTCGCGGGCAACACGAAGCGCCTCTTCCAGAAAGCGCAGCGCCATCTCAGCCTCTCCGTGAGCAGATTCGGCTGCCGCGAAAAGCTCGAGAGCGCGGACGAGGTCCGTGTCGCTCTCCAGCTCGCCGTTCCGCTCACGAACGCCTTTCCGCCCGCGAAGAAAGTCGCGCCCGCAGCGCAGGCAGTCTCTTCCCGACTTCACATCTCCGGTGCGGAAATACAGAGAAGCCAGACGCGCCGCCACTTTGACAGACCCGTTCAACTCGCCCGCGCCGTTCGCTCGCGAGGGTGTCGCCCCAGGCGCCGGGCACAGCTCTCCTCGGAGGGCTTCGAGCTCCACTATGGCGGCAACAATCTTTCCAGAACGCTCGAGCGCTTCCGATCGCAACCACTGCGCTTTCTTCCTGTAAAGAAGCGGGGTGTCTTTCGGGGAAAGTGTCAGTGTTTCCAGGGCCTCATCGATATTCCCCAAACGCGTGAAGGTCTCCGCCGCACGAAGCCGCAGCACCCAGTCCGCGCGCCGACTCCGCCAACCCGTCCCCGCCAGGGACGCTTCTGCCCGCGAGCTGAGAAGCTGAAGGAGACAATCGAAGACTTCCTCTTCCCGCTCCGCGCGAACCATGCGGCGCCGCGCTCGCAAACCGAAACGTATGGCCTCCGAGCGCTCACCGAGCGCGAGAAAGTTGTTAGCTGCAGCGAGCAGCGACTCCGGCAGCACGGGACGATGCGAGCGCGAGCCCTCGAGGTGATAGGCGGCGAGGGCCCGACGACTTTCCTCCTCTTCGGCAGCGCCCAGGACTCGGGCGGGGAGCCAATCCAGAGCCTGCCGCGTGAGGTGATAAAGACTTCCGACCGATCGTTCCTCTCGGCGCACCAACCCACGCCAGCGCAAACGTTCAAGACAACCGCGCCACTCTTCGGAAGTCATCTCGGGAAAGCGGGCAGCTGCCGAGCCGGCATCCAGGGGCTCGCCGGACACGAGGAGCAATCCCAGGGCGCGGCGAAACGGAGGCGGCAGGCTTTGTGGCCGATCCGCGGAAGGATCGTGGGCGACGAGACGTGCAGGAAGCTCCTTAGGCAGCTGCAGATGCCCGAGAAAGTCGGTTGCAGCGCCCAGGTCCGCGAGCCTTTCGAGCGCCTCTCGTACTCGCGCGGGCGCCCCTCCGGATTCCTCTGCTATGCGAGAGGCAACGCCGTCGGGGAACGCCTCGACGGCGAAGAACTCGCGAGCCATTGCAGCAATCGCGCTCACCGACATTGGCTCCAGAGGATGCAACTCGATGTGCTCCTCTTCCAACCCGAAAAAAGCGGCCAGGTCTTGCGGTGAGGACGCGGCGGCTATCAAAAGAGGTCCCTGCGATTCCCCTCGGGCCTTCGCCACGGTATGAGCCAGAGCCCGCAGGAACGCTGAGCACCTGATCCTGGAGCTAACGGCGGCTTGACCTTGCTCCGACACCAGGGCCTCGTCATTGAGAAGAATCGCCGTGGGCTGCCTGCCCAGGCGCGTAACGAGCTCACTGACATCCAGGCGCGTGGATCCGCGCGCGCGAAGTCGAAGCCCCGACGCCTCGCGCTCGAGATCCTCCACTTCCCGCAGGGCTCGCACATCCTCGGAGCTCCTGAAGAGAACCGTCTGATAGCCCCGCACCTGTAGACTGGCACCGAGCGCCTCGAGGACCCGGGTCTTGCCACTGCCACTGGGGGCGGCAATGACTTGTACCCGGGTGATGTCCGACGTCCTGAGGCCCTGCATCAGCTGCGCCAGAAAGTCTTCGCGTCCCGTAATCCACGAAGCCTCTGCAGCCTCGGGACGCAGCGGCGGAGGTAGCTGCACGCGACCTTTCAGAAATTCGAGCGCCTCAGCTGCAGAACGAAAACGGTCCGAGTCACGGGTTCCGGTCAAAGCCGTGATCAGCGCGTCGAGTGAATCGGGGATCGAAGGGTCCGCCTTCTTGGGGCGTGCCGGCTCGCGCGCCTTCCACCAGGCTTGCAACGCCGCAGGCTCTCCAAGCGCGTACGGAAGGCGCCCGACCGTCGCGTGAAAGAGCGTCATGCCCAAACTGTAGAGATCCTGCTCTAGATTCCCTGATGTCTCCTCGTGAGAGGACCCGGCGGCGGATCTCGCACCGTCGAGGAGCTGGGGGGGAGGAAGGTACGCCAGAGTTCCGAAGCGCACACCATCACCTTCGCCGGCACTCGCGAACCTCGCGGTGCCAAAGTCGATCAGTCTCAGCTTCGGGCGAGCAACGTCGGGCTGCTGTTCGACGAGAAGGTTGGTCGGCTTCAGATCCCCGTGGCGTAGGCCACGCAGGGAGAGATAGGTGAGGACCGAGAGAGCCTGGGCGGCAATGTCCTCCAGATGCCGCCACCTTGTGTCTCCAGAAAGCCCATACGCAAAGTCAAGAAGGTTCCCGCCGCCGACATAGTCGCTCGTGAAGAAAGCTCCACGGCCGCCTTCCAGGTAGCTGAAGTCGCGCACCCGCGCGATGTTCGGGTGCGCGAGGCGCGCGAGGGTCACAAACTCTCGGCTGAGCTCCTCGGCGTCGGGCGCCTCGCCGCTCGGCCACAAGAACGCTTTCAGAGCCACTGGCGCATTGCCGTGCATGCGGTCGGCGACCAACCAGACGCTTCCCTGGCCACCCCGACCCAACTGCCGGATCACCCGGTATCTTCGTGGAAGGAGAATCTCCATACTTGCCTGGGGTTAACAGTCCGTGGAAGAAGTGCTCTTCTTCAACGGACTGTAAAAAGCCCGCAGAGACTGCCACGGGCCGGAGGGACGACACATGCTACGGTCAATCTTCCCACCCGGGGGGAGGCAAGTCAAAGGGGAGCACCCAGGAATAGTGAACAGAGAACAGAGAATAGAGAATGTGAATGTGGATAACCGGTCGTAAGATGCGCGAGGTCATGAGTGCGAAAGAAGAGTGGACACCTCCCACAGATGGGGTTGAAGAGAAGATACTCCACCGCCTCGAAGACGTGAAGCAGCGCATCGAGCGGTTGAAACGTGAGGGCAAGCGGGTCGTCTTTACCAACGGCGGCTTCGATGTTCTCCACGTGGGGCACACCCGCTCGTTGCGGCACGCTCGCTCCCTCGGTGACACGCTGGTTGTCGCCGTCAACAGCGACCAATCCCTCCGCAAGGCCAAGGGACCCGGCCGGCCGCTGTTTCCCGAAGCCGAGCGAGTCGAGATGGTCGCCTCGCTGGCTTGTACCGATACCGTCTTCCTCTTCGACGACGATACGGCGGATGCGACCCTCCAAGCTTTGCAACCGCACGTGCATGCGAAGGGCCCGGATTACTCACTCGAGACGGTTCCGGAGCGCGCCACGGTTCGTGGGTACGGCGGTGAGATTGCCATCGTCGGAGATCCGAAGGATCATTCCTCGACAGAAATTCAGCGCCGCATGCAGAAACGCTAGGCGCCATTCCCATGCTTCACCTGTACACGTTCCCGTTCCCGGCAGCAAAAATAAGAAAGGTTTTCACATGGTAGAAAGCATCAACCCGAAACCCGAGCCCGGTTACGACTGCGACGCGGTCATCACGAACTCCCGCAGACTCCTCGAGTCTGTTCTGGTGGGCTTCCCTCCGGGCGCCAAGGCACCGGTGCCAGGTGGGGTGCAAGCTGAGCTTCGGCGCATTTTCGAACAGCTGGATAAGATCCTCAAGGACCAGGGTGTCGACCGTACAGCTGTCGCTTCGGCCCGCCTCTACCTGCAGCGCGTGAACGAGGACATCGCTGCCGCGAACGTGGTGTACAAGGAGTTTTTCGGCTCTCACCGACCGTCGAGGCGAGCCTATGGTGTCGATCTGCAGGTTGGAATGAGCATCGAAGCAGCGTTCGTCGTCGAGTTGCCCGATTCGTGAGTGCTCTCTACTCGACGGGCCAGCGCGCTTGTAGTAGCCCCGCGGGCCGGTCCTCGCGCAACACTTCCAGGTTCGTGGCCTCGGGGGGATCCAGGTCCTTCGGGGCGACGACCCGTACCCTGCGGCTCGAGATGTTCAGGACGATGGCCATCGCAAGATAGGTCGCCACAAGACTCGAGCCCGCGAGGCTGACGAACGGGAGAGGAATCCCCGTGATGGGAGTGAGCCCCAGCGTCATGCCGATGTTCTCGAAGCACTGGACCGCGAGGGCCACCCCGAAGCCAGTTGCCACGAGCCGGCCGAAAGGCTCCCGGGTGGAAACGGCGACCCGTAGGATCAGCACCGTGAGGAGCAGAAACAAGACAACGAGGCTCGCGGCTCCAACGAAGCCGAGCTCTTCGGCCACGATGCTGAAGATGAAGTCCGTGTCTTTCGCGGGCAAGTGCCCCAGCCGGTTCTGCGTGCCTTCGCCCAAACCTTTTCCCGTGACCCCTCCCGAGCCCACCGCAATGAGAGACTGCTGGAGATGGTGACTCTTGTGCCCGAAAAATTCTCGCAAGCGCTCCTTCTGGTAAACCTTCATGACGGGCAGCGTTGCGCTGAGGAAATAAGCCGCCGGCAGCGTCGCAAAGCCGAGAAACACCGCCAGTGCGAGGTGGCGAGGCTTCGAGCCCGCGACGAAAAGCATGCCGATCAGGACGGGTGGGAACAGAAGGCTGAGGCCGAGGTTCGGCTGCAGGAGGACGAGCGCCATCGGGCCGAGCGTGAGGAGAAACGGCGCCACGAGCCCGGAGACGCGGCGCTGGTCCTGCCGAAAGCGCAGGTAACGCGCCAGGCCGAGCACGAGCGCGATCATCATGAACGCACTGGGCTGAATCTGAAAGAAACCGAGGTCGATGAAACGGTTGCGCCCGCCGGTCGCGAACTTGTCGATCAGCATGGCAACGAGAACGAGGACGAGAACGGCATAGATAACGCTGCCGTAGCGTTCCCAGCGCCTGTAGTCGATCCGGGCGACCACGAGCAAAGCGAGAATTCCCACTGCGGCCTTCGCGATCTGGCCCTTGGCAGCCCGGCTCGGGAAGGCTCCGCCGTCCGCCGTGGTCGAATGAACAAAAAGGATTCCGACGGCTGTGAGCACCAAGCACGTGACGCAGATCGCAATCCGAATGCCGTTCGACTGTGCCGACCGCCTCTGGTGAAGCATCACTCGGCCTCCCCGGAGTCCGGAGGCTTCAGGAGATACGCATCGGGGGCCTCGCCCGCGAAGTACTCCAGAAGCTTGCGCACAATCGGCGCGCAGGCCTCCCCGCCGTGGAGATTCGTCTTCTCCACGACGGCGACAAAGGCCAGGTAGGGGTTGTCGAAAGGGGCGAAGCCGACGAGCCACGCATTGTGGAGCGTTTCGGAGCCCACCTGAACCTCCGCAGTTCCGGTCTTGAACGCAGCACGAAAGCGGTGGAGCCCCAATTCTTCTCTGGCGGCGGTGCCGTTCGGAGCGTGCCCCACCCTCCACATTCCATCCCGCAAAACCTCCACGGTCGCGGGGGCGAGACCCAGAGCTTCCGGCTTCGACTTCGTCGAGAGATAGGGTCGCGGCAGGTCTCGCCCACCCCCAGCGATCCCGGCAACTGCGCGAAGCACCTGCAGAGGCGTCGCCTCGACATGGACCTGACCGATCGAATAGTAGCAAGCATTCGTGCGGCCCTTGACATCGTCGGGGGATTCGAGCCGCCCCGTCTCCGAACCCCCCGCACCGAGGTCGATCTTCGTGGGACGGCCAAAGCCGAACCTCTGCCCCCAGCGGAAAATCCCCTCCGCCTTCAGATGTTTCAGAGCCAGGTAGTAAAAATAATTGTTGCAGGAAAACTGGAGCGCTTCGGAGAGATTTACCGTGCCGTCCGGAGTGTGTCCGTTCACCGAGTCGCAGGAAAGTTGAGAGATGAGCTCGAATTTGTGGCGGCAGGGATAGCGCAGCTCCGGAGTATAACCGGGAGCGGACTCGACGGCTCCAGCCGCCACGACGATCTTGAAGATCGACCCGGGAAAGAGCCGACGGCGCGACGGGCCGTCCATGCGCCAACCACTTTGCTTTCCCCAGCGCGCGTCCATCTCTGTGACGTACGCGTTCTCCCAGGGGCGGTTCGGATCCACTGCCGGATAACTCGCCGATGCGAGGAGGGCGCCGGAAGCGACCTCCATGACGGCGGCGCTGGCGGCCGACCCCAACAAACCCCCGGAGGTCACCGCCCGCCGGAGCTCGTCGAAGAGGAGACGCTGGAGCCGGACGTCAAGGGTCGTGTGAACGTCTTCCCCATCTTCAGCCGGAAGCTCATCCAAGACGACCTGAGGCTTGCCGTGCTGATCCACGCTGACGATCGACATCCCGTGCAGGCCGCGCAGGCGCTGGTCGTACGCACTCTCGAGTCCACTGATCCCGATCTTGTCGTTGCGCCTGAAACCTCTCTCGCGCGCGAGGCGAAACCCGTCGATGGTATCGAAGCGAGCCTTCGCGTCGAGCAGCCGCCCCTCCTCGGTCAAGCGTGAAATGCGGCCTTCGAGGACCTCCAGCCCACGCAGGTAGCCCGTAAGGGTGCCGCAAACTTCCTTCAAAGGGTAGTGCCGCAGTAACTCGTCAACGCAGTGAACGCCCGGAAAACGCTCGGGATGGTATTCGATCGCGGTGACCGCGCTCGTCGAAACGCCAGAATAGAGGTGCCAGGACCAGTCGTAGTAGAGCCCGCGCCGGTAGGGCGTCGCGCTCTTGACGCGGCCTGGAGGGATTCCCTTCTTGCGGTCCCTCGCCGCCTCACGTTCCACTCGCGCTTCGATATCCTCGAGCACTTCCGAAACCCGGGCAAGGAGCCGTTCGTAGGTCGGTTCGAGTGACAGTCCCCCGGGCCGGCCGAGGAGCCGCGCGAGACGGTAGAGCGTGATCTCCATCTGGAGCGCACGCCGGGGGCAGAACCAGATCTCCGCGAGGCCCCCGTTCTCGGGATACGGCGTCTCGGGATAACGCACTTCAAACATGTCCTCATGCCTCGAGAGCTCGCCCTCGAGCGTTGCTGCGGTCGAGCGATCCACTGACTGGACGAGCGGCCGCCATTCCTGCACACCGGTGTCGGGGCTCCAGGCAAGCGCGCGAGGATTCCCCAGCTTGCGCAGCACCTCCGTGAACATCTCTGCGCCATGAGGAGAGGAGAGTTGCTCTGGCAGCTCACGGATGAGAATCGAAAGGGGTACACGTCTCGGGTTGAGCGTGCGGTAGGTAAAGTCGAGGCTGAAGATCGACTGGTTCCCGGCAAGGACGGTTCCGTCACTAGCGAGGATTCGACCGCGCTCCGGTCGCGCGAAACGTCGCGAGCGGTGCTGCGATAGGAGCGCGTAACGCTGATGCGAAGCGGGGTCCAGCTGCAACGCGGAAAGCCGCCACAGAATGCCAAAGAATGGCACTGTCAACAGCACGATCAGTATCTTCAGACGGACGCGTACCATACCTTAGAGAGCACTCATAAAGCAATCATAGCAGCCGTCGCGGACGGGGGGGCGCCACCAGCCGCCCGCGGATGGGATCCAGCAGGCTGAAGATCAAAGTGCCCAGGATGCCGTCGTACAAGACCGTCACCAGCGCGGAATAGATACCGGGCAAGAGGTGGCTCGCGCCGAAGGCACGGAGAAGCAGCGCGCGCGCTCCCAGCGCCGCGGCAACTGCGATCAGGATGACGATGAAACGCGGAAGCGGATCATCTCCCCAGCCCTTCCTCCCGCAGCGGCTGGTAATCCATGCCGAGGTTACGTAGGGAAGCGCGTACGCTCCCCAAGGTTGGACAGAGAGGACCTCGCACAGACAAGCCGCGGCGACCGCGGCTTGAAGCCCGCGCCGCGGGCGGTCGAAAGCGGCAGCATAGATGACCAGCAGCAGAACGAAGTCGGGTGCGATCAGGCTGAGCCCCTCAAAAGGAAGCTGGTACAGCGACAAGGCCACGAGCTGGAAGAGGAAGGCGGCACCGAATGCGAGAACGAGGAGGGGCCTCACCGTCTTTCTCCCTGGCGTGCAGCGTCGCTGAAGAAATCTCGTAGTCTCCTGCCGGACAGGTCCACGACGCAGGCAAGGGTACGCAACTCTCGGGCGCTAAGCGCCGCCCGCACCACGAAGTGACGCGAGCCGCCCGTCGACGCAGCGGCCCCCCCCTTTTCTCCGTAGGCACCCTGCTCGCTGTAGTCGCCGTGCTCGCGGCGCTCGAGGTAGCCGATGAGAGCGCCCGATGGGTAAACGCCGTCGTTCCCTTCGGTAAAGACCGCGTCTCCCGCCTCGAGCGCGTTCGCCTCCCGCAAGTGTCGAATTTCGAGAATCGGGCGTGCGCTCGAGCTCCGCCCGGTACCGCAGAGCATTCCTGAGGCGCCTTGGTGACGAAATCTGACGCGAAACCCGGGATCGAGCAGGGTCTGGACAGTCACGAGCGACATGCGAGGGTAGGTGCGGACCACGCGTCCGACAAGCGCCTGCGCCTCGACACGACCATCCTTCCACAGTGGATAAACGCAGGCGCTATCCGGGGGAACCGCTTCGTCGCCGCGCTCGCGGCCCCAGAGGACGCTCCGCGAAGGAGCCGGATCGCCCAGCGGCAAGATTTCTACCGGAATGTTGCGGTAGCGGTCCTCGAGAGGCGCCATTCGACACAGCGCCAGATCCGTGCCCGCCTGGCGCAGCTTGTCGCGGGCGACCGCGAGCTGGAGCCGCAACGTCTCGAGCTCCCCGGCCGTCAGGGCCTCGTTGTCAACGGGGGCGAGATGGGTAAGGGCCAGGCGCAACCCTGGAGGAAGGAGGAGCAAGACGGCGAGAAGGAGGTGAGTGGCCCGCAGGCCTTGCTTAGTGTTCCGTTGCATGAATTATTGTGGGGTCGACTGGAATCGAAGAGACATCCGCGGGAGGCAAGGACGCGCCTATAGCTACGCGAATCGCGCTTTGGAGAATCCAGCTTGAGCGAGCGATTTTCGTTGCCAGCAAAGATGACTGTTGAGGGGCGGTCTCCCGACCGCCCCAGCAGTCAGACCTGCGTTGCGTGGGTGGGCGGGTCAGGAGACCCGCCCACAACACCGGGGTGTGGCCTCAAAGGTCGTCATCACCGCACTCGAGAATGCTCTCGAACTCATCCAGTCGTTCGAGAAAGATCGACGTTCCGCGAGCCACCGTGGTCAGCGGATCCTTTGCCAGGTGCACGGGGAGGCCCGTCTCTTCCTCGATGACCTCCGAGAGACCCGGGAGAAGAATTCCGCCCCCGCAAAGCGTCATCCCGTTCTGCACCAGGTCGCCCGAAAGCTCCGGCCCGGTCCTTTCGAGAATGTCGTGGATGCTGTCGACGATCTGACGCACCGGCTCTCCGAGCGCGAGCCTCACGTCCTCCGAAGTGACGGACACCCCCCGCGGCAAGCCCGCAATCAAGTCGCGACCGTTCACAATCAGGCTCGCCTCGTTACCCGTCGGGTAGGCCGACCCGAGCCGGATCTTGATCTCCTCGGCGGTGTTCGGTCCCACCAGGTTGTTGTAGTTCTTGCGCACATACTGGACGATCGCCTCATCCATGGCGTCCCCGGCCACCTTCAGGCTCTTCGAGACCACGACGTCGGCAAGCGAAAGAATCGAGATGTCCGTCGTCCCCCCCCCGATGTCCACGATCATGTTAGCACTCGCCTCGTGAATGGGGACTCCGGCACCGACTCCAGCTGCTCGGGGCTCCTCGAGGAGGTACACCTTCCGCGCGCCAGCCCGTTCGGCCGAGTTGAAGATGGCCCGCTTCTGGATCGGGTTGATGCCGGATGGGACGGCAATGAGGACACGAGGACTGATCCAGCGGCGCCCGTCCTGCACCTTGTGGAAAAAGTACGACAGGAGTGCTTCGGTCATGTCGAAGTCGGCCACGACCCCCTCTCTCAGGGGACGAACGGCATCGATGCTCACGGGCGTCCGCCCCAACATGTCCTTCGCAATGCGTCCGACGGCTGCGCCGCCGCAAAGCACCTGGCCCGTTCCCTTCTTCACCGCCACCACGGACGGCTCGCTGAGGACCAGCCCTTTGCCCTGAACGCAAACGTGCGTGTTACTCGTACCGAGGTCGATACCGAGGTCGGCGCTGAAGGAGCCGACGAGCTTGGAGAAGAACATGGTAGCTACAGAAGAGTTCCCTGGTTGCAACGCTACCGGCCAGCTGTCGATACCGAGGTCGGCCCGGAATACGTTTCTCTCCGCACAACGAGTCTCCGCAAACGGGAACTCATGACCGGCCAACCTGAGCGGGCGACCCGCTCCGGCTCCTCACAGTCCGGTAAAGCTGCGGGAAGGATAGTGGAAAGGCGGCGAAAAGTAAAGGCTCAAAGGAAAGCCGGGCCAAAGTGGGCCCGCAGGCGGACTCAGGCGCTGTCGTCCTCGTCGTCCTCGTCGTCCTCGTCGTCCTCGTCGTCCTCGTCGTCCCCGTCGTCCCCGTCGTCCCCGTCGTCCCCGTCGTCCCCGTCGTCCCCGTCGTCCCCGTCGTCCCCGTCGTCCCCGTCGTCCCCGTCGTCCCCGTC
>Ga0315336_1003670_pt1 | contig 19901 bp, 12 predicted proteins | sample ASW5metaG_FD_204512 | JGI IMG/M metagenome (GOLD analysis project Ga0315336, IMG submission 204512) | Ammonia-oxidizing marine archaeal communities from Monterey Bay, California, United States - ASW #5 | ecosystem: Environmental > Aquatic > Marine > Intertidal zone | place: USA: California... | reverse complement strand
GCGATGGCCGGCCTACAGAATTGCCGGAGTCACCAGCTTGATCATGAGTGCCACGGGCTGCATTGGCCTGTGGCTGATTACGACCATGCGACGGTTTCAGGGACTCAGCGAACACGAGTTCCTCAAACAGCCGCTGGGCTATTTCGCCGTTGTGTCCCTTTCGGTTTGCTTCATCGTCGGGCTGTTCGTCATGTTTCCCATGGCGATTGTTCTGCAAATTCGATCCGGCGTCCAACTCCCCGGCCCCCAACTGCCGTATGGGGTGGCAGGGCCAGTCAAGGCGACCATCGTGGTCGTGATCGGAGTTGTCGCAGCGCTGCTGGTGGCGCTGCTGGTCACCTTGTTGAGCGGTTGACGGCTGCAGAAATGCCGTGGGGCAGGGTGGTTTGAGCACCGGCCCGTCGATCTGCCGGCCGATCACGTGCACGCGAGTGATGCACGGCAGGCCGTTCACCAAGCCACTCATGGATCGGCCCTTGTATGCGGACACTCGGTATGCGGACACTCGGTATGCGGGCACTCGAATTGTCGATGTGGATTTTCGCCGGTGCGATTCCGTTTGCCGGTTTTTCGCCGTCGCGGGATTCGGCACCGCCGTCTGTACTGCGGTTGCCCGGTATGGAGACTGTCGACTTGGATACCTGGTCGCCAGCCGAAACCTGGCAGGGAAATCGCCATGACCAAGACGATTGGCAGTGGATTCCCTCAGCAGAAGGTCGATCGGGGCGATGGTCCGCTACCACGCGATACCACCTGTTGATCGTCCGGCCGGATCCCAACGTGCATTTCAAGATATTGATCGGTCAGCAGAAATCGTCTGCCGCATTCTCGATGCGCGTCATCGAACCCCATCGCGACCGACACAGACCGGATTTCATACAGGTTTACCGACCCCGGTCTGGCAAACCGGGTTTTTCGACACGGTGAGCATCTGCCATGCAGTCGGCGGAAGCGATTTGTGGCGATGCAACCGACCAGGTTCTGGTAATATTGTCCGTAGCTGTCAATGAGGCCATGTCCATGAGCCCGCCGGGACGTACAATGTGATGTGAGCTCGAATCTCGGTATGGGTGCGGCTGCCGCCCCAGGGGCCGTGGAACTTTTGGTCCGTGAAGTAGGTGTTATGATGCGGGTTCCCGTCATCCGCGGCATCATCGACCGTCGCATTCTGGTCAATTTTCGCGTGGCCCCCGAAGTGCTGCAGTCGGTACTGCCGTCGCCGTTTCGTCCGCAGACGGTTCGCGGTTACGGAATCGCGGGTATTTGCCTGATTCGCCTGAAACAGATCCGCCCGCGGTGGATTCCGGCATTTGCGGGTCTGGCGTCTGAGAATGCCGCTCATCGCATCGCTGTGGAATGGGATGTTCAGGACCAGGTCGAAACCGGGGTGTACATTCCGCGACGCGACACATCGTCATGGCTGGCCAGCCTGGCTGGAGATCGGGTTTTTCCCGGTGTGCACAATCGGGCTCGTTTCGACGTCCGGGAAGACGGGGCTCACTTTCATGTGGCCATGCAGAGTTTGGATGGATCGGCCGGCTTGGTGGTGGATGCTGACATGACCGACGATCTTGGACCGGACTCCATTTTTTCCTCAGTCGATGATGTTTCGCGCTTCTTCGAGTCCGGATCTTTGGGGTATTCTCCATCGTCAACCAAACAGGTATTTGACGGGCTGGAACTGCGGTCGAATCAGTGGCGCGTGGAACCGTTGTCGGTCAACCACATCGAATCAAGCTTGTTCGACGATCCTCAAGTGTTTCCAGCGAACGCGATCGCGTTTGACAATGCGTTACTGATGAGGAATATCGATCATGAATGGCATGGTCGGGGAGCCCTGTGCTGCACGTCCGCAGCTTGACGGGGTGCGCGGCGAGGAGCCGCGGGCTGTTTCCGCCGGCCAACGCCGTGACGGGTCACGCAGTCGGCCGCCGATTGCCTGAGCGGGCTCACTGGACGTTGGGTCGGACCGCGCAGTGTGCTGGAGTTGATTGCCAATAATCGACAAGAGAGTCCGTTATGAACGTGGCTACACATCTCATACCTCCCTCCGTTGCGCTGGATCAAACCTATCGCGAGTTCCTCGCGGAAGCGAAGCATCACGACGAACGTCTCACACCCTGGGTGCTGGCGATGGAAGCTCCGACATTTGCGGAGCTGATCCGGAAGCTGGAACAGTATTCCCAGGGCGTCGGGTTGCAGTCGGGCTTCGTACCGCATTCCACGTACTGGCTGGTCGACGACGACAAGAATCTGCTGGGCGTTTCCAATTTGCGGCACGAGCTCACACCATCATTGAAGCTGGTCGGCGGGCACATTGGTTTTGGTGTGCGTCCCAGCCAGCGCGGCAAGGGGCTCGGCTCGCGATTGCTGGCCTTGACGTTGCTCGAGGCCAAACGGCGTGGCATGGATCGCCTCTTGCTGACCTGTGATCGACAGAATCAGGCCTCCGCTCGAGTGATCGAAAAAAACGGCGGGGTGTTGGATTGCGAAGTGTCGCTGGACGACGTCAACGCGGCCCGGCGGTATTGGATTGACCTGGAGCTCGGCGACCGCATGACCTGAGATGCCACAGCAGATTCCTGGGAGGTTACGGTGGCTCAGGCGACGATCTTCAGTGTGGCCTGCCTGTTCACACTGTCCCACCTGATTTGCTGAGTATGAAATCCCGCTGCGTAGAAGGTCGTGCCCCGATTCAGCGCATAGGAAAGGCCGTCATCCCCTGCGGTCATGGCATGCGGTTGCGGTTGGCCACTCAGTCGGAATCGGTTGTCGTGATTCTGGATTTGAGATGAAAGTAGGGCGGACTCTGTTATTGGCACGTGTGGTCGCCCTGGCTGTGTGCCATCAACGATTGTCGTAGCCGCGGTGTGTCACTTGGTCGACGTGGAATCCGGCGTCAACCAGACGGGTTGCGTGAAGGCGCCGTTGGCGGCGACGTCCCAGGCTTCAAACCGAACCCACTTGCGACCCGCCAGCGTGGGTTTGATCCGCAGTGCACGCGAACCGAAAGCCGTGGTGTCTGGCAACTCGATCCGCTGGCGAAACACCTGCTGGCCGTCCCCCGATACGATCTCGGCAAACTGCAGTGGAAACGTCCACCGCAGGGTGGCTCGCAATTCCGGTTGACCGTCGCCGGACAACGGCAGTGTTGCGCCGGACGGCATGCCGCCGACGGTGAACTCCGGAATCAGCACTTCACCCGTCGAAACAAAGAACCGGCCGCCGCGCAGCGCATCCAGTACGGGTTGCCACCCATCTTCGTACTTCGGCAGCGTGTCGAGCCTCAGGTAATTGATGTTCGAATGGGCGTACAATTCGTGGGTGGGGTCGATCTTGAATACGTCGACTTCACCCAGCACATACTTGTGTTGCCCCCAGTTGGCCATGTCGTCCAGCAAATCCAGCACCCGCTCGCCCAGCTTGGGCCGCGACAGGTCGGCCGGCATCGATTTCCAGGCACCGCCCAACCAGCGGTCCGAGCGATACAAAGCGGTGTGCCGATGGCGATCCGGGTAGCCGGTCGAACTCTTGATCCGCGGGTGTGCGGTCCAACCCAGACCCCGTTCTTTGTTCAACAGCCGGGACAAGTCGTCGGCACTTCCCACGTGGTAGACCGTGCCGTAGTCCTGGATGTCTTCTTGGAATGGCTGGCCGGGTTTGCGTTTCATTGTCCAATACACCGGCTTGGGAAACAGATCGATCCAATGGCCTCCGAAATGCACGTTGGGCTCTTCACCGGGCAGCAGCAGAAACGTCTCATCCGACAACCGGGCGCATTCGCGGTGCATCATCTGTAGCTGAGGCAATCGCTTGGGACCGGGATCTCGGGGATCTCCGTCGCCGTGGAATTCGGCCAGGTGCGCGATGTCGACGCCCATCTGTTTCAGGATCGTCACAAAGCTGGGAATGTCGGTCGCTTGCAGCCCCTTCTTCTGCCGCCGCATGACGCTCATCGTGTGCGCGAAGTGATAATGACTGGTCAATGTGCGATGCCCGGGTAACTTGAGGAACCGATCGCCGTGTGTGTAACGCAGCGCGGCGGGCAGTGTCTGTCGGCCGTCTCCACGGCTGAGGAGATAGAACAGGCCCAAGCGTTGTTGTGTTCCCGGTGGTGCGTTGAACCAGGGAACGTACCGGCGGTCGCCTTGAAAATGTTGCCGAATGCCCAGGCCGAAACGTTTTTCCAGACCGCGAAACCCGGCTCCATACCAGACGAACTTCAGGTTCAGCGATTTGTCCAAAGGGAAAAAGAACTGGTGGGGCGCCGGAAACAGGGCCACCGTGCCTTTGTCACTTTCGGCCATGATCGTGCGATGCCGCACGGCCAGTTCGCGGGCCTGGGTCTGCGGCTCGAAACTGTCGCTCTGGGGTTGGCCGGCCGTGCTCATCCACGCCACGCGATTCCAGCTGATCTGATCCGTCGCGCTGACCAGGCCCGCATCGTACAGGATCGCACAGCGGTCTTGAGTCGTACTGACAACGGCCTCGGCGTGGACCAGCCGCGATCCGGAATACACGGTCAATCGAAAGTCGCCGCTGAATGGACCCGCGCTGAATCGATCCAGTATGACCGTGGTGCGACGACCGGTACTGACCACGCGCACCTGTTTGAGGTCCAATTTCCCTTGATAGGTTTTGTAGGGGCGTTGCCAGACCCGGTCAAAGAACACAGTCCAGCCGGGATTCCGCAACCCCTGACGCGAACCAACGGTGAGCAGCGTCACGGGTTCCACGTCGCTCAACAGAACGTCGGCCGGTCCATCCGATCGCCCGGAGATGCCCAGGCGGGCAATCAACGGCTGACCTGGAACCAGATTCAGTACCAATTGACCGAATTCACCGTCGTCGGCACGCAAGGGCCAGACGAGGGTCAACCGAGATGCTGCCGAGCGGACGTTCACGCCCGATGCGGTGTCGTAACCGGACAGGTCGACCGGCACGGGGTGCTTCGCTGCGGGATCCGCCGGCGCCTGTGCCAGGCAGCGGCCAGTGGCCGGCCACACGGTGCAGGTCAGAAACAGCGTGATCCATCCGGTGATTGACGTGAGTCGCATCGTGTCACCCCATTCTAGCCGGCTGGGCTCAGACCGGCGGGCCCCAGACTTCAGGCACATGAACCGTGCGCCGTGCTCGAAATCATGAGCTTGTCGTCTCGGCAGTTCAACGCACGACACGCGAGTTCCGAGTGTTGGCCGGACAAAATGTCCGACTCAGGTCCTCAGTCGACCGCATCGGCCGTGTACGCGCGTCCCGTCTGAGTTTACAATTTGCTGTGGTTTCTTGCATGCCACGAACTGTGTCGGTCAGTGATTGCATGTCGGCTTTCGAATACAGACACGCGGAATTTTCAATAGGAAACGGGGCTGTGCGTTGGGTGCCGAGACGGCCCCAATGCACGACCGGCCTCGGTCAATGATTATGAAACGCCTGTTTCCACTGCTGCTCGTATGCCTGCTGTCGTCTCCGGTCTGCGGAGCGCGGCCCAACGTGTTGTTCATTGCCATCGACGATCTCAACGACTGGGTCGGTTGTCTGGGTGGTCATCCGCAGGCCCGGACTCCGAATCTGGATCGCCTGGCTGCCTCGGGTGTCTTGTTTACCAACGCTCACTGTGTCGCTCCGGCCTGTAACCCATCACGGACCGCCGTGTTCACGGGACGCTCACCGCACCGGTCCGGTCTGTATCAAAACGGCCAGAAAATGCGGGAGGTCTTACCGGACGCCGAGTTGTTGTCCAAGACGTTTTCACGGGCCGGCTACTGGTCGGCCGGATCCGGCAAGCTGCTGCACTACTTTATCGACGCACCGTCCTGGGACGAGTACTTTCCAGCCAAGAGCACCGAGAATCCATTTCCGCGCACGCTGTATCCCAAACAGCGTCCTGTCAGTCTGCCGCGCGGCGGACCGTGGCAGTACGTCGAGACCGATTGGGGTCCGTTGGATGCTTCGGATGCGGAGTATGGCGGAGACTATCTGGTCAGCGGCTGGATTGGCGAGCAGTTGCTCAAGAAACACGAGCAGCCGTTTTTTCTGGCCTGCGGCATCTATCGTCCCCACGAACCGTGGTTCGTGCCCTCGAAGTACTTCGACGCCTTTCCCATCGAGGACATTCAACTGCCGGTGGGCTACAAGCCGGATGATCTGGACGATCTGCCGCCGGCGGGAAAACGCCGTGGACCGAATCGGTATTTCGCCCACATCCGCGCCCACAAGCAATGGAAACGCGGACTGCAGGGCTACCTTGCTTCGATCTACTTCGCGGATGCGATGCTCGGTCGTGTGTTGCAGGCTCTGGAAACAGGTCCGAATGCCGACGACACCATTGTTGTTCTCTGGTCGGACCACGGCTGGCATCTGGGAGAAAAGCAACACTGGCAGAAATACACGGCCTGGCGGGCCTGTACCCGCGTGCCCTTGGTCGTGCGGGTACCGCGCGGAACTTCGGGACTGACCACCGGCACACGGCCTGCTGTCTGCGACAGGCCGGTCAGCCTGCTCAGCCTGGCGCCGACCTTGCTCGCATTGTGCGGACTGCCTGCGCGTGACGTGTACGACGGTCCCAGTCTGGTGCCGTTGCTGGCCGATGCCCACAGCGATTGGCCGCATGTCGCTGTAACGCACCTTGGTCAACCCGGCAGTTTCGGTCTCAGCGCGGACCGTTGGCGGTATATTCACTATGCGGACGGCGGTGAGGAGCTGTACGACATCGCGTCCGATCCACACGAATGGCGTAACCTGGCGGACCAAGCCGCTCACCGCGGCGCGCTGGAGCGGCTGCGGTCGCTGTCGCCCAAGACGTTTGCCAAGCTGGTGCCGCCGAAAGTCGCCTCGTTGCCGGCTTTGAAATGGAGGCCGCTGGCAGCGGACGTGAAAGCTCCACCGTCAAAACCGGATGGCAACCCGTTCGACGTGGTGTTCATCAACCGCGGCCCGCGGGAGGTGGAACTGTTTTGGATGGATCGTTCGGGTGGCCGCAAGTCGTACGCCACGCTGGCTGCCGGCGGCAGCCAGCGCCAGCAGACCCGTCCGGGCGCGGTCTGGATGATCGCCGATGTTGACGGCAAATCGCGTTCGCCGCTGGGTTACTTCGAAGTCGGCGACCGGGCTGCGCGGGCCATCGTGCCCAAGCGGGGCGCGGATTGATGTTTTCCGGGATGCAGAGTCGCCGAGCACACATCGGGATTTGGAACATGATGTCGAGAATGCACTGGCTGGTTTCGCATTCGATCGCTGCCGCGCTGTTGCTGGCCGCCGTGAGCTCGGCTGTCGGTGCCGAGCGACCGAACATGTTGATCATCGTCGCGGATGACATGGGTTGGGCCGACGTGGGGTATCACGGGTCGCCCATTCCCACTCCGCATATCGACCGCCTGTGCCGGACCGGCGTCGAACTGGATCAGCACTATGTGGCTCCGGTGTGCACCCCCACACGCGTGGCATTGTTGACCGGCCGATACTGGAGCCGGTTCGGGAACACGATTCCCTCAAATACCCAGGTTTTGCCGTTCGGTACCGTGACCCTGGCATCCGCATTAAAAACCGTGGGATACGATACGTGCATCACCGGGAAATGGCACCTGGGTTCGTTGCCCAAATGGGGGCCTTTGAAGTTCGGCTTCAATGCGTCTCACGGTTCGCTGGCCGGTGGTGTGAATCCCTGGAATCATCTGTACAAACACGGAATCTATTCCAAGACCTGGCATCGCAACGATCAGTTGATTGAAGAGCCGGGTCATGTCACGGATCTGGTCACGCGCGAAGCGGTGAAATTTATCGAACGTGATCGCAAGGGGCCCTTCTTGGTGTATGTGCCCTTCACGGCTGTTCACACGCCGTTCGACGAACCCAAGCAGTGGCTGGAACGCTGTCGTCACATTGCAGCCGATCGCCGGCAGTACGCCGCCTGCGCCGCGCATTTGGATGATTCGGTGGGGCAAATCGTGGCGGCGCTGGAACGCAGCGGGCAACGCGACAAGACGATGATCGTCTTCTTTTCCGACAACGGTGGAACTCGAGGTGACGATAGCAGCCGGTATCCCGACACGCGTCCCACAAGCAAGATCAAGGGGTTGAATACGCCCCTGCGCGGTTGGAAGGGGCAGGTTTACGAAGGCGGAATCCGCACACCGGCCTTCGTGAACTGGCCAGGGCGGCTACCGGCGGCAAAGGTCGCGTTGCCGATGCATGTTGTGGATTGGATGCCGACATTGACGCGGTTGGCCGGTTGCCAGTCGACACATGATCTGAAATGGGACGGTCAGGATATCTGGCCCGCCTTGAGCGGCCAGTCGCGGGCCGCCCCGCGGATTCTGTATTGTCTGGGCGTCCGTGGGCGTTCGGCCGCTCTGCGTTCGGGAGACTGGAAACTGATTCGTCAGGGCACCGGGCGAGAGGCCGCTATGGAACTGTACCATCTCGGCCGCGATCCGAACGAGGAACACGATCTGGCCCAGGCCGAACCGGGGCGGGTAGCCGAACTGCGGCGATTGCTCACAGAAGCCGGTCGCCGCGACGGCGATTCCCTGGTCGGCAACTGACAGTTCAGTCCGATGCAATGCTTTTGATTGATGCGCACAACACAGCGGAACTTTAGCGTCTGTTGCGGGTTGAATAACCAGTTGAATACTGTTGGAGTTCCACACGAGCACAACATCTCGGACAGGAGGCGCAGTGGCAATGGGGAATGACATGCAGTTCTCGCGACGTCTGATCGTGGTCTGGGTGATCGCGGGCTGTGTTCCGGCCGGTCAATGCACAGTGTTTGCGCAGTTCACTGAATCAAAAGTCGTTGAAACCGATGTTCCCTCGCTTCCTCGACAGATCGCGCGGTTCGACAAGAACCGTGACGGCAAGATCTCCGAAAACGAAATGCCGGCCAAGCTGCGCGGAAAGTTGCTCAAACGCTACGACAAGAATCAGGATCAGGCACTGGATGCCGCCGAGCTGCAAGCCTATGTGACCGACCGTCGCAAATCAGCGGGACCGAACAAAGCCAAGGCCGGTTCAACGTCCGTGCGCACAATCAAAGACGTTGCCTATGTCAGTGGTCCGGCATACAAGCAGAATCATGGCAAACTCGACCTCTACCTGCCGCGCGGACGCAGCGGATTTCCCGTATTGATGTGGGTGCACGGAGGCGGGCTGCACGGCGGAGACAAATCCAAATCGGCGGAGGTCGCCCAACGATTCGTCGAGCACGGGTTCGGAGTGGTATCGGTCAATTACCGCCTTTCGCCGGCGGTGAAGTTTCCCGCGCACATCGAGGATGTGGCCAGGGCCTTTCGCTGGATTTACGACAAGATTGGGCAGTATGGCGGCGATCGGGAACGACTGTTTGTCACCGGAGGTTCGGCCGGGGGTCATCTGACAATCCTGCTACTGCTGGACGAAAGCTATCTCAAGAGTCAGGGGCTTTCCAGCAAGAATATTCGTGCGGCGATTCCGATCAGCGGTTTAATGGATGTTTCCCGCGTCGGCCCTCAACGTGTGGGCACGGTATGGGACGACGATCCCGCGACGTTGAAGAAAGCCAGTCCACTTTCCTACGTGCGTTCCGATGCGCCGCCGATTTTGATCATGTACGCCGATGGGGAAAGTCCGGAACGCGCCACACAAAATCGCGATATGTTCGCAGCTCTGCAGCAGGTCGGGCATCCCAGTGTGGAAATCAAGATGCTCAAAGACCGCACGCACAACACGATCCGTCCCAACTTGGCGCGGGAAGGCGATCCGGGGTTGCTGGCCATGCTGCAGTTTCTGAAGAAACATGGGGCGCACGCCAAGTGACGGCCCCGCCTCGCGGGCACTCGGAACGGATGCCCGTTGTCGTTTCGCTGCCGCCGGAGCGGTATGGCCCCCGGATGTTCCCACCTGTGCCGCGATCCACGTTCTAGCGGCGGCACGCTGGTTGGACGAGCCGCAGTCAGCGTACAATCGAGTGTTGATCGGGTTCCTGAAAAAGGGAGGTCTCATGCACACATTGACATCCACATGGTTGATGCCTGTATTGCTCGGTTGTGCTGTGATGGTCCCGGTGGAAGCGAACACCGCAGCGCCTGACAATCCAGAGGCTGCTGAGCAGCCCACGATCGAGGACATTCCCGGCTTGGTTCACACCGTCAAGACATCGGGGTTCTACACTTCGCCAGCTGAGCGGGCTGCCGAGGTGGATTTGGTTCAGCTCGGACAGCCCGCTGTTCCGGAAGTCAGCAAGCTGTTGAATGAGCGCGTGTGGATTCCCAGATACAAGGCCATCAAGATCCTGGCACGGATCGGACCGGATGCCGCGGCGGCACTGCCCGCGCTGGAAAAGCAGATCAAACAAGAGAAACAGCACTTTCTGGTCCGCAAGTATGCGCCCCTGGCGATGGCTGCCCTCAGGTCCGATCCTCAATTTCTGATCGAGTTTGTGTCCCTCAAAGGCAATCGCAAGAACCCGCCGCACACGACGTTCGCAGTCGAATTGCTGGGGCGGATGGGACCCAAGGCGAAAAAGGCAATTCCGGTCCTCAGCGACCTGAGTATCCATGGGCCGAGTAACGGACGTTCGACATGCGTGCAGGCCCTGGAGCAGATCGATCCCGCCGCGGCGCGGCGGGTGAAACTGCAAACAGGTCGCGCCTTCCAGGACATCGCTTGTGCGGGCATGTATCTCCAACACTTGCAGGGCGTCTGCACCAACGACAAAGCGTCGATTTACTGGAGCTTCACGTCCATGCTGGTCAAGACCGACGTCGACGGGAACGTGCTGACAAAGCTGGATGTCAAGAGCCACCACGGCGATCTGTGCCATCATGACGAGAAGATCTACGTTGCCGTGAACTTCGGAAAATTCAACGATCCGGAAGGGCACGCCGATTCGTGGGTCTACGTGTACCGTGCCGGCGATCTGGCGCTGGTGGCCAAGCACGCGACACCCCAAGTGTTCCATGGAGCCGGTGGCATTGGGTACCGCAATGGGCACTTCTTCGTCGTTGGAGGCTTGCCGGAAGCAATTCCGGAAAACTATGTCTATGAATACGATGGCGATTTCAAATTTGTCAAAAAGCACGTCGTCGACAGCGGACACACGCGACTGGGCATTCAAACGGCCACGTTTCACTACGGGCGCTGGTTGTTCGGCTGTTACGGTGATCCCAAAATCCTGCTGGTGACAGACAAGGATTTCCAGATGTTGGGGCGATTTGAATTCGATTGTTCGTTGGGGATCGTCGGTCTCCCGACAAACGAGTTGCTCTCCGCCAACGGTCACACCGACAAGGACACTGGATGTGTCGGCAGCGTTCGTCGGGCCGTATTGGACAACAAAGCTGGTTTGCGGTTCGTCAAGCCGCCGGAGTCCAAACCAGGAGAGGTCAAACCATGACCCAGTGGATCCGGCAAGCGTCCGGCGTGGTCACGTGACACACGGCTGCTGAATCCACGACGGAATGGACTTGGAAAGAGCCAAGACATGTCAGACGCCATCGGCCGCCGCGCGGCGATGCAGCAGTTGCTCGGATTGTCCGCGTCCGTTGGATTCGCTGGACGGGCTGCTGTGGCCGATCGCAGGCCGTCGGCCGAGAATGATCCCCAGCGTGAAACACCGAGTGGCATTGTACGGGTGACACGGGGGCCGGCGGATCTGGTGGTGCCGGCCGATGGTGACGGATTTCGATATGGAACCGGGTACGTGTGCCAGGTTGGCCCGACGCAGGCGTGTGTGTTGAGCAATCTGAGGACCGAAGGTTATCCGGTTGGAGATTTCGAGGCGGGAGTGGATGCTCTGGTCTTCGATAACGCCGCCGGAGTCGCAGCCACTCCGGCAGTGCCCGTGACGCGGACGGTCAAGTACGCCGATCGTGGCACCGGGCAGTGGCGGATTGTGATCAAGCACGGCGTGAAAGGTGGCTTTGTTCCCTTCGGCGCCCGTCGGCCCGACGGCAGTCCGCATCCACACGCGGGCACCGGTGTCGGTTTCTGCGCGGCTTTGGATTTTCCCATGAAGGGCAACGGCTACTACGACAAGCGCGACAAAACCAAAGGCATGGTGCGCACCACCGAAGTGCAGCAACTGGCTTTTGACGGCCAGCGTTTTCAGGTGACGCGAACCGACACGCATACCCGATCACGACCGCTGCAAGCTCCCGGATCGCCCTGGAAGATCTACAGTCCGCCGCTGCGGATGGGCATTCCTGATGGGGACGACCTGCTGTTTGCCGCGGCCGCCACGACCAACGATCCCAGTGCGTGGTTCAGTGATCCGCATGCCTGTGGCATTTCTCGCTGGCGGCGTGTGGACAAGGTCTGGCGTCCGGTGGCTTACACACCTGTGGCAACCAGTCGTGTGCCCGCGAACCCGGTCGTGGTTTACGGACAGAAAATGAGCGTGGTTCCCATCGAGCCGACATTGGTCCGCGACTTGGACGGTTCGCTGCTGTTCACCGCGCGGTTCGCGTACGACACGTTCGACGAGCATGCGCTGCGCGTCTGGCGTTCGTCCGGCGGCGATGGCAGTGACTGGAAGTTGATCATTGAAGGCCCGGACATGAAAGGCCAGGCGCCGGTGTCCATCAACCGCGCGGCCAACGGCAGCCCCTACATCGTTTCCACCCCGGCGGGACGCGAACGAGACAAACTCAGCTTGTGGCCGCTCAATCCCGGCCGAACGGGTTTCGACACGCCGATCACCGTCCGTGACGCCCTGCAGCAGTTCGGCCCGCCTCCCAGTCGCAAGGTCTGGTTCATGGATCACTCGAACGCCGGAGTCGTGCGACTGGCGGACGGTCGTTGGCATGACCTGCTGGTGTACCGCATCATGGACCGGGGAGAACACTCCGGAGGACCGCCGGCACCGCAGAGCGGGTTGTATGTGGAAGAAGTGTTGTGCACCGGCGCCGAGGTTCCCGAATGGAACTTTGGCTGAGTTCGGTCGGCGTGCGTGGACGGGATCGAATCCGGTCTGCCGGTTCCGCCCGCAGCCGCTGTTGTGCTAGATTGTCTCGGTACGAGCTTTCTTGATTCACGCTCCGGATGGTCACAGAATCATCGTCACAGAATTGAAGCACCGTGTTTCGAACGCGCAACAGTTTGCACTTCCGATGTCTGGCCGTCGTGAGCCTGCTGCCCTGCTGCGGCCGGGTCATGGCCGAACAACGGCCCAACATTCTCGTGATCATGGCCGATGATCTGGGTTTCTCCGATCTGGGATGCTACGGATCGGACATCGCGACGCCGCATCTCGATCTGCTGGCCCAGAGCGGTCTGCGGTTCACTCAGTTTTACAATGCTTCACGCTGTTGCCCGACGCGAGCGGCATTGCTGACCGGCAAGTATCCGCACGAAGTTGGTTTGCGGAGCAACGGAGCTTCGCTGTCGAAGGACGTTCCCACGCTGGCGGAAATCCTGGGCCGGAACGGGTATCACACCGCCATGGCAGGAAAGTGGCACCTGACTCACGCCGCGACGCTGGCCGGACCGGGCGTCAATTCGCCACAGCATCTGGCGGTACTGAACAATCAGACGCGCGTGCAGTTGTTCGGTGACCGATCCACCTATCCCGCGGCGCGAGGCTTCGATCGTCACTACGGAGTGATCTGGGGCATCGTCAATTTCTTTCACCCGTTTGCGCTGGTCGATGGATTCGAGCCCGTGTACGACTTGCCGGACGACTTTTACTTGACCGACGCGCTGAACGCGAAGGCCGCCGCCGACATTCGCGATTTCGCGCGGGATGACAAGCCGTTTTTCATCTACCTGGCCCACGCGGCTCCCCATTGGCCTCTGCACGCCCGACCCGAAGATCGCCACAAATACAAAGGCCGCTACGATGACGGTTGGCAGGCGATGAGGAACAAACGCTACGCGCGACAGCGGGAAATGCGGCTGTTCGATCCCGAGATCTATCCGCTGCCGCCCCTCGATCGCGGACGCCGTGACCACTGGTCGGACTTGAGCGCGGAACAGCGCGCCCGTGATGCGGCCAAAATGGAAACGCATGCCGCGATGATCGATCGCTTGGACCAGGGGCTGGGCGATGTCATCACGGCACTCAAGGAGACCGGACAGTTCGAGAACACGATTATCGTCTTCCTGTCGGACAATGGAGCCTCGCCCGAAGAACCCGTGCGGCCCGGATACGATCGGCCGTCACAAACCCCCGATGGCCGCACGATTCGTTACACCGGCCAGTTTCCAGCGGCGGAACTGGGGCGCGACGATACCTGGACAGGTCTCGGTCCGGCCCTGGCAAATGCCTGCAATACACCCTTTCGGTTCTGGAAGAAGGAGTCGTATCACGGGGGCTGTGCGTCCCCGTTGATCGTCCACTGGCCGGCCGGATTGCGAAGTCAGCCGCAGGGGCTGACGGATCAAGTCGCGCACGTCTTCGATTTGCTGCCCACGTTTCTGGACATCGCCGGGATCGACTCCAACCCCTACAAACCCCGGGGCAAATCGCTGCTGCCCATTCTGCGGGGCCAGACGCGGAAACCGCATGAAGGGCTGTTCTTTGAACACGCCGGCGGGGCGGCCTATCGCCGCGGTGACTGGAAGATCGTCCGCAGCAAACCCAAACGTCCCTGGGCTCTGTATGATTTGGCCCACGATCGCACGGAAACCACCGATCTGGCCGGACAGCATCCCCAGCGTGTCCAGCAGATGGCAGCGCAGTGGAATGGCTGGTGGCGGGAAGTCACGAGTCCGCGACAGCGCAACTGAGGAATCGGGGTGACACATGTCAATGCGGTGTCTGTTGTGCAGTGTTCTCTTGGCGATCCTGGCACAACACTCGGTTTCGGAGATCGGTCGAGCGGCCGAATCGACACATTCGCCGATGAGGCCGTTACCGACGGCTTCGCAGCGGCCGTTGACCCAAGGTCCCACTTACTTCGTCGATGCCTTGAAAGGAAACGACGAACATGATGGTACGCGGAAACGCCCCTGGCGGACGGTGAATCACGCGTTGCGAGACAGGCGGCCGGGTGACACGGTTTGCCTGCGGGGTGGCAGGTACTACGAGCATGTGGTTGTGCCGGTTTCTGGAGCGGAAGACAAGCCAGTTACGCTTCGAAGCTTTCCTGGTGAATTGGCCATCATTGACGGCGGACTGCGCGAGTTTTACGACACCCCGGCGACCGCCTGGAAGCCTCTTGAAGACGGGCCGGCAAATGAGTTTGTCTCGATCCGCACCTATCCGCAGTTCGCACGCCGAGTGATCGTGGCCGCGTTTCCAGCCGCTGGCTGGGAGCCGTTTCACGGCAAAGAGGATCAGCGTCCGTTGGTGCTGGGCCATTTTGGCGATTCGATGGTACCCCTGCATGGATACCGGACGCTGGCCGACCTGCGGGACGACAGCATGTTGTGGGACGTGGATCACAAGTTTCAGACGGATCAAGGCGTCTACTGTGGACCCGGCCTGTGGTTCAACCGGCGGACACAGCGGATCCACATCCGGTTGGCTCACACCACGCTGGATGGCCTCGGCCCGCGCGGGTATCGGGGCGAGACCGATCCCCGCAAACTGCGGTTGTGTGTTTCCGGGCCTTATGGATCCGACGTGTTGCGTATCAACGGAGTACGAGATTTCGTCCTGCAGGATCTGGTATTACGTGGTGCGTCGGGGAGCCCTTTGATCAACGTGGCTGGAGCGGAACGGATTACGATCGACGGAGTCACCTGCTTTGGAGGGGCGCCCGGATTGTTGGCCAAAGCCACAAGCCGTCTCGCGATCCACAATTCCGCCTTCCGCGGCCTGGCGGCTCCCTGGTCCTCACGGGCCAGCATGAAATATCGCGGCACGCCGTCGTACCGGATCATCACCCAACGCAACAAACCACAGAATCGAGACTGGGAAATCTCCCATTGCGAGTTCAGCGACGACCACGACGGTTTGTGGATCCGTTATGTCAACAACTTGAAATTCCATCACAACTTTGTGGACAACTTCAACGACGACGGCATCGAGGTGGGTGCGCGGAAGCGGGACCATGAACTGTACATTTACCAGAACCTGATCTCTCGCTGCCTGCTGACCTTCACACTGCACGAGATGGACGTCGACGAAAGTCCTGCCGACGTCGAACCTGGCAGTGGAGTCTATATCACGCGGAACGTGATCGATCTGCGGCGGCCGACGTTTTCTTCGCCACCCAGGCAGCTACCGGCACCGGCTGCGCTGCTCAACGGAGCGGTCACGCTTTGCGGAGATCATGGCAGTCCCGTCTGGCCCAACTACTTATTTTATCACAATACGGTGTTGAGGCCCGATGCGTCCTGGCGGGGATACTACGGTTTTGGCATGGGCGGCCGCGCTACGCGGAACACGCGTCGACGCGTGTTCAACAATATCTTCGTGCAACTCAACGGAAACCCCGGTCTCAGCTTCGCCTCCGGACCCGATGACATCGTGGTGGATGGGAATCTGCATTGGAGCGTCGTTGACGGGCCGAAGTTCACGGGTGAGTTCTTTGCGGCGCACAGGCTTGGTCCCGCGTTTCGCCGCAGTCCGAAACCAGATTCCTGGATGTCACACGACCTGTTCGAGGATCCGGAGTTCAACCGGATCGGTACGAGTCCGCAGGCGCCGTTCGACGTGTCGTTGCGTCCCGACAGCCCGGCAATCAATGCCGGTGTGGACATTCCGCATGCCTGGTTCGACCCGCTGAGGAAAGACGATACCGGACGCCCGGACCTGGGTGCGATTCCGCGAGGTCAAGACGTGTGGTCTGTGGGCATTCGCGGTCGCATGCGCATCGGGAGCCTGAATCCGCAGACGAGCGTTCCCTGATCTTGATGTGGGACTGTTGTGCCAGTAACCTGCCTGCACGACCGTCCAGCGCCTGTTCGGCCGATTGTCCACCCATTCCGGGTTTCCCGAATTGACCAACATGTTTCGAGCAGGTTGGCTTTGTTCGATCAACTGGTCACAGCAGAAAACCAAGAACACATATGGCAACTCAAATACCAACGATCGTCTACACCGGTACGGATGAAGCCCCGGCCTTGGCCACGCATTCGCTGCTGCCGATCATCCGCATGTTCACAGCTTCCTCGGGCCTCGAAGTCGCCCTGCAGGACATCTCGCTCGCTGGCAGAATTATCGCCAATTTTCCTGAGAATCTCACGGAACAGCAGCGGCAGAGTGACGTGCTGGCCGCATTGGGAGATCTGGCCAAGACACCGGCCGCCAACATCATCAAACTTCCCAACATCAGTGCTTCGATTCCTCAATTGGTCGCCGCGATCAACGAGCTGAGGGATCATGGTTATGATGTTCCGGAATTTCCCGATGAACCGCGGGACGACGCCGAACGGGAACTGAGGGCGCGGTACGCCAAAGTCCTGGGCAGTGCTGTCAATCCCGTGCTCAGAGAAGGCAACTCCGATCGTCGCGTCGCGGCGCCCGTCAAAGAATACGCTCGGCGGCATCCGCACTCGATGGGAGCCTGGAGTTCGGAATCGAAAACCCATGTGGCACATATGCACACGGGCGACTTCTATTCCAATGAACAGTCACGCGTGATGGACGGTGCGACCGAGGTGCGGATCGAATTGGAAGACGCGCGGGGCGAGACGAGCGTTCTGAAATCAGACTTCGCCTTGCAGGCCGGCGAAGTAATCGATGCGGCCCTGATGAACTGTAACGCACTGCGGGAGTTTCTGGCCACCGAAATCGAAGCCGCCCGCGGCAACGACGTGCTGCTGTCTTTGCACCTCAAAGCGACGATGATGAAGGTTTCGGACCCCATTATCTTCGGTCACGCCGTGGTCGTGTTTTTCCAGGAGGTGTTCGACAAGCACGCCGAGCTGTTTGATCGACTGGGAGTCGATCCCAGAAATGGCCTGGGAGATGTGTACTCAAAAATCGATGAATTGACCGAGGAACAACGGGCGGAAATCACGGGCGACATCGATGCCGTCTACGCCAGTCGCCCCCGATTGGCGATGGTCAATTCCGACAAGGGTATTACGAACCTGCACGTGCCAAGCGATGTGATCATCGACGCGTCGATGCCCGCCGCGATTCGCGTTTCCGGCCAGATGTGGGGGCCCGACGGAGAGCTGCACGATACGAAAGCGCTCATCCCCGATCGCAGTTACGCCGGCATCTATCAAGAGATCATTGATTTCTGCAAGCAGCACGGAGCCTTCGACGTGACGACGATGGGCAATGTGTCCAACGTGGGCCTGATGGCCCAAAAGGCCGAAGAGTATGGCTCGCATGACAAGACATTCGAGATCCCCCGTGGAGGAACCGTGCGTGTGGTCGACGCGTCCGGCCACACGCTGTTGGAACACTCGGTGGAACAAGGAGACATCTGGCGGATGTGCCAGACCAAGGATGCTCCGATTCAGGATTGGGTCCGGCTGGCTGTGAATCGCGCCCGCGCGACGGGATCCACCGCCGTGTTCTGGCTGGATCCCGCCAGGGCTCACGACGCCAATTTGATCGAACTTGTCAATCGCTATCTCCCGCAACACGACACCGATGGACTCGATATCCAGATCCTGTCGCCGGTCGAGGCCATGCGTTTCACCTGCCAACGGGCCCGGCAGGGGCAAGATACGATCTCGGTGACCGGCAACGTGCTGCGCGACTACCTGACCGATCTGTTTCCAATTCTCGAACTGGGCACCAGCGCTAAAATGCTGTCCATCGTCCCGCTACTGGCCGGTGGTGGACTGTTCGAGACCGGGGCCGGCGGTTCGGCTCCCAAACACGTTCAGCAGTTCCTTGAGGAAGGTCACCTCCGCTGGGATTCCCTCGGTGAGTTTCTGGCTCTGGCCGTGTCATTGGAAGATGTTGCCGAGAAAACCGGTGACGATCAGATTCGGATCCTGGCCGCGACACTGAATGCCGCCACCACCCAGTACTTGAACAACAACAAGTCGCCGTCCCGCAAAGTGAATGAGCTGGACAACCGCGGCAGCCACTTTTACCTGGCATTGTACTGGGCCCAGGCTCTGGCGGAAAAATCGGACAACGCGGAATTGCGAGATCGCTTCCAGGACGTTGCACGACAACTTGCCGACAACGAATCGAAGATTGTCGAGGAATTAATCGCCGCGCAGGGCCAGCCTGTGGACGTCGGCGGTTATTACCACCCCGATCGCGATCAAGTGGAACAGGCGATGCGGCCCAGCCAGACGCTCAACGCGATATTGGCTGCGGCTGCCAACCAGCCAAACTGAATTTTCGACTCAGCCGGTTCTTGAACACTTCATGTTGTCTGTAAGCTACGCAGGCGCGTTCCGATTTCGTGACATCAGACTGCAGAGATAGGAACGGATACCAACATTCCGGATGTTCTTGCGGCTGACCGTGTGGCTCGGTTGTCATGTGTAGCCAGAACCGGGTCGCGCGGCGGAACAGGCGACAGCTGGGCAAGGGGACGTCGACCGTTCGTTCCGCAGCAGACCACGGGAGACATTCCGAATGACGACGCGGGTTGGATCTGCCGGCGGATGAAAGACCGCCAGGCGGCTCATTTTCAAATCGATTTCAACACCCGCGCTCGCGGCAAACCAACGCTGGGACCGGCTCCGGGGCTGGTATGGGGGACAGAACAACAATGGGGACCAACAATGGGGACAACCACACGAAGCCGGATGACACCTGTTTGATCGCAGCGTGCTCGAAAACGACTTGCCCAAATCAAGATTGGCTGGTGTCCAGAACAGGCCAGTGCCTCGGTGATTTGTCGTAACCGGTTGCAGTGCCCGGCCCCCGTGGAATTGCCTGGGCTGCCGGGATACAGTCCGTTGCCCGGCTTGAGAACATTTGCCGTTGGGCTTGTGCAGGTGTCGCTGAGCCCAGCGGTGGATCCGATGGGCAGCCAAAAGATTTCGCAATTTCGTGTTGATTCTTCGAGAATTTCGCCGTTAAAAGAGATGATCCATCGGCCGGGACCGTGATGCAG
>Ga0315336_1003669_pt1 | contig 19902 bp, 12 predicted proteins | sample ASW5metaG_FD_204512 | JGI IMG/M metagenome (GOLD analysis project Ga0315336, IMG submission 204512) | Ammonia-oxidizing marine archaeal communities from Monterey Bay, California, United States - ASW #5 | ecosystem: Environmental > Aquatic > Marine > Intertidal zone | place: USA: California... | reverse complement strand
CCCAGCGGTCAGCAGGGCGCCGCCCTCTTCTCCGGGCCACAGCTCCTGGACCCGCTGGAAGCTCGGGCCGTAGCCGTAGCCGTCGTCCGCATAGGACTGGTAGAGCCCGTCGCCGCTCTCGGAAGGGCCGGTGGGTTGTGCGGGGGGATCCGGCACATCGGCCAGTGGACCTGCGCGACCAGAGCTGTGTACCGTCCAGGCGGTGTCGGACTGGGCGTGGAGTTCGAAGGCGCCGTCGAGGTCGACATGGACCTGGATCGGACGCGGCTCGTCGACCAGGAGCGGGGCGTGCAGGACAACGCCGTGCAAGGTGGTCGGCAGCCCCCCCGCGGCACGGATCCCGAGCAGGAGCTGGTGAACCCCTGCGACCAGGTGGTATTCCCCGATCTGGTGGTCGCGGATGGCCTTGGCCGACGTGTCGACGGTGACGCTGAGCGTCGAACCGGTGGGTCCGGAGAACACCCGCTCGCTCGGGCCTTCTGCGTCGGGTAGGTCACGCCAGTAGCGGTCGCCGCCAAACGGGTAGGGTGCCGACGCCACGCGCGTAGCGGGTCGACGCTCGTGGAAGGCGCCCCAGTCGATGTCGACGCCGTGCTGGAAGGCCTCCGCAGCCGCTCGGACCACGCTCTCGGAGTCGTTGTCGTCTCGCCGGAGGCTTCCGACAAAGTTGCCCTCGTCGCCCAGCGTGCGTCGCCCGAGGCCGCACAGGACTGGATGGGGTCCGAGCTCGATGAAGGTTCGGGCGCCGAAGTCGGAGGCGGCGCGGATTCCGTGGGCGAAGCGAACGGCCTCGCGCACGTGTCCGACCCAGTACTCGGGATCGGTCAGTGCGGCGTCCTCCACCTTGCCCGTCACATTGGAGACGATGGGCGTGTGGGGCATGGACAGCGACAGTCCGCTCACGATCTCGCGGAACGGCTCCAGCATCGGCTCCATGAGCTCCGAGTGGAAGGCGTGGGAGACCTGGAGCGGTATGGCGACGATGTTCTTGCGGGTCGCGGCTGCGATCACCCGCTTGACGGCGGCTTCTCGGCCACTGATGACCATCTGCTTCGGCGCGTTGACCGCCGCCAGACCCACGCCGTATCCGAGCCATGGGGTGACGATGTCTTCGGAGGCGCGAACGGCCGCCATGGCCCCTTCGCGGGGGAGGGCGGACATCAGGCTGCCGCGGGCGCACACCAGGGTGACCGCGTCGGACAGGCTCATGACACCAGCCACGGCCGCAGCGCCGATCTCTCCGATGCTGTGCCCCAGCACCACATCCGGACGAACGCCCCACGACCGCCACAACACGGCCAGGGACCACTCGACGGCGAACAGCGCGGGCTGGGTCCATGCGGTGTCGTGCACGGCGTCGGTGGCCATCATCGCCTTCAGGGATTCGCCCCGAATGGCGGTGACCAGCGCATCGACTTCGTCCATCGCCGACTGGAACACCGGGTCCGTCAGCTGGCTGGACATGCCCGGCGTCTGCGAGCCCTGTCCCGTGAACATGAAGGCGATCTTGCCGGCTCCAGCGGGGCCAGAAGGCAGCGACAGGTCGGCGAGTCCTTTGGCGACGTCGCCGTGAACGGCCACCCGCCAGGGCAGCGAGGACCGACCGGTGTTGGCAGTAAAGGCGACGTCGGCTGTGGGGTTCGCGGCAAGCGCTCGCGTCTCTTGGGCAACGCGGGTAGCGAGGCCCTCGCGGGTCGCTGCCGAGATGGCCAGCACCGAGGGATGGTCCGTGCTCTCGAGCTCCCGGGTCTCTGCGGCCTCGAGAATCACGTGCACATTGGTGCCGGACAGTCCGAAAGAGCTGACGCCAGCCAGGTTTCCGATAGGGCTCGCGTCGGTGATGAGACCTGCCGGGAGGCGTGGGTTCTTGGTCTCGATCCACGGCATTCCCGCCGACTCGCCACGTGCGAGCGCTGCAAGTGCTGCGATGACGCCGACGATGCCCGCCGCCGCCTCGGTGTGACCGATGACGCCCTTTGTCGCGCCGAGGACTGGCTTCCCGTAGACCTCGGTCAGCGCCTCGGCTTCGATGGGGTCGCCGAGGGGCGTGCCGGTGCCGTGGGTCTCGATGTACCCGACGTCGTTGGGTTTGACGCCCGCCGCCTCGACGGCCGCCCGTAGCACGGCCTCTTGCGCGGCTGCAGAGGGTGCGGTGAGGCCGTTGCTGCGGCCGTCGTGGTTGACCGCTGAGCCGCGGACAAAGCCGAGGACCCGGTCGGTGGGGAGCACGTCGGATTTTCGCTTCAGGACCAGGATGCCGACCGCTTCGCCTCGCCCGTAGCCATTGGCCCGCGCGTCGAAGGGTTTGCAGCGTCCGTCTGGAGCGACAGCCTGGAGCACCGAGTAGTAGCGGGACGGCTGGGGGTGCAGAAGCAGGTTGATGCCGCCGGCCAGGGCCACATCACACTCGCGGAGCCGCAGAGACTGGCAAGCCAGGTGTAAGGCTACCAATGCCGATGAACAGGCCGTGTTGATCGCCATGGTGGGACCGTGGAGGCCGAGCACGTAGGAGATGCGTCCGGCGGCCACCGACGGCAGAACGCCGGTGCCGGCGTAGGGGTCCATGTCGCCATCGGACCAGAAGCCGGCTCGGCCGTAGTCGGCGAGGCCGACACCCAGCCAGGCGCCAGTGCGCGAGCCGGTCTGTCGATCGGGGGGTAGGCCGGCGTCCTCGAGGGCGTGCCAGGCCGTCTCGAGCAGGAGTCGCTGCTGCGGGTCCATGGCGAGCGCTTCGCGCGGAGCGATGCCGAACATCTCGGCATCGAACCGGCTGATATCGGACAGCCAGGCCCCGATGTTCGGAGACCAGCTCTCGGAGCGCCAGCGGTCCGAGGGCACCTCGCCGATGGCGTCGCGACCGCTTCGGATCAGCTCCCACAATGCGTCGGGGGAGGTGACCCCTCCGGGCAAGCGACAGCCGACGCCAACGATGGCAATGGGTTCACGGGAGTCGGCGGCTTTGAGGCGCGCCTTCATGTCGCGCACTGCCTGCAGTGCGCGTTGGAGTGGAGTCAAATCGCTCATCGTGCCTAGAGGTCCTCCAGCTCAGCGAGCAGGGCTGCCTCGGCCTCGGCATCGGACATGGCCGCGACCCCGGATGGGGCGGCCTGAGGCGGGTACAGGCGTTCGACGACGTGTTCGGCGAAGGCCTGGAGGCTGGGTTTATCGAAGACGGTTGAGGTGCGGAAGGTCAGCCCGGTGTCGCTGCCGACCATCTCGACGAGCTCGACTGCGGTGACGGAGTCGAAGCCCTGGTCGCGCAGGGGGCTGTCGCTGTCGAGGTCGTCCGGCTCGGCGCCGATCAGGCCCCCGGCGACAGCGCGCAGGTGCTTCAGGACGATGCTGGCGCGGTTGAGCTGCGGCGCGTCGGCGAGCGTGGCGAGCAAGGCGTTGCCGTCCACCTTCTCGCGCTCTTTGGCCGTCCAGGAGGCCAGCGGGGAGAACCTGTCGGCCAGGAAGGCGGCTTTCGACTTGCGTCGCTGGATCTTGCCCGACGAAGTCTTGGGTAGCGTCCGCGGCGGGATCAGGTGGATTGAGTGCAAGCTGAGGCCGTGCTCGGCGACCGCGGCTCGGGCCGCGTAGAACACGGTGTCGTCCGCCTTGTCGGGGTAGATCTCGGCGACCAACACCAGCTCTTCGCCGCCATTGGGACCCTCGATGGAGAAGGCCGCGGCGCAGTTGGGGCGGAACGCGGCGTGGGCGTTCTGGATCGTCCACTCCACGTCCTGCGGGTAGTGGTTCTGTCCGCGGACGATGAGCATCTCTTTCAGGCGTCCGCTGATGAAGAGCACGCCGTTGTCGATGAAGCCCAGGTCGCCGGTTCGCATCCACTTTCGGCCCGGAGCGTCGGAGAGCTGGGCGCGGAAGCTGTGTTCCGTCGCCTCCTCGTTGTTCCAATAGCCCTCGGCCACGTTGCCGCCACCGATCCACACTTCGCCCACCCGCCCTTCTGCGAGGGACTCCATGGTGTCGGGGTCGACGATGCGGAGGGCGGTATCGCTCGTTGGGATTCCGCAACCGGCAACCCAGAAGGACTGGGGACCCGGCTCGGCCTCGAGGACGCAGTCGTCGCGGTAGGCATCGCCGTCGATGCACAGCCAGTGCCCGCCGTCGAACAGCCACTCGTAGGTGACCTTGCAGATGGCCTCGGACATGCCGTAGCCATGCACCATGACGCCCTTGCGCAGTCCGGCCGGGGCGAAGGTCTCCATGAAGGTGGCCTCGGTCTCGTGTCGGATGGGTTCCGCCGCGTTCAAGGCCACTTTCCAGGTGGAGAGGTCCAACTTGGCGAGGACTTCCGGGGTCACCTTCAGGGCGCACATTCCATAGGCGAAGTTGGGGGCCGCCCCGTGGGTACCGCCAAATCGGGTGATGGCTCGGAGCCAGCGGTCCGGCTTTCGCATGAAGTCCATGGGAGACAGCACGACCGCGTGGAAGCCGTAGAACGCGGGCACCATCAGCCCGTAGATGAGACCCATGTCGTGGAAGGTCGGCAGCCAGGTGACCATCACGTCGTCGGGCTGGTGGCCCCAGCCTTCGTTGAAGTCCTTGAGCTGGTGTACCAGTCCGACGTGGCTCATGACGACGCCGCGTGGGTTCGACGTCGAGCCCGACGTGTATTGCAGGTAGGCCACGTCTTCGGGAACGGCCTCGAAGAGCGGGGTGTCCGGTGCCGCTGGGAGCGTGTCCGTCTCGATCCACGCCGCCTGGTCCATGCCCTCGGGCAGGTGTTCTTTGGCGCCGGTCAGCATGCTCTCGGTGAGGATGGCGATCACGCCGGCGTCGTCGGCCAGGGTCCGGAGCCGGGGAACCGTGCGGGCGAGGCGCGTCGGGTCCGGTGCGGGTGCGGGAACGGCGTAGACCCCTGCGTACAGGCACCCTACAAACGCCGCGATGTATTCCAGGCCCTGGGGATAGAGCAGCAGCGCCCGGTCACCCGGCTTGGCGGTCTTGCGGAGCGCGGCAGCTACGGCCTTGGCCCGCTGGTCGAGCTCGGCGAAAGTCCAGGTCTCGGCGTGCTCTCCGTCGGTCAAATAGGTATAGGCCGGGTCGTCCGCGTTCGCCTCGGCGCGATGCCGAAAGAGGTCCACCATGGTGCGGACGTGGAGGGGCGGATGGCCCTGGGGAAATTTCCATTCAATAGCGGTCACATGACCCTCCGGGACCCCCCGCACTATCCCGATCCACAGGGCCAGTCGACCCAGCTGGCGGCTCTGAAGGCCGCTACCAGTACCCGTACTGCATGTAGTAGGCGCCGGTGAAGTTGAGATTGTGGTCCGTCGGGGCGTAGTTGGGCCCATAGCCTGCGTAGGAATTATCCCAGTAGACCGCCAGGAAATCTCCGATCGGGTACACCCCACTCCAGTCGGTATAGTCCACCCAATACGAGCCCGAGCAGTTCCAGGCGACGCCGATGAGGTAGTAGGTGCCAGGCACCAAAGGCACATTTGCGAGCGGCGAGTTCTGCCAGCCCGTGCCCGCCGGCAGGGTGAGCATCGAGTAGTAGATCATGTTCCACGGGCCGGTCGAGCTCGGGCCATCGTGCACGTAGAAGTCGACATCGCACAGTACGGCGAGCTCGAGATAGGCCGCCCAATCGACCAGGTCTACGGCGGTCGTCGCCTGGAAGACGTGACCCCGGTAGTAGTCGTTGCTGCCCTGCTGGGTGTCCTGAAGACCGATCGTGAACTCGTCGCGGCAGGGGTTGTCGACCCCGTCGCAGTCCTGATCGATGCCGTCTTCGCACGAGGCCTCATAGGCGCCGCGATAGGCGAGTGGATCGTTGTCGTCGCAGTCTTGCGTACAGGTCGAGAAGCCGTCTCCGTCGAGGTCTGCGGAGTTCAGGAGCGGGTCGTTGTCGTCGCAGTCGTCGGTGCAGGTCGAGAACCCGTCGCCGTCGAGGTCATCGAGGTTGCGTTCTGCATTGGTGTCGTTGCAGTCGCCGTCGCAGGTCGAATACGAATCACCGTCCTCGTCGAGGAGGTTCAGGAGCGGGTCGCTGTCGTCGCAGTCGCCGTCGCAGGCCGAGAATCCGTCGCCGTCCAGATCGTCGATCCCCACCGCGGCGTCGCTGTCGTTGCAGTCGCCGTCGCAGGTACTCGTCCCGTCCCCATCCGCGTCCGCCGGATTGAGGGCGGGATCGGCGTCGTTGCAGTCGCCGCCGATCTCGGAGAATCCCGCGGCCGGCACCTCGCAGACCAGGGAGCTCGCTCCGTCATCGCCAAAGCCATCTCCGTCTACATCGGCGAATACCGAGATGTCGGCGTCACAAGCCAAGTCGTCGCTGTCCGCCCCCGGACCGCCCGACCCGCTACCACAACCAGCCAATAGCATGAGGACGACGATGCGCATGATTTCCCCCCGTATACGTCGAACGTAGTCTACCGGACGTCGTCTGGGGCGAATGACGCCGCGTCGGCGGCCACCGCGGCGGCGATGAAGTCCACAAAGGCCCGCACCCGCGCGGTCTGCCGAAGATCGGCGTGAATGAGCAACCAGAGGTGGTAATCACCGTCGGTCGGGGGGTGAAAGAGCCGTACCAGGCCGGGGTGGTGATCCCCCTGGAAGGTGGGCAACCTGGCCACTCCAATGCCCGCGGCTGCCGCAATCGCCTGCGCCGTCATGCTGTCGGCTCGAAACACGATGTCGTCGTCGCGCGCCGGGCCCGGCACGCTGCGGCCCCTCGGAAATCCGATCAGGTCGTGGCCCTCGAGGGCACCGATGTCTCGCGGCACGTCTCGATCCTCCAGGTACTTCGGAGACGCGTAGAACGCGGTGGTGCTACGGACGAGCCTTCGACCGACCACATCGGGCTCGGTCGGAGGACCGCCGGGTCGAATGGCCACGTCCGCCTCTCGCTTGGTCAAGCTGTACACGCGCTGATCGGTGTTCACCTCGATCTCGATGCCGGGGTGGTCCGCTCGAAAGCGCGCGAGGTAGGGAGCGATCCTCTCGAGAAGCTCCAGGACGGTGGTCACGCGAACTGTGCCGCGAAGCTGGTGGTCGGCCCCCTGCACAGCGCGGCTGAGTGAGAGCACGTCCTCTTCGACCCGCAGGGCGAGGCCCAGCATCTCCTCACCCACGGCGTTCAATGCGTATCCGCGGGCCTGGCGGTCGAAGAGCCGCGCATCGAGACGCTCCTCGAGCTGGGCCACGCGGCGGAAAACCGTGGATTGGTTCACGTGGAGATCCCGGGCCGCCGCGGACAACCCGCCGCTTCGTGCCACCGCGAGGAAGAACCGCAGATCGTCCCAGTTGTCCAGTCTATGCATTTTTGCGAACCTCGATTGCGATCTTCGCCATTTCCATGTTCTCACGCAAGGACCATATTCGAGGTGTCACTCACAAGGGAGCTCCCCATGACACATCGAACTGTCCTCGTCCTCGGCGCAACTGGCAACCAGGGCGGCGCCGTCACCCACGCGCTTCTCGAGCTCGGCATGACCGTGCGCGCCATGGTGCGAAACCCCGACTCCGACAAGGCCCAGGCCCTCAGCGCTCGCGGTGTCGAGCTCGTTCGCGGCGACTTCGAGCACGGCGACACCATCGAGGCGGCAGCCCAGGGCGTCGACTCCGCCTTCGTCGTGACCTCTCCTTTTGTTCCGGATGTCGGCCTCGACGGCGAGATTCGCCAGGGGCGCACCATCATCGACGCCCTCGCCAGGGCCGCGGTGCCCCACGTCGTCTATTCGTCGGTCAGCGATGCGGATCGCCAGACGGGCGTCGGCCACTTCGAGACCAAGGCCGATGCCGAGCGGCATCTGATCGCATCCGGACTGGCGTACACGATCACGGCCCCTGTGTTCTTCTCCGACAATGTCGCCATGCCGTGGAGCATCCCGGCTCTGCGAGACGGCATCTTTCGGCAGGCGATGCCAGGAAAACGGCCGCTTCAGGTCGTCTCTCTCGGTGAGATCGGTCGTTTCAATGCAGCGGTCATCGCGCGGGGTCCCGAGCTGGCCGGACGGCGGATCAACTACGCCGGCGACGAGCTGAGCTCCATCCAGATCGCGCTGGCGCTTTCGCAGGCCAGCGGCAAGAACATCGCCTTCCATGAGCAGCCTCTCGAGGAGCTGCGCGCATACATGGCCGAGACCGCCGACATGTTCGAGTGGTTCGACAAGGTCGGGTACTCGGCCGATGTTCAAGCGCTCCGCGAGGAGTTTCCCGAGGTGGGTTGGGTCTCCTTCGACCAGTGGGCTGGAAATCAACCGTGGCCGCAGCTCCTGGCATAGGCGAGGTCATGAGATACCGCACCGTTCGTACCGTGAGCGCCCCGTCACCCATGGCGGGACCCGGCATCCTCCGCCCCTTTCCGTCCCGGGCGCTTCCGCACATCGACCCGTTCGTCTTTCTCGATACGGGTACACCCAAGCACCTCGGCGACCAGAGTATCTACGTCGGGCCCCACGCCCATCGAGGCGTGCAGCCGGTGAGTCTGGTGTTCCGTGCGCGCATTCAGCATCGGGATTCGATGGGCAACGACCGCACCGTCGAGTCGGGGGGAATGCAGTGGCTGGTCTCGGGCTCTGGAGCGCTCCACGAGGAGGTGCTGTGGGGCGATGAGGAAGGCGTCTTCCACATGGCCCAGCTGTGGGTGAACGTGCCCGCTCGCCTGAAGATGAATCCGCCGGAGCACCACGCGGTGGCCGCGGATCAGGTCCCTGAGTTCGCGGTTGGGGAAGGCGTGACCCTTCGATTGTATGCGGGGACCCTCGACGGCCATACAGGTCCCGCACCCCTGCCAACTCCAGTGCTGATCGGTCACGCCATTCTCGGTCCGGGAGGGGACTTCTCGATCCCTGTGCCGGCAGGTTGGACGGCGGCTTTCACAGTCGTCGCCGGGTCGGCTTCGGCTGAAGGAGAGGCGTATGGTCCGGGTGCGACTCCGGTTTTCCACGACGATGGCGATGCGGTGCGCATCCAAAGCGACGCCGGAGGTCAGGTCCTGGTGATGATGGGCGAGCCCATCGGTGAACCCGTGGTCTTTGGCGGCGGCTTCGTGATGAACACTGCCGCGGAGATCGAGCGGGCATTCGAGGACCTGCAGGCCGGCGAGATGGGAAGGCTCGATCCGCGCTAAACGGGAGGCAGTCCGAGGGCGACCCGGCCACTGAACTGCTGCTGGCGCTTCTCCGGGAGCGGGTGGTAGCTCGACGCGAGCACGTCGCGACGCAGCCTCTCGAGGAGTGAGGACCGGTAGAAACTGCGGCCACCCGCGACCTCTGTGGCCGCGTTGACGGCGGCCACAACGGCGCGTCCACACAGCGTCTTGCGCACCAGCTGGGCGTCGGCGATTTCGAGCGTTGGGGCGAATTGGTACTCATCGACGTTGTCGACCATCGACTGCCAGGCGAGCTGCGCTGCGGTTCGGTGATTGATCATTTCCCCAACTGCGAGCTCTCGCAGCGCGTCTGATGGGCGGCCAGCGACCGCGCGAAGGGCGGCTTCGGTAGCGGCTTCTGCGATGCCCACGTAGGCGGCCATATACAGGCCCGGCGCGACCCCGAGAGCGACGGCCCAGGCTGGGTGCCACTCCCCGGAAGGGCGGTCGAGGGCGATGGCCGATTCGGGGACGAAGACATCGGTGAGAAGCACGGTGTTCGACCCCGTTGCCCGCATACCGATCGTGTTCCAGTCGCTCTGGATCTCGACGCCTTCTGCCTTCATCGAGACCGGAAAATGCAGCACTCGCGGTCCGTTTTCGGGATCTTCGTAGCGGGAGCTGGCGATCATGATGTCCGCGCCGGGACCGCCGCTGCCGAACACCTTGCGGGCATTCAGGCGATACCCCCCTTCGACGCGTTCCATCGTGCCGTTGGAGTCGATCCAGTCGGTCGCTCCAGTGCTGAGCAGCACCGCTTGTTGGCCGGCGACCTTGCGCAGCAGGGGTTCGGACGGCTTGTCGTGATTCCACTTCCAGACGGTTGCGGCGACCAGGTGGGCGTGCATCGAGTAGGCCAGCGCGGTGGAGCCGCAGTGGCGACCCAGGACCCGGATGAAGTCGGCAAACTGGGCGTAGCTGGCGCCGCCCCCGCCGAGTTGGGTGGGAATGGCCATCGAGAAGGCCTCGTGTTCGGCGAGCTCTCGATAGTTGTCGTGAACAAAGCTCCCGTCGGCGTCGTGGGCATCTGCCCGCTCCGCAAAGCGAGCCCCGAGGGTGTGGGCGATGGCGTTCCAGTCGGCTTGAGTTTCCATATTCACGGCGTTCATATCGGCTCCAGGTTGCTTGCCCACAGAAGAACCGAGTCGAGCGGACGGCTCAAGTACAACGTTTGTACCGGTCAGCGCGGCGCGCTGGCGAAGGGACTCAGTGCGAACCAGTGGGAGAAACCCAGCACGAACGGCGACGCGCCCTCCAAGCGAATCGCCTTGTTGGACAGCGCATTGCGCAGGGTCTGGTGCCCGATCCACACCTCGGTCAGATCGCGGAGCGCCGCATAGACATTCAGGTCGATGTCGTGACCCGGATCTCGCAGGCACAGGTCGACGTCGTCGTTGTCAAAGACCAGCCACCACCTGCGTCTTGCCGAAGCCGCCACCCCGGCAAGATCGAATCGCACGACGGTCCGTCGCGCCGCGGGGAATGCGCTCCTGTCGACGCCGCGACGCACGTCCCACATCAGGAGTGCGGGGTCCAGATCGTCGGCTTGGATGTTGTGCTGGACATAGCGATGGCCCCAGTTTCCGAGAGCCACGACGATGGGGTGCATGGCGTGTCCCGACTCGGTGAGATGGTACTCGGGCCCGGAGTCGGCATCTCTCCGTTCGACGAGTCCGGCGTCCTGAAGCTGAACCAGCCGCTTGGAGAGCAGCGATGGCGACATCAGCGGAACGCCCTTGCGAAGCTCGTTGAAGCGGGTGCTCCCACACATCAACTCGCGAAGAACCAGCAGGGTCCAGCGCTCGGCCACGATCTCGGCGGCCTTGGCGACGGGGCAGAACTGTCCGTAACCCTTCTGTTTATGCATCTCTGCATCGTACCGCGGGTGGGCATTTCGGCGCGGTACAAAATCTGTACCGGCCGTGGTCAGGCCTTGCGTCTCCGCAATGTGAGAAGAGCCATGGGCAGGACCAGAACCAGGCCCACCGGCGTGGGCTGAGTGCTGCAGCTGCAACCCTCACCGCCATCCTTACCGCCGTTGCCTCCGCCGCCGCCGCCACCGGAAGGTTCGGTCACCAGGTCGCTGCCGTCGCAGTCCTGATCGATGCCGTCGTCGGCGGTCTCGGGCGCATTCGGGTAGACGAGGCCATCGCCGTCGTCGCAGTCGCCTTCACAGCCGCGAACGCCGTCGCCGTCGTCGTCGCCTTCGTCGGCGTCGGGGCTACCATCGCAGTCGTTGTCGTGGCCGTCGCAGGTCTCGACGAAATCGGGCGAGTTGTTGGCGTCGGCGTCGTCGCAGTCGTCGCAGCGCAGGGAGCCGTCGCCGTCGTTGTCCTGTTCGGCTGGCTGGATGTTGCCGTCACAATCATTGTCCTTTCCGTCACACAGCTCGTCGGCGCCGACATAGGTGTCCGCATCGCCATCGTCGCAGTCCTGGCAGCCGAGCTGGCCGTCGCCGTCCATGTCCACCTCGTCGGCGTTCGGGGCACCGTCGCAGTCGTTGTCCTGACCGTCACAGAGCTCCATCCGGCCCGGGGTGTTCAGGCCGTCCATGTCGTCGCAGTCGCCGTCGCAGATCGACACGCCATCGCTGTCGGCGTCCTCTTCGTCCGCCGGCAGCACACCGTCGCAGTCCGAGTCGAAGCCGTCGCAGATCTCCGGGGCACCCGGGAACACGAGTACCTGGTTGTCGTTGCACTCCTCGCAGGCCAGGTAGCCGTCGCCGTCGAGGTCGAATTCGCCCGGTTGCGGGCCTCCGCCGCCAGACACGATGAGTTCGTAGATCGTCTCTGTCAGGCCAAGGCCGTTGCCGTCACCGGAGACGGCGAGGATGCGTCCGGTGTCATCGATGCCGAGACCCGACAGGCGCTGGCCGGTGTCTCCGCGGCTGTAGCCGACGCCGGTAGCGACATCGATCTCGACGAGGAGTCGGCCCGCGTAGTAGCCTCCAAAAGGGTTTTTGCAGATGCCCCACACGGTGTCGTTGATGGGGTTGTGGGTCAGCCCGTTGCAGCCGATGGAGGGCACGCCGTCGATCGTGATCGGCTTGGTGTCGGTGACGATGCCGGTGGCCGGATCGAAGGTGTAGAGGCTGCTGTTGTAGTTCGATACGCCGAAGACCTCGTTGCCGACCACCGCGAAGCCCCGCGCGCTGGTGCCTCCACCGCCCCACCAGCCGCTGCCTCCGCCTCCGCCCCCGCCGACGTTGAGATTGGTGAACGCTCCACCCGGGGTGACGTGAAAGAAGTTTCCGCTGAGGTCGATGACGATGAACACACCCAGGGGTGAGTACCAGACGATGCCCATCAGCTCGCTGGCGGCATCCGGACCGTAGGTGTTTCCGGGCGCGAGGTTCGGCATTACGGTCAAGGTGTCGATGTCGATGGGCTCCAGGTACTCCTGTCCGTTGGAGATGCCCGAGGTGTGGTACCACAGCCCATCGTCCTGGTTCCAGGTGAGACTCTCGCCGTCATTGCCGTTTCCAAGCGCCAGGATCACCGGGGTTGCAACGATCTGAACCTCGGTGCAGTCGTTGTCGATCCCGTCACAGAGTTCTGGCGCACCTGGGTAGATGTTGGCGTCGAGATCGTCGCAGTCGCCGTCGGCCACGGTAAAGCCGTCTCCGTCTGCCCCCGCGAATGCCAGGGTGGCAAAGAGCAGCGTCGTCCATGCAGTCATTTCGGTGATCCGGGCGGCTCCGGCTTCGTCTCTGGAGGCGCTTCGGTCGACTTGCCCTCCAGAGCTGCGGTCAGGATCTTCGGCCATCGCGCTTTGGCGGCATCGGCATCGTTGTCGAGGCGGCAGTGGCAGAACACGTACCACTTTCCGTCGGGCTTCTTGCAGGACTCCTCGGCCAGGACGCCGGCAAAGAAAACGGCTCCCGCAACGCGCTTGGCCTCGTCCTCGAAGCGGTAGGCCTCACAGATCGTCCCCTCGATTCTGAAGTTCTTTCCTTCGATGGCGCCGACCATCTCGGCCATCGTGTCCATCTGGGAACTGATCTCGATGCCGTTGTCGTCGAGGTTCTTCAAGAGGGCGTCGAGGTCCGCTGGTGGACCGGCCCACGCGGCGACTGCGGCCCACAACATGACGAGTGACATTCACACCTCCTGGCCCAGGATACTAGCGGATCCCCACCGGATCCCAGTCGCACCCGTCCCCGTCGCATAGGAAATCGACCGTCTCGCCGAATGTGTAGGCGTTCGCCCCGACGGCGATGTCGTCCGGCGTGTTGGCCGAGAAGCCGCACTGGGTGCCCTCGGTGGTCGCCGACGTATACGCGAACACGGCACCTCCGTCTTCTGCCTCGTTGCCGGTGAAGTCCACCCGCTCGAGGGTGGTGTAGCCGACGTTGAGGATGGCCCCGCCGGACTCCGCGCGGTTGCCGCTGAAGGTCGTGTCGCGCACGGTCATCGGCGATTCGTAGTTCATAATGGCCCCGCCGATCTGCGTGGCGGTGTTGCCCGAGAGTGTGGAGTCCGCGATATCCAGCTCTCCGTCGAAGACGAAGATTCCCCCACCATCTCGGGCCGTGCCGCCTTCGATTGTGACCCGCGAGAGGGTGATGGAGACATCGAAGTAGGCACCGATGGTTCCGCCGTCGTCGTCGGCGGTGTTGTCGGTGAACACGACGTCGGTCGCCGTGATGTCGCAGCCAGCCGTCGCAAAGATCGCGCCGCCGTCGAACGCGGTGTTGTTCGTGAAGGTGCTGTCGGTGATCGTGACCTTGCGACCGCCTTCACAGAGGATGCCACCTCCTTTTGAGGCGTTTCCAGATCCCCGGGCATGACCTCGATCGATGTGCACACGCGTCACCGACAGCGTTCCGTCGGCGACGGTGACGACGGTGTCGCTGTCTCCCCCGGACAGCGTCGTCGTGCCCTTGTCGTCGCCCTCGACCGCCACCTTGCCGGTGGTGGTCAGTCGGACGAACCACTCGCCAGGACAGATCTTGAGGGTGCCGTCTTTGCGCAGGGTGGTGTATTCGCCCTCCGAAAACGCTTTCGTCAGGTCCCTTTCGTCGCCAGCACTGTCGGTGAAAGTGACCCCGGTGCACTCCCCGGGCACCTCGGTCTCGGTGGCCGTGTCGGTGCAGTCGTCGCAGGGTTCATCGCGCGGCTGCGCGGGTTTCGAGCAGCCGGCGACAGCGAGCACCAGCGCGATACCGACTCGGAGGAGGGCCATGGGCCGCAAGGTAGCCGATCGGGTGACAGTGCGGTTGGGAACGCCAGTTGGCTCGGTACATTCCGGTACAAGGAGGACACTACCGGGGTCATAGCCGCGGTTATCCCAGCTTCATGCGAAACATCATCCCTCTGGTCCTCCTCGCCGGGTGTGTCGGTTCCGATTCCGATTCCACCGTTCCAACCCTCGCGGATCCCGAGATCCGGAACTTCGAGCAGGTGGTTCCCTCGGACGGCCTGCCGCCCGAGGTCGTTCCCCAGGTCTCGAACAACAACCTCGACATCGTGCACCACGATGGGCGCATGTTCCTGGCTTTCCGGACAGCGCCGACCCACTTCGCGAGCAGCGAGGTGGTGATGTACGTGGTCAGCACCACCGACGAGCAGACGTGGCGGTACGAGGGCACCTTTGCGCAGGGAACCGACCTTCGTGAGCCGCGTCTGGCGTCTGTGAACGGCGAGCTCTTCCTGTACATGGCCATCCTCGGCGACAACGCCATCGCGTTCGAGCCGGAGGGCACGGTCTCCTACAAGTACGAGAGCCCAGGCGTGTGGGGTCCAAAGGTCCACTGGCCCGACGAGACCTTCATCCCTTGGCGGATCCGCGAGATCGAAGGGGTGGTCTACATGATCGGGTACACCGGCGGAGAGGGCATCTACGACCCCAACGCGGAGCCCCTCGAGATCAGCTTGCTCACCTCCACCGACGGAGAGAACTGGGAGGGCGCTGTTGCCGATCAGCCTGTGGTGCAGATCGGGGGCGGCTCCGAGACCGACTTCGCCCTGCTGGACAACGGCGACCTCATCGCCGTGACCCGCAATGAACAGGGCGACGACTTCGGCTACGGATCGAAGATCTGTCGAGCTCCCGCCTCGGATATCGGCAACTGGGATTGTGTAGCCGATCCCAAAAAGTACGACTCGCCGCTGGTGTTCAGGAACGGCGACGATGTCTGGTTGGTCGCGCGCCGAAACGTGACGGACACCGGGAACTATGACCTGCAGAAGGACGAGCTCGAGCCCACCGAGCAGTACTACGACTACCAGCTCAACTACTGGAACGCGCCCAAGCGCTGCGCCCTGTGGAGAGTCGATCCCGAAGCCCTCGAGGTCTCCTGGGTTCTCGATCTGCCCAGCCGCGGAGACACCTGCTTCGCATCGGTGCTGGATACCGACGAGGGGTTGCTCCTGTACAACTACACCTCCGACCCCGAGGGGCCCGACGTGAGCTGGATCGAGGGCCAGATGCGCCCGACCTTCATCCACAGGATGATCCTCGACCTGCCGTGACGGTCGTCACGGGGGAAAGGTCAGGGGGATGGCGCGGGTTCCGAATCCCAGCTGAACATCGCAGTCCGGGGACAGGACCCATGTAGGAGCCGGGTTGCCAGGCTCGAATTGACGCACCTCGCGCGTCTCCACACACGTCGCGACTGCGCCGCCGCCAGGCACTGGGAATGCGCTGCCCTGGATGGGACAGTACGCGTCCATCGACCAGCTCTCCACCAGCGTGGCCGAACTCGCGTCCAGGTCGACATCCCACTTGGAAACGCGAGAATTCTGGAACGAGCGGTTGTCGAAGAGGAGCATGTCGCCCTCGTCGTTTACGTTCGGGTGGTGCTGTTGCACGAAGTCCGCCGGCTCCGATCCCGACAGGGTCAGGTCGCTCCCCAGCGCCGCGAGTGGATCGGGACTCATGGACCACAGGATGTCGCCGTAGTCGATGGCTTTGCGGTCGCCTCTGACCGCGAAGACCGCGGACTGGGTGCGAGAGGACATCAGCCACTCCCCATCGGCGACCTGGATGCTGTTCAGGTGTGCCCAGTCGGCGTGATCGGGAAACCGCTCGGTCCAGAGCGCTGTGGTTCCACCATCGGTCTCCGCGGGGTCGAAGCGGTCCGCGAGCCGCCAGTGATCGACGGGTAGACCGTCCGAGTCGACGATGAGCACGCCGTCCATCACGTATTTTTCGCCGCCCGGTGCCTCGTGGGGTTCGGCGACCAGGATCAGCGTCTCGCCATCGACTCTGGCCAGATCGTGATGCACGGGAAAATCCAGGTTTACCCCATATTCGAGGTCCAGTAAACGCTCCTGCGACCAGGTCCACTCCCGGACGCCGGTGTCTTCGAGGATGGCGAGGACGGTGTCGTCCTCGCTGTAGTGGAGTCCAAAGGACGTCGCATCCACCGGGACGTACCAGACGACCCGTCCGCTCTCGTCGAGGAGCACGATGTGTGTGCCGCCGCAGAGCTGGGGCAAGAGCAGGTGGGTGGCCAGCAAATCACCCGTGGCACCTGCTTGGTTGGACAGGCCCTCGGGCAGTGAATCCGTGGTCACCGTGGCGGAAAGCGATGGTCCGCGCGCGCGGTCCACTCGCACGATGTACGAGGTCTTCTCGTGGAGACGCCACAACGAGAAGAGGAGCTTTCCGGCCTCCGCTCGCACATCGTCGACTTCCCGCTCCTCACCGGTGGGCAATGACAGAGTGACCCTGTCACCGGCCTCGGCCACGGCGCTGCAGTTGTAGAGCAGGACGTTGTCGCCCTTCTGAGCGCAGCTGATCTCGGCAGGTGGAGAAGGTGCCGAGCAGCCGACGACCGCCACCAGCAGCGGACGCATCATGGGGTGGCGCGTTCGAGGTGGCGCCCGACCTCCGAGCGTGGGCCGGCTCCAGTCGCGGTCGCGATCGCTCGGGCCTCGGCAAGTGCGGCTTCGTCGGCATCCACTCGACCCTGGGCGCGGTCGATCAGCGCCCGCCGACAGAGCAAGACCGCCAGGTCGTTGGGGTTGTCGGTCTCGCGGAGCGTCTCCTCCGCGGCGTCGATGTGCCCTCGGGCCTCGTCCAGTGCTCCGCCGACCCGCGCGATGTCGGCCCGAACCGACTCCACGACGCCAATGGGCCAGACCATGCCCAGCTCGGTGTACAGGTCGAAGGACGCGTTGGCGGCAGCTCGGGCTCCGGTCAGATCTCCCGCATCCAAGTACACTTCCGCGGTTCGAACCTGGAGATAGGCGACGTTTTGGCGAGGGCCATAGGCCTCCAGCAACGCCTTGGCGTGCTCCAGGGCGACCAACGCCTCGTCGACCCGTCCTTCGACCCGCAACACGTGGGCGCGATCGAGATGGGCCAGCCCTTGACCCGCTGGCTTGCCCATGGCGAGCGTCTGCTCGAGGGTGGCGGTGTTCAGGGCGTAGAACTCCTCCAGATCGCCGCGCTCCGACGCCAGATAGGCGAGGTAGTTCATGCTGGAGTCCAAGCCGACGTGGCTGTTCCAGAGTCGGTAGATCCGCGAGGCCCGCTCCAGGGCGCGGCGGGCTTCATTGACCCGACCCTGGGCCCACAACACCTGCCCGAGACGGCCCAGGGCTGCGGCCTCGTTGAGGTCGTTGCCGACTGAGCGCGAAGCCGCTGCCGCGGCGGTCCAGAGCGCCTCGGACTCGGCCTCGTAGCCATCGCCTCCGAACTGTGCGGCCTGGGCGCGGAACATGGTGGCGAGCACGGAATCTCCGGCGGCCTCTGCCGGAGCGACCACTGCGAGGCACGCCGCCGAGACCTGGTCGTAGTTGGCGGCGTCGATCTCGGCGCGAACGCGACCGACGGCAACCGACAGCAACAGGCTCTCGAGGCCATGGGCGACGCCGATCTCCTCGGCTTGGTCCAGCGCGGCCCCCATCGCTACGTTCAGCTGGCGACCGCCCCGACAGCACTTGGAGTGAGCCAGCCAGAGTTGGCCCGCAAGCTCCGGATCCTCGATCGCGTCGGCGTTCTGGGTGAGCTCTCTGCCGAGAGAGAACGGTCCGGATGCGCTCAGTACCCGCACCGCGGCGATGGCGCAGGGGGCGGCGAGGTGTGGATCGGCGCTGCGGGCGACCTCGATGAGATTGTCGAGCTCCGCCACCAGCTCGCGATATCGCTCGAGGCCCCGGTGACCGTCCACGGAGTTCAGATAGTCGGCGCTCCCATACTCCCCGAAGTACTCGAAATAGCGCTCCAAAGCGCCCGATTCTCCGCGATGGGCGGCGGCGAAGGCGCGCACCGACTCGAACATCGACAGGCGAACCCCACCGTGCTCCGCGGCCCGGCTGTCCAGGAGGCTCTTGTGGCGCAGCCCCTCGATGACTTCGATGACGTCGCTCTCCTCGAAAGCGGAGAGGTCGATCACCGCCTCTGCGGCATCGAGCGTAAAGCCGCCCCGGAAGACCGACGCCTGGGCCAGCGCCGCCTGCTCGACAGGGTGGAGGAGCTCCCACGACCACGCCAGGCGTTCCTCCAGCGCCACTGGAAGGACCTGAAAGCGCGCCTCCATCCGGTCCAGGAGCTGTTCTGGGGAGAGCACACCGACCCGGCTGGCGACCAGCTCGATGGCGAGTGGGAGCCGGTCGAGGCGGGTGACCAACTCGGCGATTACGCCATTATTTTCTGGGAGATCGGGCTGAACACATCTGGCCCGCGCCAGGAAGAGGGCCACGGCGTCGTCGACTGAGAGCGGCTGCAGCGCCATGGCGTGGGCGCTCTCGATTCGGTGCCGAGAGGTCAGCAGAAACGACACGCCCTCCAGGTCCCAGGCCTCGAGGAGCTCGGTGGCGGCGTCGGTGATCTGCTCGACGTTGTCGAGGACCACGAGCAGGGGTTGTCGGCCGGCCAGGGCCTGCCCGACCCGGGCCGTGGGATCGGCGGCGGCGGAAAGCGCCAATCCCAGGGCGCCGGCGACCCGGCGGATCGCGTCGTCGAGGTCCCGGGCCGCGGCTAGATCGCACCAGATGGCGTTCGCGGAAGATCGGACCGTATGGGCCGCCAGACGAGTCTTTCCCAACCCGCCTGCGCCGGTGAGAGCCACGGCGCGGTGTTCATCGAGGGCCTGGGTCAACGCCGCCAGGTCGCCCCGCCGTCCGACGAAAGAGGTGTCGTCCGCGGGGACACCCACAGCGCCGGCCGGCCGGTTCGCCAGGGTAATGGGCGTCAATCGCCACCCGCCCTCGGTCTGGACGGCCTCGACCAGAGCACGGGTCGAGCGATCGATCCGCGCCCAGGCGGCGGCCGTGGCCAGGATGTGCCCGGCGGGGCTGCCGGGCAATCGCGCCAGCGCCTCGCGGATGGGCGCCCCCTGGTAGGTCACGGCACCAGTGCTGGAATCTACCCGTCGAATGGGCTTTCCGGAGTGGAGCACCATGCGAAGTCGAGGCCCTCGGAACAGCAGTGACCCGTTTTCCCGGACCAGCGGGCGGGCGGGCTCGGTGTCGAGCAATTCGTCTGGCCAGGCGACCTCGGTGAGGCGCTCCTGGGTCTGCACCGCCCATCGCAGCGCGTCCGACGGTTCGGCGAAGACCAGGCGCTCGGCGGCGCCGTCCCGATGCACGACATGGCCGCGATGCAGGGTGGCCAGCCGACCCAGCTCCCGCTCCTGCAGACTGACGGCGACGTCCATGGCCGCGGGCACCTGGTCCCAGAGCAGATCGGCGCCGTGAACATCGACGGTGACGATGCAGATCTCGCCCTTGGGTGGAACGTCCGGCCGGTCGAGTTGGAGCTTGTAGCCCTGGCCGCGCACGGAGAGCAAGAAGCGCGGTTCGGATGGCTCTTCCTCGATCTTGGTGCGCAGCCTGAGCATCGCCTTG
>Ga0315336_1003668_pt1 | contig 19904 bp, 9 predicted proteins | sample ASW5metaG_FD_204512 | JGI IMG/M metagenome (GOLD analysis project Ga0315336, IMG submission 204512) | Ammonia-oxidizing marine archaeal communities from Monterey Bay, California, United States - ASW #5 | ecosystem: Environmental > Aquatic > Marine > Intertidal zone | place: USA: California... | reverse complement strand
CCGTCGTGCTCGCTGTCGCCGGCCTCGCGGGCATCATCTGGGTGCAGACGCGAGCCAAGTACGAGATCCTCCTGCGTACCGACGTCGATGTCGTCTCGGCGCTCGAGGTGAGCGCTGGGAGCGACCTGTGGCCGGCTTACCCCAAGAAAATCCCCGCGATGGAGCAATGGCTCGCGAAAGCGAGCGAGCTGGCCGGTCGCCTGCACGTGCACCGGCAGCGACTTGCGGCTTTGCCGGATGAGGCTCTGCCGGAACACCCGGATGTCGAGCTCCAGCGCGGGGCCATGGCGTCCCTGGTCGAAGGACTCGAGACGCTCGTCGACTCGGAGAAGGGAACGATCGCAGACGTGGAAAAACGGCTCGCCTTCGCCCGCACGGTGCGCCAGAGGACCATCGACGACCACCGCGAAGAGTGGGACACGGCCATTGCCTCCATCGCCGACCGTTCGGAATGTCCGCGCTACGATGGCCTCGAGATCCGGCCGCAAGTCGGCCTGATTCCGATCGGCCGTGATGCCCGTTCGGGGCTGTGGGAGTTCTGGAACCTGCAGAGCGGGGAGCGCCCCACGCGCCGGAAGGACGGCCAGCTGACCCTCGGCGACGACGGCGGTCTGGTTTTCATCCTGGTCCCGGGAGGAACGTTTCGGATGGGTGCGGTCGGGCCCGGCGACGAGGGAACGCATGGCGGCGAAGGGAAGCGTAAGCGCAACATGGATCCGCGGGCGCAGAGGGACGAAGGCCCGGTGCATGAGGTCACCCTCGAGCCCTTTTTCATCTCGAAGTACGAGATGAACCAGGGCCAGTGGTTCCGCTTCACCGGTGAGACCCCGAGCGTCTACGGTGCGGAGGGGGGAGAGAGCTCTCTCCTCCATCCGGTGGAGGCCGTTTCCTGGAAGGAGTGCCAGAAGGTGCTCTTCCAACTTGGCCTCGAGCTGCCGACCGAGGCGCAGTGGGAGTACGCGGCGCGGGCCGGAACGACCACGCCGTGGTGGACGGGAGAAGCCAAGGAGGCTCTCGAGACGGCGGCGAACCTGGCAGACCAGAGTCAGAAGGAGATCGGCGCGGGCTGGAAATGCGAAACCTGGAGCGACGGCTTCAACCTCCACGCTCCCGTCGGTTACTACAGGCCCAATCCGTTCGGTCTCCACGACGTGCACGGCAACGTCTGGGAGTGGTGCCGGGACCTGTACGGCTCCTACGAGCTAGCCGTGAAGGCCGGGGACGGCGAGCGTCTGGTCGAGGATACCCGCGCCCGACTTCGCGTGAACCGAGGCGGTTACTACAGCTCGCTCGCCTCGGTCGCCCGCTCGGCGAACAGGAGCCGCTACCTGCCCGGGCACGAAAGCAACTACTTCGGGGTGCGCCCATCCCGGCGGCTCATGAACGAGTGACCGCCAGAAAGCGGCCGAAAAGGCTTGCTCTCGAGACGTCCCTGTAGGATCCTTTAAGAGGTCGAGCGAGCAGACAGTGGGGGATGAGCTCGCCGGGGTCACGGGTCGGGAAGGAGGATGTGAGATGCATCGACGAAGCCACGTTCCGGCGGTCTTCGGATTCTGCAGCCTGGTCTTCTTGTGGGTCCACGTCTTCCTTCCGTCCCTGGTCGCCCAGGAGCGTTTCCGGCGAGGGGATGTCAACCTCGACGGAAGGGTGACCATCACGGACCCCGTCCAACACCTGCATTCTGCGTTTGGCCTCAGCACCCTGATGCTGGGGTGTCTTGATGCTGCCGATGCCAATGGGGATGGCTTCGTCGACGCCATCCCCGATGCCCTATATACTATCACGTACCTGGTCGGCTTGGGCGGTGAGCCCCCTCCTCCCGGGCCCTTCGTCTGCGGCTTCGATCCTACGCCCGATGCGCTCGACTGTATCTCGGCCTCCGCGGAGTGCGACGGAGCAGCCGGCGCCGGCGCGGTCAACGAACCCACCATCGAGCTCTTCTTCAGCGCCGAGAAAGAAGCCGATCCGCCAGACTGTCCCCCTTCTTGCGGGTGTATCGTGATCGAGGGCGATTCTGGAATGACCGTTTCCAAGGACATCTTTGTCAAGATGAAGATCCCGGACGAGGGGCTTCAGGGTGTCCCGGGCTGGCAGCTTTCCGTGGCGATGGAGGCCGGGGGAGCCGGGGGAGCCGAGGGCGGAGGAGGTAATGTCGTGCTCGGCGACGCGACTTTCGACGAAACGGACGCCTTTGAGCTCTTGGCCGACACGCAGAACCTCCGTTCTGCCACAGAGGAGTCGGGCAGCGTTGACAGTGCGGCGGCTCTCTTTACGTCGGCGGATGCCAAGTTGGATCCTGGTACGACGCCTTCGATCTTGAAGTTCACCGTTGAGGCCGAGATCCCCCCCAAGCCAGAAGAAGAGGAATTCGTTCTCGAATTTGCCACACCGACCAACGGGAGATTGGAGGTGAGCTTCATGGAGGGGTCAAACGGGGGGGGAGGGTCGATGGGGCTCAAGGGCGTCGCGCCCGTGACCCATAGAACGCGTATCATCTGCCGGGTTGCCTCCAACGAGAACGTTGCCGTTGTCCCCGTTTTGATCAAGCCCGGCGATGCCAACGGGGATGGCGTCCTGGACGGGTCCGACCCGGTTGCGTTCCTGAGCTGGTTCTTCGCCGGTGTCGACTTTCCGGCGCCTGCGGGTCACGAGCTTTGCCTGGCTACCCCGAGGGAAGGGGCTACTGACATCATGACCGGTGTCGGGCTGCAGGTTCTCGACTGGAGCAACGACGGCACTCTGGATCTGTCCGACGGTGTCGGTCAACTGGCCTGGACGTTCAGTGGGGGTCCCGAGCACCCCGACTGTATTCCGACGGTACTGAGCCCACCGAACTGTCCGAACTGCATCGCGATCTGTCCCCTGACCCCGAACCCATGTATTGACACCTGTACGGAGGACTGAGGCCTGAAAAACCCCGGCCCCGTAGGGTGCATTTATTCGACCGGTCCCCAAGGAGTATACTTCGTCCACCTTACGAGCCGCGTCGCGGTAGATATCGGCAACACGTTTTCGCCCTAACAGGCCAGTTTCACCAACTAGACGCACGATCCCCTCGGGGATACTGGAGCGGAAGCAGCGTTAGGCCTATCGACACATCTTTCCGGGAAACCCGACCATTTGGTTTCCTAGTTTATTGCGGTCTGGCGGATCTCCGGCTCCCGGTGGCGGCTTGTCTTGTTGGCCCCAATGACAGCACCAGCAGTCTACTTGCTCTGGCCGCCCCGCCGCCGCGTGAAACTTTCGTGAGGATCTCTTGAAAAAGCCCTCGCCAAAAACCTGTTGGTTTACTGCCGGCGCATACATGGGAAGAGTTACGGCATGACAATCTCTGCAACGCTTTTGGTTTGGATCGGGATGAAACTGCCGGCTCTCTACTCCCACGATCTTCTCCCAACCCGTTTCGATCAGGGGCTCCCCTGCAGGTGGAACCCCCTGCTTGTGGCAATTCAGGCAGTTTTTCACATAGTCCTGCGAGACCCCGCCGGTGACCCCAGGAGACTTCTCATGGCTGTGGCAGTTCGCACAAGCCTTGGCCGCGGCCAAGACACCGATGCTCGTTTCACCATCTTTCAGGTCCCCATTGTGGCAGTTCTTGCATTCCAGGGTCCCGTCCGTTTGCTCCCCGAGATGGTCCTTGTGGGAGAAGAGAGGCACCTCGCTTTCTCGTGGCGCTTCCGGTAGGACCGGCGTAAGGCCTTCCCTGTGGCACTTCTCGCAAACATCCTGTGAGTACAGAGTCTTGCGGGTATCAATTTCTTCAGGACCGTCCGTGGCAGCGATCTTGGGGTGGCATTCCATACAGTGGTGCGGCTTCGACTCAGGCGGTAGGTGTGCTGAGTGGCTAAATTTCTTCTTCTGAATGCGCGAGAACTGCTCCCCAATTTTGGCCTTGTGACAGGTAGCACATTCCTTGGCGATGTCTGGATACTTGGCGGCCCACGAGTCGCCTGTCGTAATGACAGGATGCTTCTGACTCTTGACCTGCGCTTCGGGATAACTTCGCCGGACCTTCTTCAAGGGCCGGTTCTCCCTCGCCGCCATGTCGATCGTGAAACCGAGACTGTGGCAGCCCTCACACAGCTCGGCAGTCTGCACAAACACGTCATGCACTGGGGCGGGGGGCAGGTCCGGTGTTTTTTGATTGTTTTCTACTTTCCAGGAATTGTGACAGGGAAAGCAAGCATCGTAGGAGCTTCCCTTCCCACTGCCCGAGAATTCATCCTTGACCTTGTATGTAGTGTTAGCGGAATCCACCTCATGACATGTTAGACAGCCTTCGTTTTCGAGTCGCCGCTTGCCCTCTTCCAGGTCCTTATCCGCGACCTCTCCAGGCTTACCGAAAGGAGGCAAATGCCCCTTGTGAGAAAAGGTACCCGCGGTCAGGCTTGTATAAGATCGTGTCGCCTGGACTATAAAGTTACGCGCGGGAAGCACACCTCCCTTGGCTGCCGGTTTCTCTACATGGCAACGCGCGCACTCCTTGATGCCAAAGATGGCCCCCCCAAGGTCGTACGCGCCAGTCTCTGTAATGCCTACCGACCCCGTTGTTCTTTCGTGACAAGGGAGACACTCGCGCCAGCGCGCCGGGTCTTCGACAGGCCACCTGGAAAGGTGATCCCGGTGCCGAAACCGACGCTCAGCAAAGGTCTGCGGCCCCATTTTCAAGTTGTCCTCAGCGTTCAGACGGGCGAGAAGCTCCAGAATTTTGCCCGCAGCCTTCGGGTCTTCCCCGGTTGCAGGATCGTGGCACTCGATACAAAATCCGGACCCGAGAGGAACTGGGATGTCTTTCGGGATACGCTGCGACTTCGGGCTATGACAAGAATTGCAGTCGAAAAGGTGGTCTTGATGCCTGAACGAAGTCCCCGTTTCCTTGAGCGGTTCCCTTTGGTCGATGGGATGAAACCTCTCAAAATGACATTCGACGCACACCCCGGAACGTATGTCGGGTGGTTTTCTTTGTTCCGGATTTTCGTGACACCCCAGGCAATCCCGTCGGACCTCTTTTGCACCTAGCCACCGCCCAGCCACATGCGAACTGTGCGGAAACGGGGTTTTCTTTCCTGGCCCCAGGTTGCCTTGTGTGTCGCCTGTTGCCTGAGGCGACGACACCGCAACAACACTGATCAGTAAAAGAAGCGGGGCCAGCAGCGCGAAAAAGAAGAGGACTCTGCAAATGGCTTTACGTCGACCCGCGAAGTTCCTGGAGACCTCCCCCTCAGTCTGGAGATCTCTCACAGCAGTCTTACCTTTCCGTACGGCTAGTTTGCGGCTCGTTGGAAACCGGGTAAACCTTACCATCATTTAGATACAGCCGCCGCATTTCCTCGAGATTGAAGGGGCGGCCGCCAATGCGTCCGAAAACGGCCATCTGATTCCCCGACTCATCGACAGCGCGATCGCGGTCCAGCCCCTTGGAGATCGCAACCGTCGGAGTAGAGGTTGGAAACGTAGCGATCAGCTTGGGTAGCGGGCGCGGAGAAAATCCGTAGGCGCTGCGTTGCGTTTCCTCGGTGTCTTCGGGCGAGACCAGCTGAACTATCCGGAGACCGTTCTTGCCATCCGCGAGGTACGCAAAGACTGTGTCATTCGTCATTCCGACCTTGATCTGATGAAGGTCATTGATCTTGCCTCCATCATTCCAAGTGCGCTCTACTTTTGGTTCTGCCGGCTTGCCCAAATCCAGAATGACAAGCCCTTCTGAGCCAGCAGCCACGTAACCATAGGTTCGTGCCACGTAGATGCCCTTCGCCTGCGGAAGCTTGACGACAGCGCCCTCGACTGGAGCCATCTCTTCAGGAAGCGTAACGTCGAGGACTTTCACGCCGTCTGCATCGCAAACAAAGGCGTACCGGAACTGTATCGCGATCGCCAACGGTGACGTCAGGTGGGGCTCCCCTGCGTGGGCGATGATCCGGGGAGCCCGCGGATCGTCGATACTTATCGCGTAGACACCGCCACGGGCACAGACGTAAACCGTGCTCCCTGCAACCGCGAGGTTCACAGCTCCCTCCAGAGCCCCCTCCGGATTAAAGGTCGCCACGCGCTCTATAAAGTTGTTCTGCGGATCACCGTCGGTCAAGCAGTCAACGTCGACAACGATAAGCCCTTCCTCCGAATCCGTGACGTATGCGTAGCGGTACAGTTCATGCAGGGTCTGCGCCTTTCCCTCGTACACATACTTCTGTTCACGGTTCTCCTCACGATACACCCGGCTCATGCTGATCGGGTTGTTCGTCGGCAAGGCCACCGCGGTTGCAAAGCTGGTCGCGATGTGCGTGTCCTGGCCTAGCGGTGAAACAGGCGATGTGACGATCTTCTCTGAGAACCCCTTATTGGCGACATTGGCGACGTCGTAAACCCTGAAGCCTCCGCTTCCGCAAGCACTGTACAGGTACTCACCCCGCAGCTGGAGGTTCAGCACGTTGCCCGAGTGATGAACCGCTTCGTCCAAAATTCTCCCTCCCTCGACAAACTTGGCGTACCAGTCCGGGTAGGCGAGCTTGTGAAGGTAGGACCCTATTACTGCCTGCGGCTCTTCCCATTCGGTGGCGCGAACTGCATATAATCCCCCCGATGCAGCACCAATGTACGCGTGGTAACCGACGAAGTTCACAAAGTTCGTGCCCAGGAGATAGGTCTGGGCAAGCCAAGCGTTGTTGTCGTTTTTCTCCGAGACGTGACAGTCCTCGCAGGATCTCGTTTCTGTCGTTCGCACGGTGTGTGCGAAATGCGTGTTGAACGCCTGTCCGGACATGCCGTTCGCGGCCGTGGTGCCAATCTGCGTATAAATCTTCTGACGCAGCCCATCCTCCGACGATATGACGATGCCGGAGGAAGACCGAACGGTAGAAATCTTGTTGTCCTGGACGTCCGGAGAAATCCCCAGCATCAATGCGTCGTCGCGGGCGACTTGAGGGTTGTAGGAGGCATAATTCCTCAGGTTCCGCGACTCAAAGTGCCGCATCGGAGTCCTCATATTGGCCTTTTGAGGCAGGTGACAGCCAAAGCACGAGGTAACCCAGGACGAATGGCATGACTGGCAAGTCATGCGACTCTCTCGATGGGCGAACTCCTCCTCGCTTCCTGGCAAAGCGCCCCAGGCCTTGTTGTCCTTTCTTACGGTCTTGGCATAATCCGAGCGGGGATTGTAGTGCTCGCTGTTCGGGTCCACAGAATCCTTCACCTGAGGGACGCGCCAGCGCAGGTTGTCATGCAACATGGAATTTTGATAGATCACATCGTCGATCACTTCGAATCGTTGTTTTCCAGACGGCGTTAGCGCACGCGTGAAATCACCCGTTTTCCCTGTGTGTGAGGCGGGACCGCTAGGCACTAACTTGGCGTATCCGGACGTTGTCCCATGGCAGTCTTTACACGCAATCTCGATGGCGGCCTGATATTCGGCGTAAAGCTTCTGATTGCCATGCACATCCTGACTGAAATGGCAATCCACGCAGTGCATACCCTTTTCCGCATGAATGTCCTTCAAGTGCACAGCGCGCCCCGCGCTCTCGTCCACCGCGGAGAACGGCGGAGCTAATGCCTTCGCGTCGTTTGACTTCGCATCGTTTGGCTTCGCATCGTTTGGCTTCGCATCTGGGCCTGCTCCCTCGGTGAGCGGAACGACCCCCTTGAACTTGTTCGGGTCGCTGTAGGAAATCTGATGACCGTCGCGGTCGAGGAGGTTCCCCTTCTTGTCCATCTTGAAAACGGCCCGGAAAATCCACCCATGCCCATGGTAGTCGGCAAACTGCGTGTGCTTCAGGCGCGGATTCAGATCACTTACATTCTTGAGGAACTCCGGATCACCCCAATTGCCACGCACAGAAGCTTCTTCCGGGTTAAACATGAGGCCATTTACTAATTCGGAATTGGATGGATGCTTTTGCTTCTTCGGCCACATCAACTCTCCATCGGTCTCGTAGGTCCACATGGTAAAACCGAAGTAGGAGTTAAGGAAAGAATTTGGCTGGTGATGGTGGCAGGTCATGCACTGGCTCGATGGAATGCGAGAGGTAAACCTGTGCTGGATCGGATGGCCCGACTCATCCTTCTTGATGGTGGGATCGGCCCCAAAGGATCGCCCCGTGTGGCCGTACTTGGCGTACGGACCAGAGTGAACGGGGCTGCGATCGTTCGCGTACACGACGTGGCAGGCGGTGCAGCCACTTGACCGGTAGTCACCTGCGTGATCATTAGAGCCAAGGAAATGCAAGAAGGGATCGTTCAGGCGCGTCTTTTGCAAGTTCAGGATCGGTAAGTCCACGCGGTTCAGAGTGCCCATTCCACGGTCCGACAGCCTGTTGTTCGGGCGTCCAGGATCCTCCAGCTTATCGGGGAGCCCCACCACCGGAACCGGCAAGCCGTTGATACCCAGGGCAACGTGCCCAAGGCGACTTCCTTTCTCGAAGACTCGGTAGATGTTGCCAGGTTGCGTCACTTCCCAGTGGGGAAGCGGAACGATACTTTCTATGACGCCATGTTTCTCGTCTTCCTCTCGCGCGCTCGGGTCCTGCCATACAGTGTTCACCCGCTGAGGAGTCCCATCGGGGCTATAAGATTCGCCAAATGCCGTCCGTTTAGCGGAAAGGATCCCGTTACAGTACCCTGCCGTACCCCAAAAATGCGCAGACGTCGTCATGAGCGACTTAAGGACAGAGAGGACCTCGCCCGCGTGGCATGCGCCGCAAGTCACGTTAGCAACCCGTAGATCGCCAGGGTTCACGAAGCGGATCCAGTCCCAGTTCTCCTTCAACAGTTGTGTCTCGGTCCGTTTCGGGTTCGCAGCCGAGGTCCAGACTTGCGTGAAGCGGGGAGCAGGGTGGGCTTCTTCCTCGGTAAGGCCTGCAGGGTTTCCCCCGTGGCAGTCCACGCAAGCCATGGCAAACGAGGGCGGACTCTCGGGATCACGTTGATGAGGATCGAATGCGTCCTTGTGGCACTTTACGCAGTTTCGATTCTGCTTTTCCACCTCCGAACGGGTCTGAAGGTTGAGGCTTTTCTCCACTGTCTCCGTTTTGAGCATGCCGGGCTCGGGGGTTCTGTAAGCGATGTACTTGGGTCTCGAGCAACTGGAAAATATCAGGAAAACAGCGAGGGCGAAAAAACAAAGGGCCCCTGCCCATCGGAGTCGCTCCATGCGGATGGAAAATGGCCTGCGTAGCAGTTCCATGTCGTAGTTCACCAAGTAACTATTGTTTCCAGGAATACTGTGAACAACACTTCACTTGACTGGTATATCTTCTTGAACCCAGCCCCGGGGAAAAAGGGTGACGCACCAAAATTAAAGATGACGTTGTTGTTCAGAAAAGGTCGGTACTGTGTCGCGAAGAACACCTCCACACCTAGCTCCTTACTCACATTCTCGACCTCGAGAAACGTCTCCAGGGTCTCTGTGGCAACCAACTGCAAATAGCTTCCTCCGACCATGGCTCGCATGCGTGGAGCAATCTCCACATCCAGGGCGCCGCCAATGAGTAACAGCCCGGGATTCACGAAGTTGGATTGCCCCTGAAGTTTCGAGGTGCGGAGGTTTACCAAGGGGCTCAGCCTCTGGGTCAAGTTCACACCGAGCAATCTGACGTCGTTTCTATTGAGAAAGGATACTTGCCCGCCGGCAAAGTTCGGCGCGTCGTTGATCGAGTCGAAACCCCTTGCACTGGAGTCCCGGGGATCATCATCGCCAGACGCAATGAGACCAAACACTCTCGGACGAAGCCAGTCAATGTCATAGGAGAGCTCGAGGGCACCAAACTGCGCGTTGATCCTTGTCTCTCGAGCCGCGAACGGGTTCTCGGAGTCGTTGCCCAACACTTGATAGAACGCATGAGTGAGGTTGACTGGGCCGATGCGTCCGTCCCCTGCCCATCCCAGGTAATAGGCGTCAATCGTATGCTTCGCGGCCGAGCCTGCGGGAGTGGGCCGTACCAGAAGACCGTTCCGGTCGAATTCGACATCGCCATTGTCCCTGTTGTAGTGAAACGACAGGGACGTCGTGTAACCCAGGAAGGGCCAGTCCTGTCGAAACAGATTAGCAATCACGACGTACTGGTCGCGGCTTTGAAGCCGATTGAGCCCCGAGTTCGTATCCTTCTCCAGAATGTCGAACGCTGTAACGTTATACTGCCACTTGTTCTCGTCGGCGTTACCCAGGAGCCGAACACCGAGATTCACATCGTCGAAGACAAACCCACGAAAGTCGCTACGAAAAGGCAAGATGCCTGCTTCGATCGAGAGGAAGTCATAACGATCGCTCAAGTCGAACAAGTGGACTTCTGCAAGCGCTTCCTGCAGCGCAACATAGTCGGAGTAGCGGGTTTTACCTTTGCGGACATTAATGTTTACAACACCCGTCTCCTGCACGTCCAGGTAAGTCGAGTTGTAAACGACGGCCGATTTCAGTCGCCAGTCGACCGGTTTGAAACCCTGCTGCCCCTTGAACAGGTCTACTTCACCGATAAGAAAATTTTGTAGAAAAAACTGCTCTCCATCACCGAAAAAGTCTGCCGTGCCACTGCTCGCGCCTGCGATCCCTGTGGGAGTAGGCAGACGGCGCCCTTCAACCAAAAGGAGTTCGGTGCCGGTGAGATTCAAGAAAACATCGTCCCCGATAATGGGGTAATCTCCTTTTAGCTTGTTCTGCCGGTAGGAGTTCAAGGGAGAGCCGGGATTGTTGATTTCGTAAGGGGGTGGCTCGATGGCCCACCTGTCCTCCATGGGTTCGAAGTGAGGGCGCCCGCCCAGCGTACGCCGTTCCTCAGAGGGTTTCTGTTTTTCGCCCTCTGCGGCCGGGCTCCGTTCCAATCGCCGTGGGCGGGGCGTCTCCTGAGCCGCTAAAGCATCATTCTGCGTCCACGCAAGCGCCGATCCGCTCAACAGCATGTAGCCGCGACTTGGCTCGGCGACAAAAGCCTTGGCCAACGTCCAATCGTTGAGCAACGAATCCAGGGGGGCGCCTGCCCGTTTGTAGGATCTAGGGTGAACGTTTCCAACGGCAGGCCGACCCCGCTCCGCTTCAAGACCGTACGCGAACCTTGCGACAACAATGACCAAGAGCACTCTTAACGGAATTAGCGCAGTTTGCATAGCCACCATTTCATCCTGGTACCGTGCCGAGCCGCAATGAGTTCCTTTCTTCGTTAAAGACTATGCGTACTGGTGCGTCATACTGACTTAACTAGCCACCTGGACCGGGAAGCTGCGGGAATTTGAGGTAAGGAAGCCTAACCCCACCAAACGTGTAGTTGTCAGCTCGAATGGCGAGAGGAGGCTCAAAGCCTCTCACCGCGCCAGCGGTCACGAAATCATCCTGCTCCACCCCATCCCCGGAAACACCCGCCCCGCCGATCAGCTGTCCAGCCATGTTGTAGAGTGGCGCGCTACCCGGAAAAAAAATGATTCCACTTCGAAGGGCACTGCTGGGGAGAGCGCCCATCCTGTCGAACTGGGCCGGGTCCTGGTTCTGAACGGCAACGTCAAACAAAGGGCCAGCCACCCTCCCATCGATGGTAGGCGGAAAGAATGGTTGGCTCAGGAAACCCAGGGTGCGTGTCGTGATAGCAGTGCCCAGCGGAACTCCGGGGATGGCGTCCGCCGGGAGCAGATTCGGCCCGCTGTAGTAGACCACCGCACGGGCTTTTGTTATGGAAACGTCAAACGAAAATACGGGAGCGTCCGGCATGCGGAAGGCCCCCAGAATCACCCCGTCCAGGTTGGTCACGGCGAAGACCATCTTGGTAGTGCTCCCCAGAGGCAGTCGAATGGCAGCTCGTGTCGCATTGGCCGTATTCACCCCCTGGTCAACGATCCTCATGACATCGTTCTGCGACAGGTTTAAGAGAGGGTCTGCCAGCGGACCAATAATCCAGCCAACAGGATCGCTACCTCCAGCGGTGGGAGGAACGAAGAACCCCGCTGGATCGAAGGCGCCCGCTCCGAATCCGGTAGGCCTCGCGATCTGAACGACATTAGGCAGGAGCTGCCCGACCAAGAAGATAGCGCCTTCCGGTGGAATTCCAGGAAGCAAGAAGCCGTTTCCGCCAGATAGGGCAGCAAATTCCATCGCGCTTACGTTGGGGGTACCTGGCCCCGGGTCATAGCAACCGACGGCCCCAACAACCCGGAGACCTGCCCCCATGACATCGGGCTTGTAAAGGGGCACGGCACCGGGCAAGTAACTGAGTCCGGGGCTCGGAGCAGAGCCATCAATATTCGTCGCTGCAGGTATTTCCTGTCCCGGGATAAAACCTGCAAAAGGGGCTCCCCGGTTGGATGCGAATATTTGCCAAAGGGGACCTTGCGCTGTCCTATCGACGCCAACGGTGGCTCGCTGGGGCGGTAGAGTGGCGAAAGGCAACGGGGTGGGATTGCCAAATTGTGGCGGAAAATGGAACGTGCTGATGTACTCGAGCGTCCGTGAAGTGAGAGGCCCCTGGGAGCTGCTCAAGAAGGCCGCAGCCCGTGCGACGGACACCGTCTTGTTGAGCTCGCTGACAGGCGTCGTGGGATCGCGCCTCCACACCGCCAGGATTCGCCCTACCCTATCCACTACGGCAATGCACAGGTTGCCGTCATCGATGGATTCCGCAGCCGCTTGAACAATTCCCTGTACCTCCGCCGCCGTCAAGGGTACCGGGTCTTCAAAAGTAGCGTTGAAGAGATCGTCGTCGCTGCTGTCATCCGTGCACGACAGTAGGGAAAGGGCTGCAATACAGAGGAGAAATCTGAAAACTGCGCTGGCAAACCTCCGCATGCTACCTCTGTAGTAGGACTCCATGAGCTCGACCCTCGTGTACGAGTATTGCCAAGATCGCTGACGGGTTCCTGGTGAACAGGTTACTCAAGAACGAATCCCGATCGGGCAGATCGAAGCCCTCCCGGCTGCCTCGCCTTCGACGCAAGAGATAGCGAGAACAGAAAAACAACATGCTCATACCACCCTTCCCTCTGGCTCGAGGAGGGCCACCTTAGCCCCGCCGGGTTTGAAAGGGACCCGGCAAACCGACCTTGCGCTGACCAAAAATTCGCCCACGGACGCAAGTCTAAAGGTGTCGCAACTGGATACTAGTATAGAGCGATTTAAACCTTTGACGCCTACGCCCATAGTAGCGTCACTGCCGTGGCTTTCCTTCACAAAAGAGTGAAGGCGACCCTATGCAATAGCCATCATTCCTGTCAAGAGCAAAATTTCGCGCGACGCTCGCAAGGCTCCGGTAAGGCTTGAATCGAAAGTGCGCTAACCGAGAGCCCTCCCTCAGCCTTATTCGTCCGTATTGCCGAGCAGCTCCACCCGGACGGCGCCCTGATTCTCCGCTTTCGTGACGCATGCAAGGCGACACTCCTCTACAGTAAGCTCGCGTCCCTGGTCCTCGGCCAAGGCTTGAACCATGTTCTTGAGAGTCTTTTTTTCTTTACCGCTCATCTTACTCAGAAGATCGTTACCACTTACCACCTTCAAGATACATTGACCACAGGTGCCTTCTCCACAAGAATAGAGGCTCTGGAGCCGGTCGCCAATCTCTTTACGCTTCTTGGTAGCCAATCCTCGTTCTTTGAATTGTTCGAGGAGCGTCTTCGTGCCGTCTATGGAAAGCTGTTCCCCTACAGGCAACACCATGACACCAGGTTCGCCGCTCGTCACGGGGGCGGGGGGGGACTCTGGTGAAGCCGCTGGCACAGGGGCGACTGGGATGGTCGCGTCTGGTTTTCCTGCTGCGGGAGTGGGCCTACCAACTGGCACCTTTGGCGCGGGCTCCGCGGCGCGTGCAGCCGCTCCGGTGTCGGCTGCACCAGTCTCCAAGTTCTTGAACAGCAATCTCTTCTTGCCGACGACTACAATGTCCCCTTCGTTGAGCCGTACAGCTCCAAATACTTTGAGGAAAGTGTGATTCAAGCTACCGAAATCGCGTAACTGGAAGACGCTTCCCCGAGCGGAGAAAGTAAAGTGGCGGCGCGACAGCATCTTGTCGGCTGCGTCGATGGTGATGCTCGAGCTTGCTTTTCCGTAGATCTTTTCTTCTTCGGACGTGGGTAAAAAGCTCTTCGGTTGCTGGTTCGTGTCGAGGACCACCAGAAAAGTTTCCGAATCCTTCTGGGTCACGCGAAGCCTCTGACTACCCGCAGCAATGACACTATTCAGCGGCACCGTGCGCTCGGTCCTGATGTCCACCCACGACTCGTAGTCTTTCTGCATCCCCTCGCTGTTCACGTAGCAACCGTCCGGCTCGACAAGAATCGCAACGTGTTCGTCGACGACCCCCTCGTCGTCCGGGAAAGAAACGTCGCCCTGACTGTGCCCTATGACGATGCGACCCAGAGGAAAGAAATACTCCTGACCATCCTTCGCTTCGCCGTCCTTGTCGACCAAGAGCGTGAAAGCTCCACCCAGGCGAGTCGGTTCGGGTTTCTTCTCTTTCACGTCGATGGGAGCCGCCTTCGCTTCCTCCTTCGCGGCCTTCCCTCGCTCCAGTCGTTCCTTGTGAATTCTCTTGAATTCCTCCTTGCGCTGCTCGAGAAAGGGAACGATCGCATCGTCAGCCTTCCCCTCGTGGAGTCGCTGGTGGAGCGCCTCTACAACTAGAACCCCGTCGATCATTGCCTGCTTGAAGTTTCCTTTGTGGTCGATAACCGTGGATTGCAGCTCATCGGAGCTGAAGTTTGTGGTCTGGATATGAGCTGGAGAAAGAACATCTCCCACCAGGAAAACGTTGGGTTGTGCGGATTCCATGAGTGGAGAGACTGCCATGAGTTTTTCTTCCTGGTCGGCCGCCTCCAACATTTCGATCCCTAATCCAGCGAGGAACTTCACGGGGAGATCGGCACCGATGCACGCGAGTACCAGGTCTTTGGGAAACTCGAGGTACATGCCTTGGGGAGGACGTCCAGGCACTTCCAGTCGATCGCACCGCAGGGCAAGGAACTCGGCGCCATCGCCTCCTTTCAGAACCGCCAGGGATTGGCTTAGCGGAATGTATTTTATGTTGCCGTTGCCCGCATAGGCCTTGAAGAATCGAGGAGCCAAGGTGGAATTCACCTTCGGCAGGCTGGTTCGCCGATAGGACCAAAAGACGTCGGTCTTGTCCCCAGCCTTCACCTTGGCTTCGGATATTTCGATCACCGCCTCCGCAGCCGACGTTCCGCCTCCCACGACACATGCAGGCGAGCCTATGTAACGACTCGTCCCCTTCAGCTTATAGTTGATTCCCGCTGTATTCCCTGGCATTTCGAGCTTGGTAGGCACACCCCGGCCCATGGCAAGCAACACCGAGCGTGTGAAATACTTAACTTGCTCCCGACTCTGCTGATCCAGGCAGGTGGCTACCCAGATCCCTTTATCACCCGGCTCGAGCCCAACGAGCTCCATCGCGGGCTTGGCCGAGATAGCGCTCTCCAGGTAGACCTCCATCCACTTTTTGTAGATCTGGGTGGACGGGATCTGGTCACCAAACTCGAGCTGCGCCACCAGATCTCCGCCCGTCGGGAAGGCCACACGCCTGCCGCCCGGACCGAACGAAGAATCGACGGGTTTTTCGTCCGGAACCATCCAGTCGGTCAGTATGCTGAGAATCTCGTCGCGATCGATCACCAGCGCGGAAAGCCCCAGCTCCTTGGCGCGAAAGGCAGCTGCGGTACCTGCCGGACCCGCACCGACAATCAGCACGTCAAGAATGTCGGGGAGCTTGACTTTCCGTGTCACGAGCAACCTTGCCAGAGTGGGGCTCTCTTCGGGAACATCTGATCGATTCTCTGTGTCGTTCATCGCTCTTCCTTTCGGTTTCTATGCGGCTGCATGGTGCGATAGCGTTTTTCAGAGTTCTTTCATCGTGAATCCCAACACCTAACGCCAGTGGAACCGTTGCCTTTTCTTCACGTGGCACGTGCGACAGGTTGCGTACCCCTCGTGAGGAACAGGGATCTCGCTCAGACTCGTCGCTAACTGCAGGTCCACATCCTTGACCTTACTTCCGACGTCGTGGCAGGTAACGCAGGCTTCGCCTTTGTGGCCTACGCTGTAGTGGTTGAAGGCGTTGGCCGTGGGCCAAGGACGGGTCAAGAGTGGCCTGTCGGAGGCTGGATCGTCTCCCAGGTAGACGTTGTACTCGTTGGGAAAGCGCATGGCGTGGCACTTCTGGCAAAAGCCCCCACCCACATTGTCGTGTTTGCCGTGGCAGCCCGAGTTGGAGCAACTTCGCATTTCAGGTTTTGTCGTCGGAATCCCCGCCAGCGGTGTCTCGCCAGTTTGCATCTGGAACTCGTGGCACGTGAAACAGCCGTCCCCAAGCCCGCTTTTATTGAAGTTCAGGTGATGCTTGTGCGGGAAATCCTCCTTCTTGACTGAGGCTCCCACGACTTTCTCCAGCGGCTCTGGCTGTAGCTGGAGGGGGTTAACCCGTTCCTTGTGACACTCACCGCAGCTATCTGGCGTCCAGTTGAAAAACTCGCCCTTTCCGGTCAGGAAGGGTGTCAGTCTGACGGACTCCTTCCGGCCTGCATGGCAAGCCTCGCATTCCACGCTAACCTCGCGCGTCTTCTCCCGACCTTGCGGAAAAATACCCCGCTCCATATGAGCAGCGTGCCAGAAAAAGCTTACGCTTTCGACGCCCGCCAGAAGCGCCTTTTCCCTCCTGTGGCACTCACTGCACATACCGTCAAACTTCGCGAAGTGATCCTGATGCGTTCGGCGCCGCAGCTTGTAACGGGCTTTGACGCCGCTGAAGTTGGCCACTGAGATGTCAAGCCTTTCAACGGTTTTTCGCTCTGGACTGTAAACCCGTTCATGGCACTGCTCACACTTTGAAGCATCATCGCTGCCATGCCAGGAGACGTCCCAAAAGTACTTTCCCTTGTCCGCGGGCCCTTCCTGCGGCCACAAGTCCATCATGGCTTTCTCTCGCTTGCTCCGGTCGGCCATGTGGCATTTTTCGCAGGCCTCGAAAGCAACCGGGAGGTAGTCTTTCCGGCCCCGGTCATCGTTTCCTTGCTCCGCCTTGGCGACCACTTCAGCGTCGACTCTGTGACATATCCGGCAGTCGATGACCTTCCCCGTCTTCTTGTCGATGACGTGATCATCATGCCCGAACTCAAAAGGGGAGTAGGTCACGATGCGGTCCATCGACTCCGAAACCGGCTCCCTCTGCGGTTGCAAGCCCTCTCTTTCCAACCTCGTGCCGCGGTGGCAAGTATTTCCGCAGGATTCTTGAGTCTGGGCGATAGTCGGGATGAAACCACCTCCTCTCGAGTCGCTACCCTGGTGGTCCTTGTGACAGAAGTTGCAGGCGGGTTCTCCCCATTCGCGGTTCACCTTGCGCGGGTCGGGATCATGATCCGGTCCTTCCTTGAAGGGATGGTGTTCCAGCATCAACTTGCCGTGACATCGGGTGCACTTCGATAACGGGGTACCGTTTAACGGTTCATGGCAGGCCTGGCAGCCTTGCGCCCGTGCCCAGATGAAATCAGCCTCAGTAATAGCTGCCGTGACGGAGCCTGCACGACTCGCACTGTCTTCTTCGAAAAGTTCCCGATGGCTTTCACACAAGGGTCCGGGCTCAATCAGCGGCCCTTTAACAGCTTCAACGAAGACGAAGGGAAGCAGCACAACCCCAACGATCACCGCAGCCCAATTACCAAGTCGCAGAGGCACGAAGAGGCTGAGCCCGAGTTCGGTGCGTGCCCAGAGGTCGGGATCGGAGTTGAGCTCTCCTTTCTCATTGCGCATGACGATTTGGAAATCGTTGGCCTTCAACTCGAGCGTGAGAACGGACTGACCATCCTTCTCTCCCGGCGAGGCGATGATGCGACTCACACCTACAATGATCTCGGCTCCTTCGGTCAAATAGACGGGTTGCTCAACGGCCACTCCGTTAACGAAGGTTCCGGTTGCGCTGCCGACGTCCTGAATCAAGAAACCCTCGCCGTCAAACCTCACCTGACAATGTTCCCCTGCAGCTACGGGGTCTGAGAACGTCTGGTTTCTAATTTTGCTTTCAAGGACGACGTCACAGGCGGACCCGGTCCCTACTCTAATGACAACCGCCTCGAAGTACGCTTCCCGCCTCCCGATTTTTACGGAGAAGCCGGCTCTCTTTGTTGGGTTATCTCCAACCATGAGCTTCCGTATGTAGCAATCTCAAATCTTGAAAAGGTCCTCAGGACTTCGCCTGTGGATCGCACTGGTTGGGCAGTTGTAGACACAGGCCTCGAAGGGAAGGCCAGCACAGCTATCGCACTTGATGGCTTTCCCATCCACCTGCGCTCCTTCTCCCCCGAGACTCATGACCTTCATATCCGTTGAGGGCTCCGTCGGCTTGCGGCCCACCAGGTGACGAAGAAACGGGACACCTGTCAACAAGCCTTGAAGCAGCGTGGGCCGCTCACTTGCGGGTTCATGCGCTCGTGGCTCCGTCATACGGATAACGCCGTAGGGACAACCCTTGGTGCAAAGTGTACAGCCAACGCAGTTGTCATACACGAACCGCACCATACCCTGAGCGTCCCGGCGGATAGCACCGTAATCACATTCAGCCATACATTCGGGGATCTCGCAGTTGTAACAGGCCGTTATCAGCACATCTTTCTCCGAGGCGCGGTTCCCAACCTTGCTCAGACGCGGAACGTGATCCCCGTGAACGGCGGCGCAGGACTCTACGCAAACGTTACACCGAATGCACATGGCGCGGTCGATGACGAGAGGTTCCCCGCCTTTGACGGACTGTTTATGCACCAGGATCTCGATCTCCTCGGCGCTCAGACGTGCCGCCCGGTCCTTGAGCACATGAAACGCCTCGGGGTGCTCGTGCCGAACCCGTTCAAAAATCTCGCGTGGAATCCTCACCACGTCAGTGGGCGCCATGGTTTCGTAGGTCCCCGGCCAGCGTGGATCATCGGTGGTAATCGAATGCTCGCCAAAGGAAGAATTGGCCTTGTGGTAGGCAAAAACACGCTGCTTCCCCTTCACTCCGTCCTGCTTGTAGCATTGGATCGCCCCACTGCGGACCAGAAAAAAGTCCTTCGCTTCGTCACCCTGCGCCGCGATCGTTTTTCCCTTTTTGAACGAGATGAACTGCGCTCCGTCCCTGATCTTCAGAAGTTTCTCCCTGGGAACTCCAGCGAACAGCTCCGAGACCTTCAGGTGCAGCAAGAGAGACTCTTGTCGGTATCTCGCGTTGATTTGCTCCTGAAAGGGACCATCCTCCTCTTCCGCATAGAGCTTCTTGAAAAGTCGCGCGTCGATAACAGCCAGCTCGCTGGTGGTCTGCGTCCTGGCAGTGGTTAGCGACGGCTGGTTCGAAAGCGAGCTTACCTCCCCAAACCAGCCCCCTCGCTCATAGGTATTGAAGAGCTCAGTTCCTTGACCCGGTTCTGCATAAAAAACGTTGACCAGGCCTTCGAGGACTACAAAAAGGTGGGTCGTCAGGTCCCCCTGGTTCACCAGGACTTGCCCAGGCTCACACGACTCGAAGCGGATGTAACTCGGGCGCTGAGGCATGCCGTCGAGGATAAGTGCAGGCTCGTAAGAGAGCCTGACCTCGAACTCGAGGGCGTCACGTGTGTACTCGAGATCGGAGAACAGCGGAAGATCGAGGAGCTGCGCCAACCTTTCTTCGGCTCGCTTCTTGGCTTCGTTTTTAGACAGCCTCTCGAGCACCACGGCCCTTCCCCTCAATACCAAAACACCGAGACTATATGAATGACGACCAGCACCATGAGCAAGATGGAGGCGGGAACGTGCACCACTCGCCAGACATTCAGGCAAACCCAAACGCGTGACAATGCGCGCCACTCCGACTCAACATTTCGGCGTTGCCCCAAAAGCACCAGGACTTCCTGCACCTTGGATTTTTGGTCCTTCGGGAGGCCCTCGGGCAACTCGTCGAGCAGAGACCTGGAGAAGGCCGCAAAGC
>Ga0315336_1003667_pt1 | contig 19911 bp, 17 predicted proteins | sample ASW5metaG_FD_204512 | JGI IMG/M metagenome (GOLD analysis project Ga0315336, IMG submission 204512) | Ammonia-oxidizing marine archaeal communities from Monterey Bay, California, United States - ASW #5 | ecosystem: Environmental > Aquatic > Marine > Intertidal zone | place: USA: California... | reverse complement strand
CCAAGGCCAAGAAAACTGAGCGCTGCAATAAAGAGGAAGACAAAACAGAAACGCAGCCCAAATTCTGCCAACAGCGGCGCGGTGATATTGGGCAACACTTCTTTACGGATCACCCAGCCCATCCCCTCCCCTCCCCTCGCAATCAGATAACTCATAAGACAACCTTACTTGATCCTAGAGAGCACTCCTCTTTCGAAATCGCTCCTTCTGAATTAGCAGTGATTCTTGGCTGCCGTCGTGCCAGGAATCCATCCACTTGTCGATCGGCAAGAACGTGTTGCCATAATTGAGATTAAAGTACTGGTGATGCAACTGATGATACCAGTCGCCGGTATTCACCTTTATTTTGCCGCCGAGCTTGAGATATTCGAAGCCCGAGTGGGTCACCGATGGATTCAGCGCCTGGTATAGCCCTGTGATAATGATGACAATCGGGTGGACCGGAACGATCCACCACAGGACGAACGGGGAAAAGTACAGCAAGTGCTCGATTGGGTGCATTGATATCCCGCTCCACGGCCCAATATCAACATTGCGATGATGCAGACTATGCACGCGCCGGTACATCGGCCTCCAGTGCAAGAACCTGTGGCCGGCATAAAAATTCGCGGTCGACCAGAAAAACAGAACATAGATAGATGCGACAAACCACCAAGGATTGTCGACGATTGGCAGCCGCCCGGACGCATAGATCCAGTAGCTGATTGCCTCGAAACCGGTCCACACCGTAACCCCCGAGACAATACTCCAAAACATGTTGTCTTTAACCTGATCACCCCACAAGAACGCTTTGGGATCGATCGCCAGAACATTACGATTCATACGATATTGCCGACCCTGACTTTTTTTGCTGTGCAGCCAAAAGTGCAAGCCGCCAGCGAACAACAAAAGAAACGCGCAGTTGCGTAGCCATAGCAGTGCAATCCAACCCGGTGCGAACACGGCCATTGTTTCGAGCGATGGGGTCAGGTACCACCAGATTGGGACTGCCATCGCGAGATAGATGAACCCCAGGGGAAACAAAACATCGAACAGCAGATAACGTAACGCGGGCAACACACGGAACGGCCGGGAGTAGAGTGGCGGGAGCTCTATATTGTCGGGCTCATAATCTCCCGGTGCCGAATCTTTCGGGCTTGATTGCATGATCTAAAACTCAAAAACACCTTTTCCAGTGGTTTGCTGGTCGAACAATGTATACGCCTCCTGGGCCTCGCTGAGGACGAAGCGATGCGTAAATATCCGATCCAGGTCAATACCGCGATCAGCAATATATTGTGCGCATTCTGCTTGCCCAAATGATGAGAATGTCCAGGATCCCATAATGGTGAGTTGTTTACGGAGAATGTCTTTTGAAACATCCAACGTCACCGAACCACCCTCGCCAACAAAACAAACCGTCCCCCAGGTACCAGTCGAACGCACCGATTGGGCACGCACTTCTGGAACCCCGCTGCATTCGATCGACATAGCGGCGCCCCTGCCGTTGGTCAACTCTTTAATCGATTCGATGGGATCCGATTCACTGGCATTGATCATCTCGTGGGCGCCAAATTCCTTTGCCAAAGCAAGACGTTCATGGGATATGTCGATCGCAACAACGCGAGCACCCAGCTCCCTGGCGAACATGACTGCGCTCAGTCCGACCGGCCCCTGACCGAATACGGACAGGGTTTCGCGGCCAGTTAGGTTCATTCGTTTCAATGCGCTGTACGCCGTAGTTGTTCCGCAGGATATCGCAGCACCTTCCGAATAGGATAACGATTCGGGAAGAGGCACTAGTGTGTCTGCAGCGACCGCCATGTAGGGCGCATGGGCGCCGTGGGCCGTGGCACCGTACACGACCATCCCCGAAGAACAAAGTTGTTGCCAACCGCTGCGGCAATCGCTGCAAAACCCACACCCACTGTAGTGATGCACCATTACTCTGGCGCCCTCGGGTGCGATCTTGTCGGGTAGGCCGGGATCACGGGCAACCACTACGCCACACGGTTCGTGACCGGCAATAATGGGGTTGCCATCGGTCATAATGCCCAAGGATTTGCCGCCTTCTGCCGCACGATAGAAATGCAAATCACTACCGCACATTCCGGACGCCTTAATTTCAAGCAGGACCTCACCGGAGCCAGGTGTGGGATCGGGAAATTCCATCAACTCCAGTTCTCGATTTCCGGGGAACACTATTCCTTTCATAAAACGTTCCTAGTCTTAACTTTCTAAAGTTTAGATATTGATAGTTGACTCGTCAACAGTTGACGTCCCACACGACACGAATGCAGACTCTATATCCTGTCGCGTAGACCGAGCAATACGAAATGAGTGAACTTCCGCTGGACCAATTCATTACTTTTCGTCTGCTACGCCTGACAAACCAACTTAATAGACAAGCTGGGAAAATACTCGCGTCACATGTTGGGCTGCGCCTCCCCGAGTGGCGTTGCCTCGCAATCCTTGGTGCCTATGGATCTATGCAGGTCAATCAAGTCGCCACAAAACTCTCTGCTGACAAGGGACTCATCAGTCGCTCTCTCTCATCGTTGGAAAAATCCGGTCTGGTCAAAACAAAGCGTGGCACCGAGGATAAGCGCCAGATAGTAATCGCGCTGACGCCACGAGGAAAGAAAATGGTGGACACAATCATGCCGATCATGCAACAACGCCAAGAGACTTTGATCGGCGCGCTGAGTAAGAAGGAGCAGAGTGAACTGCACCGGATGATCGACAAGCTTCACAATGCTGTCCAAACCATCGACAATGAAGTTATCTGACAGGATTTCGGTCGGCAATCATCCCACGACAAATGGATTGGCCATCTCCTCTGCAGTAGATATCCAGACACTTTTAGTTTGCAGGTATTCGAGGATTGCTTCCTGCCCAAGTTCGCGTCCCAGTCCACTGCGCTTGTAGCCTCCAAAGGGGGTCGTATAACTTGCGGCCCGGTAGGTATTTACCCACACAGTGCCCGCCTGTAACCGTTTGGCCATGGTGAAGGTCCGGCGAATATTCTCGGTCCACACACCGGCCGCCAAACCGAACATTACGTCATTGGCGATTGCGACCGCCTCGTCGTCGTCTGTGAAAGGGATAACGCCAAGAACCGGACCAAACACTTCCTCCTGTGCGATACGCATCTCATTACGTACCCCGGTAAATATCGTGGGCTCGACAAACCAGCCATCGCCACACTCTGGGCGCTGAGCCTTGCCCCCGCCCAGTACTGTCTCTACACCCTCGCCTTTTGCAATATCGATATAGTCCAGTACTTTCTTAAACTGGGGTAGATTAGTAACAGGTCCAACCTGGGTATCGAGATTCATCGGATTGCCCATTTTTGCCGTTCTGGCAAAGGCTACGAGCTTTTCAACAAACTCGTCGTGGATGCTTTCCTGCACAAGCAGCCTTGAGCCCGCGACGCAGGTTTGGCCGGTTGCCGCAAAAATTCCCGCGACCGCACCCTTTACGGCATTGTCAAGATCAGCATCGGCAAACACGATATTCGGTGATTTTCCACCAAGCTCAAGACTGACGCGTTTAATATCCTTTGCCGCTTGGGAATAGATATGCGCTCCGGTAAGTGAAGAACCGGTAAACGCTACTTTCTGCACGAGCGGATGCTTGACCAGCGGTTCGCCTGCCTCAGCGCCGTAACCCGTGACAATATTCACAACCCCCCGGGGGAACCCGGCCTCCTCCACCAGCCTGATGAACTCCAGAACGGATGCAGAGGTGTACTCGGATGGTTTTATCACCATAGTGTTGCCGGCGGCGAGAGCTGGGGCCAGTTTCCATGCCACCAGTAACAACGGCGAATTCCAGGGGATGATGGCAGCACAGACGCCGAGCGGCTCGTGCAACGTATAGGTGAACGACGCCTTATCGGTTGGAATCACCGCCCCTTCGATCTTGTCGGCAAGTCCCGCGAAATAGTAATAGAAACTTGGCGCGTACTTCAGTTGTGCAGACATTTCACTGAGCAGCTTTCCATTGTCTTTAACTTCAAGCTCACCGAGCATCTGCGCATTTTTGGCAACGAGTTGCCCGAGTTTACGTAACAACTCGCCACGCTGACTCGCGTTGAGCGATGGCCACTCTCCGTCCGAAAACGCGCGATGAGCTGCCTGAACAGCACGTTCGACGTCATCCTCCGTCCCGCGTGGGACCAGGCACCACGGTTTGGCAGTATATGGATCGTAACTTTCAAAGTAATCGCCCGTGACGGGATCAACGAACTCGCCATCTATATACATCTGGAGTTTGGCTAGTGATTCAGACATCGGATTTGTCCTCATGTTTTTTATAATTGGGGCAATCAGTACCACGAGTCGTCGTAAGATGATTTGCGCTCTTCGATGAAGCCTCTAAGTCCTTCGTCAGTACCGGGATCAATTTCGGGATCTTCGTGTTCCCGCAGTATCCTTTTCCAGGTATCGCGTGCCCGAGTACCCGTATCCAACGCACCATTTTCGGTCCATTGTTCAAACGATTCAGAACTAGCCAGTTCCGCGTTGAAATTGGCTGTTGCATAGTTCGCCATCGTGTGACGAGAGCCGAGCAGATTGCTAGTGCTTTCATCAATATCGAGGAACGCGTCCCTAGCCATTTCGTTCTCATCAAATCCAATGCCTTGCAGCAGTCGCCCAAGCGCGCTACATCGCTCAGCATCGATAACAAATTTTTCGTAACCGATCGTCAGCCCACCCTCCAGCCATCCCGCGGCTTGAAGAATGTAATTGGCCCCCGACAGCGCAGCCGACTCCAGTGTCGAAGTGGACTCCTGCATTGACTGGGCATCGACAATTTTTGAAGACGTCAACTGTCCGCCGCACCGAACCGGCAGTTTCACTCGTCGGGCGAGTTGTGCAACTGCCATGTTTGCGAGCGACGATTCCGGCGTGCCGTAGGTAGCTGCACCGGTACGGAGATCCATGGTCGTGACAAATACGCTATAGACCACTGGTGCACCGGGTCGAACCAATTGGGCAAGCGCAATACCCGTCATCGCTTCAGCATGCGCCTGAGCTAGCGTCCCGGCAATGGTAGTGGGACTCATGGCGCCCATGACAATAAACGGGGTGATCATGTTGACCTGGCCTGCCGCCGCGTAACGGCGGATGGTATCGGTGGCCTCGGCGTTAAACGTCAGTGGCGACTGCACGCACGTGCCGGCAAGCAATGCAGCGTGCTTGTCGAGGAATTCACTACCAAACACAATTCGCGCCATAGAGAGCGAATCCTCAACACGCTGCTCGCTGTTCACCAGTCCCATTACGGGTTTGTCTGAGTATCGGAACTGTGAATACAACATGTCAAGGTGACGCTTATTGACAGGCAAATCGGATGGTTCACAGATAATCGCCGGATTATGATGAAGACCCGGCGCGGACTGTAGCAGCCGGGTCAGGTTGTGATGGTCGGCAAGGGTACCGTAACGACGCCCGTCGTCCAGGTCGGTTACGAATGGTGCGCAATCGCAAGGCGCCATAACGACATGGTCCCCACCCATCGTTACGTTACGCATGGGGTTGCGGGCATGCATCGTGAACACTTCCGGTGCTGTTGCGCACAATTCCTTTACTTGACCGCGATTAAATCGTATGCGGTCGCCGTCGACGGTTGCGCCGGCATTTGCGAATCTGCATAAGGTATCTGGATCATCCCGAAAGCGAATACCCACTTCACGCAGTATCCAGTCGGCGTGCTCCTCAATCTCCGACAGCTTTTCGTCGCTCAATATTTCGTAGACGGGGACATCGCGAACAAAATCTGCTGGAGGCATTTCGGCCGGGAGGTTCCGAGCCCGCCGTTCGCGGCCAGAGCGCCGTCGTGTAGATCGCCGAGACTTGAGCCTGTCGGCGCTGAGAGGTAGTGAGTCACTAGTCACAGGTGCGAATCTTAGCCATACGAGGGAGGCTCATTCTACCCAACTGTTTTCCTGCCAGAACTCCCTGGGGTCTGTGATGCGGCCGGTTATCGCCGAAGCGGCTGCGGTGGCTGGCGACGCGAGATAGATGAATGCATCGGGGCTACCCATACGGCCGCGGAAATTCCGATTGGAGGTCGACAGGCAGGTCTCCCCGGCGGCAAGGACTCCGTTACTGCCGCCGGGGCAAGCCCCGCAACCGGATGGCGTGATAAAGGCGCCCGCCTCAAGCAGGGTTTCAACAAGACCCGTTCTGGTCGCTTCCAACAGAATCTCCTTTGACGCGGGAGTCACCATGAGGCGTGTGTTCGGCGCAACACTTTTTCCTTGCAGGATTTGCGCGGCGATCTGGAGGTCTTCCAAACGGGCGTTGGTGCACGATCCCAGAAAGACCTGATCCACCATCACCTCTTCTAAAGCCGTTACCGGTATTACGTTGTCGGGGCTGTGCGGTTTAGCGACCTGGGGTGCAAGATCAGCAATGTCGATGTCGGCCACATGCGCGTAATCGGCATCGTCATCCGCCGCTATTGTGATCAACTCGCTCTTGCAGCGGTCACGCAGGTACGCGATCGTCTTTTCGTCAGCAGGACACATGGCGAACTTGGCCCCCATCTCCACACCCATGTTGCACATGGTCAGGCGGCTAGCAATACTCATGCCATCAATCAAGCTGCCGCTAAACTCGATCGCCTTGTAGCGCGCGAAGTCACTGTCGTAACGACCCAATAGGTAGAGAATGATATCTTTCGACATCACTCCCTGGCCGGGCTCACCGTAAAGATTGAATCGAATAGTCTCGGGAACCTGCAACCAGAGCTGGCCAGTAGCAAGTACGTAACTCATGTCGGTGACTCCCAACCCGGTACCGGCTGCGCCCAGAGCGCCGTAGGAGGTGCTGTGCGAATCCGTACCAAAGACCAGCTGCCCCGGCAACACATCCCCTTTTTCCACCATAACCTGGTTGACGATGCCGTCATAACCGTAGAACCGCGACACACCCTTGTCTGCTGCAATTTGGCGCATGGATTTGTGTGTTTCGGCTGCTTGGATGTCCGGAGCGGGAAACCTAAGTGTGCTTAGGGATGAGATTTTCTCGGTATCCCAGAAATCGGTGATGCCTACTTCCCGTAACTTTTTTTCGCAACTGACCATGAACTCAATAAGGATAGCGCGATCTGCATTCGCTATTACAAAATCTCCTGGATAGACGCGCGTGTTACCACTGGCCCGTGCGAGAATCTTTTCCGCCATGGTCTGTCCTGGCTCTAGATCCACCAAAGTATTTGAGCGCGTGGGCGCTGGAGCGCCACCCACAAGCGACTTCAGTAGTCCGCCCTGCGCGATAATTTTGCGCATTGTTTCTGGGTAGACCGGGAACTTCAGTGTCGTGTCGGCAGTTAAGTTACGGATAATCCCGGTCGCTAGGTCAATGTCCAGCGTATCTCCATCGGAACAGAATTTGCTGATTCCCTGACATGGCACGCAAGGTATGCCGATTGCTATCCCGTTCCGAAGAAATAGCCGGGCAAACGAATCGGCCACAACCGCCGTGACGCCTAGATTCTGAATATTATTCGCGGCCTGCTCGCGGCTGGAACCACAACCCCAATTGTTGCCGGCTACGATGATATCGCCCTTAGCAAACTGCTCCGCAAGTCCCGGACTTGCGGGAAACATCTGCGCACGAGTTTCCTGCCAAGATTCAGAAAATGGGTAGGGTGCTAACTGGTCTGTATCAACGTTATTGCCGAGTTTCCGCACACGACCCTGAATAGATTGCATCACTTGTACCAACTAAAAAAATGCGGTCCCAGAGGGTAGTCCCTGGGACCGCGCTCCTCCTTTATGTATTTAATAAAAACTGCAAATGAGATTAGGCGAACCACCAACGTTCGGGTGATTTGTCTCCATCCATCGGCCAGTTACCGGCAATTCGCTCCGGTGTCCCAACCTTGTCGCTCACACCCATCAGGGTGTTAGCAAAGACGGGTACGACAACAGCCCCTTCATCTCTACAGATGAGCTGCATATCATGGTACATCTGACGGCGCTTGGCATCGTCTAGTTCAGCTCGTGCTGCCACCAAAAGCTCATTGAACTTAGCATGTTTCCAATGCGTGTCATTCCATGCGGCATCGGCCGCATAGGCTGTTGAGAACATCCAATCCGACGTCGGGCGACCACCCCAATAACACACCGAGAAAGGCTTCTTCATCCAGACATTGGACCAATAACCATCCGTCGGCTCTCGGACGATCTCCATGTTGATCCCTGCTTTAGCCGCGTGTGCCTGGTAAAGAACAGCGTTATCCAAACCGCCTGCATAGATATCCCCGGCATGTAGCTTAAGATCCAGGCTGTCCATACCCGCCTTTTTCAGATGGTGCTTCGCCTTGTCCGGGTCGTATTCGCGTACCGGTATATCACCTGCAAAATAACGTTGGCTAGACCCGATCGGGTGGTCGTTGCCAAGATAGCCGTGACCACGTAATACGGCCTCAAGGATGGACTCGCGGTCAATGCCGTACTTCAACGCCAAGCGTACATCGTTGTTATCGAAAGGTGCGACGTCCGAGAGCATTGGGAATGTAAAGTGCTTCGTTCCTCCGACTTCCTTAACACTTAAGCCCGGAATTGACGCAATACGATCCACAGTTTGGAGATCCGGTTCTTCGATTGCATCGACTTCGTCGGTCCGCAGCGCATTCATCCGCGCTGTCACATCACCGACGTTGAGTATCTCCACCTCATCGAAATAAGGCCGACCTTCCTTGAAATAATTCGGATTACGTTTACCGGCAAAGCGGACACCAGGGTCCCACGCCGTCAAAGTGTAAGGGCCGGTCCCCATGCCCGCATCCCAGTCGGAAGTACCTGCCGGGACGATAGTCAAGTGGTAGTCTGCCATCAGGAAGGGGAAATCAGCGCTCCCACCAGACAAGGTAAATACTACTGTATCGCTTCCGTCTGCCTTGATTTCATCGATGCTGGCGACGGCGCCAGAGCCGCCGGACTTGGAGTCTGGACCACGGTGATCGTTGATCGAATAGATCACATCTTCGGCATCAAGGGTTTTACCATTATGGAACTCCACACCCTTACGAAGTTTAAAGACCCAGACTGAGGCGTCGCTCGACGCTTCCCAACTCTCGGCCAACTCCCCGGCCACACTACCATCTGGGGCGATCTCGGTCAGGTTGTTACGACAACTCCAGGACGCCATGATGTTATGGGTGTCAAGCAAAGCTGAACCAGCCAGGGAATCGGAGGTCGCGCCGCCGCGTACCGCTGTGCGGAACACGCCACCGCGTTTTGGACCTGCCGCTTGGGCTTCCTGAGACAGTATGCCAAGCGGTATAGCTGCAGTCATACCGATCGACATCGCCCGCTTGATGAAAACCCGCCGGTCAATACGACCTTCTGAGAAAAGTCGCTGCAAATCATCGAAATCCTTCATTAAGTCTGCTCCCCCAATCATTGTGGTTAAGTAGATAAAGCATAGGACAAACCACTTGATCTGTCTACTATTGACTTGTCAATTAGACTCGCCCGAGAAACATTTTCGGAGGACAGCGTGATTAAGAGAGAAGGACTTAAAAACAGTACATCATTTTCGCATTAGCACGCATCGATAACGCCAAACGGAAGCGCTTAGGTTGGTGATCGATCAAGGAATCAGTGCGCGTCGCTTCTTAGTCCACTCGATATGTGGAGCATCCAGTCCACAACGAAATTCACCGCCACAGTAAGACCGGCAATGGCGATCGCCGGCAGCAAAGGTGTAATGTCGTTGTAGTTGATTAGTGTCGCCGTTTCCCGAACCATAGACCCCCAGTCGGCCAGCGGTGGCTGGATTCCTAACCCTAGAAAACTAAGTGCTGCAATAAAAAGAAAGACAAAACAAAAGCGCAGCCCAAACTCTGCCAACAGCGGCGCTGTGATGTTTGGTAGCACCTCTTTCCGGATTACCCATACCATCCCCTCACCTCGCAATCGCGCTGCTTCAACAAATTCCATGACCACCACATTCATCGCGGCAGAACGGGCAATACGAAATACCCGGGTACTGTCCAGCAGCGCAATAATCAATACCAGTGATGGAATAGAAGTACCGAAAACGGTGAGCAGTAACAAGGCAAAGACCAGAGACGGAATCGCCATCAGAATATCCACGAGCCGGCCTATCAGCATATCGTAAGCCCCGCCCAGTATGGCTGCCAGCATGCCCAACACGCCCCCCACAAAAAACGCAATCGCTACTGTAAGAAATGCAATGCCGATGGTGTTTCTTGCTCCATAGATCAGTCGAGTGAGCATGTCCCGACCGATGTTGTCGGTACCGAAAAAAAACTCGTCCGACCACAGTTCATATGATGATCCGACAATCGCGGTCTGCCCGTACGGCGCAAGCAACGGCGCAAACAATGCAACAAAGGCATAAGCCAGGATTGTCAGAACGCCGACCTTGGCGCTTAAAGGAGCTGTCCAGAGCAGTTTCAGCATCGCTGGAATCGTCTAGCGGGGGTGCAGCAGCCGGGGATTGGACACAATCGACACAATATCTGCTAGCAAGTTGAGCAAAATATAGACCGCCGCAAAAATAATGGCGCAGGCCTGGACTACGGGCAGATCGCGCTTGGCCACGCTGTCCACCAATAGCTGGCCGAGGCCCGGGTAGACAAAGACCACCTCCACCACCACGACCCCCACCACCAGATAAGCCAGATTAAGGGCGATCACATTCGCGATCGGACCCCAGGCATTAGGAAGTGCATGGTGAACTATCACCCGAAACGGCCGCGTTCCTTTAAGGCGCGCCATCTCGATGTATGGACTCGAGAGCAGACTGATAATTGCCGCGCGTGTCATCCGCAGCATGTGTGCGAGCACTACCAAGGTAAGAGTCAGTGCCGGGAGAATCGTGCGAAACAACTGATCTCCAAACGCGAGGTTGGTACTTACATTAGAAATACCGGGAAATATCCCGGCTTTTACCGAAAGAAACAGAATCAGGATATAAGCAACAAAGAACTCGGGAAACGAGATAGAGGTCAGCGTAGTCAGGTTGACGATCCGGTCGAAAATGCTATTTCGATACAGCGCCGCCAGCAAACCCAAAAGCAGCGCCAAGGGCACAGCAAACGCCGCCGCCAAGCCGCCTAAGAACAATGTATTGGAAAGGCGCGTGCCGACAAACTCGGAAATGTCCCGCTTGCTCGCAAGGGACTGGCCGAGGTCACCCGTAAGAATACCGCTAAGCCATTCGAAATAACGGATATGTACGGGCCGGTCCAGCCCGATCTCTTTTCTAAACGCAGCAACGGTCTCAGGGGTTGCAGACTGTCCTAGCATCGCCTGAGTGATATCGCCGGGCAGCAATTCCACGACAAATGCAATGATCAGTGACACGGCGAACAGTGTCAGCAGTCCCAAGCCTAAACGCTGGAGGACAATTCTTGCTAGCGATGGCACTTGATCACCCTGAAGGGTCTGAAATTGGCCCTTGCAACGGGGCTGATACTCAAAAACCCTGGCGAGGCGTCCGCCCCGCCAGGGTTGATTGGGCTATTTGCAAGCAGTTATGATCAGGCGAACCACCATCGCTCTACGGCTTTCATACCGTCGAACTCCCAGTTACCTCCGATCACATCAGGATGACGCACCTTGTCATTGGTTGCGAAGATATCCTGTAGGAAGAGCGGGAGCACTGTACCGCCATCGTTATGAACGATCTGCTGCATCTCAACATAGATTGCGCGGCGCTTAGTGGGGTCAGTTTCGACCCGCCCCTGCAGAAGCAGGTTATCAAACTCGGCATTTTTCCAGTATGTGTCATTCCAAGCCGCTTCTCCCCAGTAAACAGTAGAGAACATCATATTCTCCGTGGGGCGACCTGACCAGTAACACGCCGAAAACGGCTTTTTCATCCAAACGTTTGACCAGTAACCGTCGTCCGGCTCGCGAACAACCTCAATATTGATTCCAGCCGGTCGCGCGGTCTCTGCCATCAACTGCCCGGCATCAATCGAGCCACCGAAGCCTGTCTCTGCTGCATGGAACTTGACGTCCAGGCTGTCAAAACCGGCTTTTTTCAGGTGATACTTGGCCTTGTCCGGATCGTAGGCGCGCTGGGGCAGTTCATCGGTCGTGGCACGATAGACATTGGCCGGGCCAATGGGGTTATCGTTACCCAGTTCACCGTATCCGCGTGCAACCACCTTGAGCCACTGCTCCCGGTCAACGATGTACTTCAAGGCTGTCCGGACATCGTTGTTGTCAAACGGTGCGACGTTGGTGAGCATCGGTAACGTAATCTGCTTGTTGCCTTTGGTGACATCTACCACGATGCCCGACTGACGCTTGAGCAGATCAGCGGTCTTGGGCGCCACGTTGTTCATGATATCAATCTCACCGGTCCGCAACGCGTTTTCCCGGGCAGCCGAGTCAGCAATCTGAAGTGTCTCCACCTCATCAAAGTAACGACGGTTAGGCTTCCAGTAATTCGGATTTGCCTTGGTCAGCGTGCGCACGCCGGGCTCATGCTCTACCAGCGTGAAGCCGCCAGTTCCCACACCCGTCTGCCAATCGATGGTCCCGTCCCCATTGGACGGACAAATCAGCAGGTGATAGTCAGTGAGAATAAAAGGAAAGTCGGCATCCCCGCCACTGAGTTCCACCACGAAGCCGGATTCGCCGTCTGCCCTTACTGAAGTCACCGCGCCCAACTGTCCTTTGGCTGCGGACTTGGAATCTTCGCCAAGGTGGTGATTCAGAGAATCCACCACATCTTCCGACGTGAGTGACTTGCCGTTATGGAATTCGACACCCTGGCGGACCTTGAAGTTCCAGGTCTTCGCGCCATTACTGCCTTCCCAACTTTCGGCGAGCTCTGGGACCAGGTCGCCTGAGGGTCCGACCTCGGTCAGGTTGTTACGCAACTGGCCGAACTGCACATTCATCATGTAGTGGTCAAGAATCTGGCCCGGATCCAATACATCACTCGTGGCGCCGCCGGTAACACCCTGGCGGAAGCGTCCACCCTGCTTTGGCGCCGCCATCGCACTTTGCATGTAGAGGCCGGGCGCCATCGCACCGAGGCCCATGGCGGAAACGCGCGAGAGAAACTCGCGTCGACTCATACTGCCTTTGGCCACCTTGGCTTGAAGGCGGTCCAGTTCTTTGTGTTGTCTGCTATACATACCCATCTATCCTCCGTCTATGGATCAATTCCTGTCGTTTTCAGGCAAAATCGTCTCTTCCCCTTGATTGGGGGCTGAAGAGAAACTAACCCGCGAAATCCCTGCTGTCAACGAGGATTTGAGGCCGGTCAAATGATTTTCAATCCATGGGCAGTATCCTTTCATAGGGTCAACCATCTATGGGCCACAACAAACCTAAGTAGTGAGTAATATTTTGGTTACGAGTAATTTCAGTGCGACGGACGCGGCCTCAAGCGGAATTACGCTTGAACGTAGGACGCTGAAAACACTCTGCCTGCGCTCGGATCTGCCGGGCCTTATCTACATCGTTAAATGGGCAGCAGCCCTCTTGATCTCAGGCTATGGGGTCTATGTTGCGCTTGGGACGGTGTGGGTCTCGCCGGCGGTATTGGTTTACGGCACAATTTTATCGGTACCGGTTTACGCGATGAGTCACGAAACCGCCCATGGCACCGCGTTTCGCAGCCGCTGGCTTAATGAAACTGTCATGTGGATATGCGCCCTGCTCTATCTTGAAGAGCCACTACACCGGCGCTATACACACACCAATCATCATACCTATACCTGGCATGTCGGCAAAGACAGTCAGATGCCTTTCGACACACCGATGACCTTCCCCATCTGGCTGGCCGAAGTCTCGGGCTTTGCGCTGACACGCAGCCATGTCCGAATTCTCGCCCAACTGGCCTCGGGTCACTATACCGACACTATGAAGTCGGTGATACCCGAAGACGAGTTCCCTCGTCTTCGGCGCAATGCCTGGTGTTTCATCGGCATCTACTGCGCCATCGGCATAGCCCTGAGTCTCGGGGCAACGTACCTCTGGTGGTTTCTGATATTGCCGACACTGCTAGGGCGGTCTGTAATGCTATTCATGACGTTAATTCAGCATGTCGAAATGGCGGAGAATTCCCCGTCGATCCTGAATAGCACGCGATCCTGCCGGAGCAATCCGCTCGCATCATTCTTATATATGAATATGGAAAACCATGTGGAACATCACCTGTACCCCCAAGTTCCTTTTTTCGCGCTACCTGCCCTTCGTCGGGAACTGAAGGATCATCTCCCAACGCCTGATCCTGGTTTCTGGCAGACCAATCTGGAAGTATTATCAGTGGTCATTCGCCGCTCTCTCGGCCGCGGCACCAAGGCCTGGACTATTCGCCAGACGCCTCACATGATCACCGATGGAGGGGCGGTTAGTCAGATTTCGAAAAGGACGATGTGATATGAAACGAATTTATGATTTCAGCCGCAAGCCTGCGGCGCGCAATTACACGATCCAGGACCTGCGGGCACTTAAGGGTACTGGACAAAAACTGTCCATGGCCAATCCAGCTAATGACGATGAAACACGAGCCTGTCTTGAGGCAGGCATCGATCTTTTCGTGGTCGGACCTGAACAGATTGAGGATATACGCCGCGTCGCCCCAACACATTTCACAGGAGTGGGTTCCTCCTGGGCACAATTTGGCTCAAACGACGAGATCATGGCGCACGCCTTCGATGCCATGCGCCGCGGGGCAGACATGTATTACACCTTAAGGTCTTATGAAGTCATGGAGATGATGGCAAGGGAGGGTATTCCCGTACAGAGTCATATTGGACTGATCCCCACATTCAGTCATTACTGCGGCGGCCTGCGCGGCTGGGGCCGAGAAGCTAATGAGGCCATGCAGATCTTCACTACCTTAAAGCGCATGGAAGAGGCGGGCGTCTTTGCTGTCGAGGCCGAGTGCATTGCCGAGGAAGTCCTTGAGGCGGTAAACCTCAAAACCTCAATCGTGACCTTTTCCCTGGGATCAGGCAACAGTGGAGATGTCATTATCTCCTTTATCGCTGACATCTGTGGCGAAACCAGCGAAGAAGATACCCCGCCCAAGCATGCCCATGCTTTTGGTGATGTCGGACGACTACACAAGCAGATTCACGAGGAGCGGGTGGCGGCCCTGAGCACTTTTCACAAAGAAGTGGTTGCGCAGAACTTTCCCTACGCTCATACCAACATTGCCATGCATCCTGGGGAAAAAGAAGTATTTCTTGAGGCGCTCGACAGATGGACACCCGCCCACCAATAAATTTCCGCCCAGAGATTTCGGGCCGAAAAGGAGCTCCGAGTGACCAAAGAGGTCTACGTTTGTGAAACCGCCGATATCGATGAAGAAGACGTCAGACGTTTCGATTACGAGGGTCAGACCTATTGCGTTTATCACACCCCTGACGGGTTTTTTGCCAGCGATGGATACTGCACGCATGAAGAACAGCACCTTGAGGATGGCATCGTGATCGATAACGTCATCGAATGTCCCCTGCACCAGGGTCGCTTTGATGTCCGGTCCGGAAAAGCTTTATCTGCGCCCGTATGTATTGACCTTAAAACCTACCCCGTGGTGTTAAAGGAAAGCGGGATTCACATCTGTCTCGATACCGAGCCGGCAGCATAACGCCGACACATAACCAACAGGAGATCGCGATGGCCTCAAACCCTGAGATGCGGCAGCAGATTTCATCCGACGAATGGGCGTTACGCCAGGAACTCGCTGCCTGTTACCGACTCTTCGTCAAGTACGGCTGGACTGACCTCATTTTCACGCACCTGAGTGCCCGGGTACCTGGAACTCCAGATCACTATCTGATCAATCCCTACGGACTGCTTTTCCAGGAGATCACCGCATCAAACCTGATCAAGGTCGACTTTTCGGGTCAGGTGATATCCGGCGACTACCCCTACAACGAAGCAGGCCATGCCATTCATTCAGCTGTGCTCAAGGCCCGGCTCGATATCAACGTGGTCCTGCACTGTCATACCCGCGCCGGAACGGCGGTTTCGGGGATGGCGTGTGGATTGCTGCCGCTCAGTCAGCAGGCGAACGAGATCGGCAATCTCGTCTGTTATCACCGCTATGATCTCGCGACCGACAATGACGATGAGTGTGACCGACTCGGTGAGGATCTGGCTGATAAATGGGCGATGTTGATGCACAACCACGGCCTGCTCGCGGCCGGTCGGGATATGGCAGAAGCCTTTTATCTGCTTTACACCCTGGAAAGCGCATGCAAGATTCAGGTGGATGTGATGGCTTCAGGTGCAGAGCAGATCATCCCCAGTCCGGATGCAATCGCGAGCGTGGAGCAGTACAGCCTGATTGGCAAAGCGGGTGCAGAGAATCCGAACAGCTACCTGCAGCGCAACTGGCAGGCGCTTATCCGGATGCTCGATCTCGAGGATGCTTCTTTCCGGGAGTAGACGATAAACGCTGTCCGAACAGAGGCCAACTTTGTTACTTTGATTGCGCGGTAGTGATCTGCTTTTGCGCGCTGTTAACCAGCCAGACACCACAGACCGTCACCACCAGTGCGGCCCAGTGCCATAGGCTGTAGCGTTCGCCAAATACCACCATCGCGATAGCAATGCCAAAGAGGGTTACAAGATAGGCCACCTGGCTGAAATAGACCGGGCCTGCGATGCGGACCAGGACAAAAAACAGCGTGAACGTCACGGCGGCTATCACTCCATGAATGGTAATCAGACTATTGATCAAAGAGAACTCGCCCCAGAGTACAAACCACTGGCCCGACACCAGGGTCGCGATCAGCAGCAGTAAAGCCGAGGCACACATCATCCCGTTGGCGCCAACCAGCGAGTCGATATCCGCGGGTCGACATTTGGCGGTGTAGACGTTTCCGGCGGCGTAACCCACAGGTGACAAAAACGCCAGTATGAACCAGCCCACCGGCTGGTCAGACGGCAGTCCATTTTCGGGCAACACCACCAGTAGTGCGCCCAGGAGCCCAAGGCCAATTCCCGAGGCCCGTTTGAGATTGGGTTGCTCAAGAGCAAAGACGAAGGACAGCAAATAGGTCACCAGCGGCACCATGGTCAGTACCAATGACATCGCACCCACGCTGATGTAATTGAGGCACAAAAACATATTAGCCGTCGGCAGCCCGGATGTCAGGGTCCCCGCGATCAGAAAATACCAAAGATGCTGTCCAGACACGGGGACGCGTTGGCGGCGGATGATATTGGCCATCGACAGCAGCGCCGCACCAATCAGCACTGTCCAGAACGCGTAACCCAAAGGCGGCGTTTCGGAAAGACCTATATACCTCGCCACATTAGTGACGCCGCCCCAGAGCAGACCGAGCGTCACCAGTATCAGTAACGGCAACCAGGTCCTCGCAGGAACACCCTGTCCCGGTGATAAAGACACGCTTCTACAGGCTCCGCTTGTTCTTCGGTGTGGCAGACGTAGCCGGTCCGATACCGGGTAACCGTTCGGAGAAAGCTGTGTTATTGAGTCTGGTTCGTCGTTTCATCACGCAATAGAAGGGTCAGTGCCAATATGGTGGCAAGCACGCCTGCCAAGACTGCAGGAACGGGAAAACCGTTTCCCAACGCGGCTTCCCATAGGATCACCCAACTCGGGGTGAGGTAGGTATAAGCCATCACTTTAGCCGAAGGAAGGTGAAGCGTTGAATACTGCACCAGGAAAAACGACAGTGCACTGGCAAACACAGCGAGATAAACAAGGGTCACCCACACCATCGGAGGCAAGGCACTGTAATCGGTAGCCACAAGGTCGCGTGCGCCGTAAATGAGCAGCATCACCAGCGCACCCATGATGGTGCCGAAGGTAAACACGACTGGCGACTGCCCCCGGTTAAGCTTTCGAACCAGAGGGGTATAAAACGCGTGCGCCACACAGCCAAAGAAGAAGATGGCCTCACCACGCCCGATCTGGAAGGTCAGCAACGCATCAAGATCGGCCCTGAAGATCACCCAGACTGCGCCTACCCCGCCAACACTGAGCGCCAGGGCCACCCACGCGTTGACCCGTTGGGAAAGTAGCAGATAACCAAACACCGCGCTCAGCGCCGGGGTCAGGGTAAAGACGGCCGAAGTCGATACCGCGGGGGCAGTCTTCAGGCCCTCGAACATAAGCACAAAGTACGCCCCCATGAGCCCGCCCAGGAGCAGATACCGCCATGCCGATTCCAGATCACGACGGGATACCCCACAGGTACGCCAGGTCCAGACCGCCATCACCAGCGCAGCGAGCAAAAACCGTAGTGCGGTCAGCGCGGCGGGGCTGATATCGTTGGCAATGATATGACCCAGACTGAACGAGCCCGCGACCACTGCTGAAAAAAGCAACATCGCGCTATGTGCCAAAATCGCAGAATGCGTAGTCAATGATTGCACCCAACCGGATGATTATGTTGATTCAGTTCCTGTCACTGCACTTCACAGACCACGAAGGATGGCAATGGCGTTTACCCTCTCCCCAAAGCGGTCCCAGTCAGAATTCCCCTCTGGCACCACTGTCTGCAGCGAGACGGAGTATAGCGGTCTCAGTCGCGCCAACAGCCGCCTTCTTCAGGGAGTATTCCGGATACAGCATGGTCACTCACGTCGGTAAGCGTAAGTCGCGCCAAGCCACCCAACCTTGATCAGTAAACGATAATTCCCGTCATGCTCTGGATTCCGGTTACCATCGCCGCGGCGTTTTTTCAGAATCTGCGCTCTGCGCTACAACGCCAACTGAAGTCGGAACTGACCGATCTGGGTGCGGCTTCGGTGCGTTTTCTGTACGCGCTTCCCTTTGCGCTGGTGTGGCTGGCGGTTGTCCGTTTACTTCCCGAATCTTCCTTACCCGCCGTCAATTTCGAGTTTGCCACCTGGGTGATCAGTGGAGGCATTGCGCAGATCGTTTTCACCTTCTTGCTGATGTGGCTGTTCTCTCTTTCAAATTTCACAGTCGGTACTGCACTATCGAAAACAGAAGTGGTGCAGGTCATTCTGCTGGAAGCCTTGTTGCTCCACGAGAGCGTTTCCGGCCGGGGACTTATCGCCATCCTGATCGCGTTTGTTGGTGTGATGGTGATGACGCTGGGTCGAAACCGGCTGTCGCTATCCGCTTTGCTCTTGGGACTCAAACAGAAAGCCACGCTGGTCGGCCTCGCCTGTGGCTTCGCCCTCGGGCTGGCATCGGTCCTCTTTCGTGGAGCGACACTGTCTCTTGAGGAAGGCGGAATGCTGATGCGCTCCGCCTACACACTTGCCATCGCGACCACGATCCAGACCTTGATTCTGCTCGTGTGGCTGCGCATCTTTCAACCCGGACAGATCCAACGCACAGTCACGCAGTGGCGCAGTTGTGCCATGGTGGGCTTCGCAGGCTGGGCCGCATCGATTTTCTGGTTCATGGCGTTTACGTTGACGCACGCCGCCTATGTGCGTGCACTCGGCCAGATCGAACTGATCTTTACGTTTTTGGTCTCGGTGGTGCTCTTTCGAGAGAAAGTCAGCCAGGCCGAGATCTTTGGCGTGATCCTCTTAAGCGGCGCAATTGTCCTGCTGGTACTCGAAAAGGCCCCCTGAATACTCGGTGGGAATTCCGGAGACCATGTCGCTCCCTAAACGGCTTTAGCCTCGGAAACGAGCAGTAGATAGTTGTCCAGGAAGTGATCCAGCCATCCGCGGGCGTCACCCGCGCAACGTGAGTGGCTGACCAACTGCGCGTCATGAGGCTGTGCACCAGGAAGCTTTAGTTTGGGACTGCCGCGCTCTGAAGTGCACCAGTGATTGACCATATCCCGGGTGATTTCGGGATGGAATTCGATTCCAAAGGCGTGGTCCGCATAGGAAAATGCCTGGCCGGAAAAAGAATCGCTTTGCGCGAGATGGATTGCATCCGCGGGCACCTCAAAGGTTTCCGAGTGCCACTGATAGAACGTGGTCTGCTGCGGCAAAAAGGCCGCCCC
>Ga0315336_1003666_pt1 | contig 19915 bp, 22 predicted proteins | sample ASW5metaG_FD_204512 | JGI IMG/M metagenome (GOLD analysis project Ga0315336, IMG submission 204512) | Ammonia-oxidizing marine archaeal communities from Monterey Bay, California, United States - ASW #5 | ecosystem: Environmental > Aquatic > Marine > Intertidal zone | place: USA: California... | reverse complement strand
AGTTTCCAAAAAATAGTTGGTTTAGAAGCAGTTGATTTAGAAGATGTACTCAAAATTAACAAATCTATTGATTTAGATCAAATTTTACTAAATTCTACTAATGAAAATTTAAATATTCTTTTATTATCAAATGAAATTAAAAATAAGCAAATACTTATCTTAAAAGAAAAAAAATCAAAAAAACCTAGTTTAGATCTGAGTGGAACAGGCCTTTATTCTAATGGTAATAGACTTGAATCAGGGACAGAGACAAGTAGTGGATCAATAGCTTTGACTTTAACAATTCCACTTTTTCAAAAAGGACAAGATGATTCAAATATTAGAAAATACTATTCTCAACTGTTGCAATCTGAAATGAAATTAGAAGATGAAAAGGATGAATTACAAATATTAATATCTAATACTTTTAAAGATTTTAAGATTAGTGAAGCAAAAATGAATTCTAATCTTATAATTATTAAGTCAATAGAAACTGCATTAAGTAGTTTACGAGAAGAATATATTATAGGCACAAAAACCATTACAGATTTAGTATTAGAAGAAGAAAAACTGCTAAAATCTAATGTAGATTATTTAAATTCAAAAAAAGACTTTTTATTGAGTTATTTTAAATTAAAATCACTAGATGGTAGTTTGATTAAATTGTTTGAGGATTATTTACCTTCAATTAATTAATCGTTTTAATTACAGTTTTCATAAGATATATGATTGATTAAACTAATGAATGAACAGCAATCAATTAAAAAAACATTGGACGTCATAAGGAATGCGCTCGAAAATAATAATGAAACAAGCACTGAAAAAAAAAATGATAATGTATTAATTTTAAATAAATTAGTTAAAGAAGATGGGACAATTAATGTAATTAATGATTCTATCTTATCTAAAAAAGAAACTTATGAAATATTAGATAAAAAACTTGATGATGTTTTTGAAACACATCTTACAAATTGGTTGGATAATAATTTACCAGCTTATTTAGAAAAATATTTTAAAGATAAAGATCTGTAGAATGACTTTTTCAAAATATTTTGATTTTTTAAATGAAGAAAAGTCTATTTATATAAGGTGGGAAAATGAAGGTGCATTTAAGCCAATAAAAAAGAATAAATCTTATTGTATTATGATGCCTCCTCCAAATGTTACTGGTAGTTTGCATATGGGTCATGCTCTTACATTTACTATACAAGATATACTTATACGTTATCATAGAATGCTAGGAAAAGAAGTTTTATGGCAAGCCGGAACTGATCATGCTGGAATTGCTACACAAATGGTAGTTGAAAGACAATTACAAATAAATAATATTAATCGACGTGAAATTGGAAGAGATAAATTTATTGAAAAAGTTTGGGAGTGGAAAAATGAGTCAGGTGGAAAAATTAGCAATCAATTAAGAAGGTTAGGTTGTTCCGCAGACTGGTCTCGAGAGCGTTTTACTATGGATCAAGGATTATCTAAAGTTGTAAGAAAAGTTTTTGTAGAGCTTTATAAAGAACAAATAATTTATAAGGATAAGAGATTAGTAAATTGGGATCCAAAATTATTAACAGCTATATCTGATTTAGAAGTAGAACAAAGAGAAGAAGAGGGCTCTCTTTGGCATATAAAATATCCTATTGATGATAATTTATATATTGTTGTAGCAACTTCTAGACCAGAAACATTACTTGGAGATACGGCTGTAGCAGTACACCCAGAAGATAAAAGGTTTAAAAATTATATAGGTAAGAATTGCAATCTACCACTAACAGATAGAAAGATCAAAATAATAGCTGATGAATATGCTGATCCAGAAAAAGGTTCGGGTGCAGTAAAAATTACTCCGGCACACGATTTTAATGACTTTGAGGTAGGTAAAAGAAATGATTTAGAATTTATTAATATTTTTGATGAATTTGCTAAATGTAATGAATTCACACCCAAACGTTTTCATGGTTTATCTAGGTATGATGCAAGAAAGAAAATTTTAATAGAATTAAAGGAATTAGGATTACTTGTAAAAGAAGAAAAACAAATGATGGTTCTTCCTTATGGTGATAGATCTGGCGTAGTGATTGAACCGTGGTTAACTGATCAATGGTTTTGTGATGCAAAAAAACTATCAAAAGATCCAATTAAATCTGTAATAAATGGTGAAACTATGTTTATTCCTAAATTGTGGGAAAAAACATTCTATAATTGGATGGAAAACATTCAACCTTGGTGTATTTCTCGTCAGTTATGGTGGGGACACCAAATTCCTGCATGGTATGGACCTGATAAAAAGTTTTTTGTAGCAGAAAATTATAAAGATGCACAGAATCAATCAATTGAGTATTATGGCAAACAAGTTAAATTAATTCAGGATGAGGATGTTCTTGATACATGGTTTTCATCAGCATTATGGACTTTTTCAACTCTTGATTGGCCTGATAATACATATGAACTACAACGATTTTATCCAGGAAATGTTCTGGTAACTGGATTTGATATTATTTTTTTTTGGGTAGCAAGAATGATGATGATGGGCTCACATTTTATGAAAAAAAGTCCCTTCAAACATATCTATATTCATCCACTTATACGTGATGAAAAAGGACAAAAAATGTCTAAATCAAAAGGTAACATAATTGACCCAATTGAATTACTTGACAAATATGGAGCAGACACAATTCGTTTTACTTTAACAGCACTATTAAATCCCGGTCGTGATGTAAAATTATCTGAATCAAGAATTAAAGGATACAAATCATTTACAAATAAAATTTGGAATGCTTCAAATTTTCTCCAAATTAATGACTGTAAAATTAATCCTAATTACAATTATCAAAATGTTGAATTACCAATTAATCAATGGCTTGTTAATGAACTCGCTACTACTAAAGAAAATATTAAAAAATATATGTCAAATTATCTTTTTCATGAAGTTGCTAATGAAATTTATCGTTTTGTTTGGCACATATATTGTGATTGGTATGTTGAATTTGCTAAATCTTTATTTCAAAAAACCTCTAATAAATCTTTGGAAACAAAATATACAGCAATTTGGGTTTTTAAAGAAATATTAAAACTATCTCATCCATTAATTCCTTTTATTACTGAAAAATTATGGTTTAAACTTTTTGATAATTCAAAATTTTTAATGAATGAAATTTATGAACAAATTTATATACAGAAAAATTTTAATAAATCACAATCTAATTTTAAAAATCTAATTCAAATTATATCATCTATTCGAAATTTGAGATCTGAATTAAATATTCCATATAAGAATAAAATTGATCTAAATATTAATAATACTAATCAAGATTTTATTTTATTTTTTAAAACTTTTGAAAATGAAATTATTAGGCTGTTAAAAATCAACTCTTTATCAATCAATGATTCAAAAATTTCAAATGAAGGTTCAGCCAATATAGTTGTTGCTAACTCTACCTTAATTATTCCATTAAAAGGTATCATAGATACAAATAAAGAAATTTTGAAATTAGTGAATAAAAAAGAAAAAGCATTATTGGAATTAAGAACCATACAAATCAAATTAAATAATTCTCAATTTATTTCTAAAGCTCCAGAACATATTATATCGCAATTTAAGAATCAGGCAGAAGAAATAAAATCTTCTATTGAAAAAATAGATCAAATAATAAATACTATAATTTAATTTATGAGTGATAAGGGTTCAAACATAAAATCAAATCTTCCTAGTAGACATGTAAGTGTAGGGCCTAAAAGTGCACCACATAGATCAATGTACTATGCTATGGGTTTAACAGAAGAGCAAATTTATCAACCTTTTATAGGTATTGCAACTACATGGAATGAATCAGCTCCCTGTAATATTACTCTAGGTAGACAAGCTCAGGCTGTAAAAATAGGAGTTAAAGAAAAAAATGGCACTCCAAGAGAATTTACTACTATTACAGTTACTGATGGCATAGCAATGGGTCATGAGGCTATGAAAGCATCATTAGTAAGTCGGGAAGTAATTGCTGATAGTGTTGAATTATCTGTTCGCGGGCATTGTTATGATGGAATGGTTGGTCTTGCAGGTTGCGATAAATCTTTGCCAGGCTTAATGATGTCAATGGTAAGATTGAATATTCCGTCAGTTTTTATTTATGGTGGCTCAATTCTTCCTGGAAGGCATAAAGGAAAAGATTTAACTATAATTGACGTCTTTGAAGCTGTAGGTAAGCATGCTGCAGGTATGATAGATGATAATGAGTTAAAGGCAATAGAACAAGTAGCCTGTCCTTCAGCAGGTTCATGCGGTGGTCAATTTACAGCTAATACTATGGCTTGCATTTCTGAAGCATTAGGTTTGGCTTTAACTAATTCAGCTATGACACCAGCAACTTATGAAGAAAGAGATAATTATGGAATTGAAAGTGGCAAAGCTGTAATGAATTTAATAGATAAAAATATCAGACCAAGAGATATTGTTACTCTGGAGTCTTTAAAGAATGCTTCTATTATAGTAGCTGCTACTGGTGGATCTACTAATGCAGCTTTACATTTACCTGCAATAGCTAATGAAGCTGGAATTAAATTTACATTACGTGATGTTGTAGATATTTATAAATCCACTCCATATATTGGCGATATGTCCCCTGGTGGTAAATATGTTGCTAAAGATTTATATGATGTAGGAGGCGTTCCCGTTGTTATTAAATCTTTACTTAATGGAGGATATATCAATGGTGATTGTATGACAGTTACTGGAAAAACTATTGGAGAAAATCATAAAGAAGTAATTTTTCCAACTAATCAAGATGTTGTTTATCCGTGTGATAAACCTATTAATAATCATAGTTCAGTTGTTGGTTTGTGGGGAAATCTAGCAGAAGATGGATCTATATCTAAAATTGCTGGTTTGACTAATTTGCACTTTAAAGGAAAAGCAAAATGTTTTGATTGTGAGGAAGATGCATTAACAGCAGTATTAAAAAATGAAATTAAATCAGGAGATGCAGTTGTTATTAGATATGAAGGTCCTAAAGGAGGTCCAGGTATGCGTGAAATGCTTTCCACAACAGGAGCTATTTATGGTCAAGGTTTAGGAGAGACAGTAGCTCTTATAACAGATGGACGTTTTTCTGGTGGAACAAGAGGTTTTTGTATTGGTCATGTTGGTCCTGAAGCAGCAGTAGGGGGAATGATTGGTTTATTGAAAAATGGTGATGAAATTATAATAGATGCAATTAAAGGTCAGATTAATGTGACTTTATCTGAAGAGGAAATTAAAGAAAGAAAAAAAGAATGGAAGCCCCGTAAAACAAATCATAACTCTGGTTCTATTTGGAAATATGCTCAAACAGTTGGTCCAGCCTATCAAGGAGCTGTAACACAGCCTGGTGCAAAAGAGGAAACACACACTTATGTGGATATTTAGTCTTAATTTATACTTTTTAATTCTGACTTACTTTATAAGAACAAATTAAATTAACTTTTAAAACTTCTACAGTATAACAGGTATTTTATTTTTTACTTTTACAATAAGATTATGATTTTTTAATAATAAAAAATAATAAATATTCTTTAATTTAGTTTGTAATTTCTAATATTACAGGCGTATGATCAGAGGCCTTTTCCCATCCTCTAGGAGTTCTATCAATTCTAACTAATTTTATTAAATCTGTTACTTCAGGAGATGTAAGTAAGTGATCTATTCTTATGCCATTGCCTTTTTGCCATGAGCCGCCCCTATAACCCCAGAAGGTCCAATTAGTTTTACCTTCAATAAAATACTTTACTGTATCTGTTAAACCAGAATTAGTTAAAATTCTGAATTGTTCACGAGTTTTAGGATGTGCACAAGCATCATTTTTATAATTTTCTGGTGAATAAACATCTTCATCCGTTGGAATAACATTAAAATCACCACCAATAATCATTGGAATATTATTACTATAAAGGTCAAGTATATATTTATTAAATTTTTTCATCCATTCAATTTTATAATCAAATTTTGTGGTATCAATCGGATTACCATTAGGCAAATATATATTAAATAATTTAACGGCCTGTTTAATTTTTGAAATTTTTATTTCAGTTTCTATAAAACGTGCTTGTTCATCAATTTTGAATGTAGGAATTTTATTTTCTAATATTTTTAGAGGTTTTTTACTTAATATTGCAACTCCATTCCAAGCTTTTTGACCATTTACAATTGCATTATAACCTGCACTTTTTATTAATTCATAAGGAAAATTTTCATTTGTACTTTTAAGTTCTTGTATCAAATATATATCTGCTTTATCTTTATTGATAAATTTTATCAGATGTTCAATTCTAGCATTAATTGAATTTACATTCCATGATACAATTTTCATTCACTAAATTGAAAAGGAAGTTCCGCAACCACATGAAGAAGCAGCTTGAGGATTCGATATTTTGAAAGAAGACCCAATTAATTCAGTTACATAGTCAATTTTTGCTCCTTTAATAAAATTAAATGAAGTATCATCTATTAAGACATTAACTTTGGCCGTTTTTATTATAACATCATCATCTTTTTTGTTGTTTTCAAAATTAAATTTATATTGAAATCCTGCACATCCTCCCCCTAAAACAGTGATTCTAAAAAATTTTACATCATCATTTTTTAAAATATTTGCTATATGAGTTTGAGCATTTTCAGTTATTTCAATGTTATTTTTCATAATATCTGTAATTATATAATTTTAAGTAATATAAGGCATTTTAAAATCAATTATATATTTTTATGTTTAATCCTTTGTCTGTTCCTCATAATAACACAAAAGGTCGTTTATTTGAAGAATTTGAGGAAGAGTTTTCAAAGAGAACTCCACATGAAAGAGATAGAGATCGTATTATCCACTCTAGTTCATTTAGAAAATTAAAACATAAAACTCAAGTTTTTATAGAAAGTGATAGTGACTATTATCGAACAAGATTAACTCATTCTTTAGAAGTTGCTCAGATTTCACGATCTCTATGTAGAGCAATGAATCTAAATGAAGATTTGGGAGAAGTTGTTGCCTTAGCTCATGATTTAGGACATCCTCCTTTTGGGCACAATGGTGAGAAGGCTTTAAATTTTTCCATGAATTCATATGGTGGATTTAATCATAATGACCAAACATTAAGGGTTATAACAAAGATAGAAAAGAGGCACCCAAGTTTTGATGGATTAAATTTAACTTGGGAAAGTTTAGAGGGTATAGTGAAGCATAATGGAGTTATAGTTGATGAAATCCCCTTTCATATTAATGAATATAATAAAACTCACAATCTATCTTTAAACACAAATCCTCATTTGGAATCTCAAATTGCAGCAATAGCCGATGACGTAGCATATAATAATCATGATATTGAAGATGCTTTGAGGGCTGGCTTAATAGATTTAAATTCATTAAAGCAGATAGATTATTTTAACAAACTTATTACAGAACTTTATCAAAAATTTCCAAATATAGAAGATAATTTATTAACTTATCAAATGTTAAGAATGAGTATTTCTAATATGATTAACGATATTATTAACTATTCTTCAAAAATGATTTTAAAATTTAAAATAAATTCATACACAGATATTAAAAATCACTTTAAATTTTTGATTTCTATGTCCGATACAATGAAGGAAGATTGTTTACAAATACAATCATATCTTCACAAAAATGTTTATAATCATAGAAAATTAATAACTAAAAGATCTAATGTAGAAGTCATTGTATTAAGACTTTTTGAATATTTTGAAAAAAATTTTGATAAACTTCCAAAAGATTGGTTATCAAAAAACAATTCAGATATAGAACAACGAATAATATGTGATTATATTTCAGGCATGACAGATAGATACGCTTCAAAACTATATAAATCTATATATGAATGACCTAATATCAATTTTTAAAAAAGATCTTCATAGATTAATTAGTGATCTTAAGAAAATTAATATTATTAATAATATTAATTTTGAATCAATAAATATTGATTATTCATCCAAATCTAAAAGAGGAGATTTATCAACTAACATTCTTCTTATTTTGAGAAAAAAAAATATAGATGAAAATTTTGATATAAACAAATATGTTTCAAATTTTTTAAATAATTTAATATATATAGAAAGTATTGAAATTGCTAAAGCAGGTTTTGTAAATGCTTTTATTAAAAAAAAATATTTAATTTCAAAATTAAAAAATTTATTTATTGATTCTAGTAATAAAAATAAAAAAGATGAACAAAGGTTGAAAATAAATATCGAATTTGTTTCAGCAAATCCTACTGGCCCAATACATGTCGCGCATATGCGTGGAGCAGTTTTAGGAGATGTTTTAGCATCTATATTACAATCAACAGGACATGATGTTTTAAGAGAATATTATGTTAATGATGCTGGTTCACAAATTATTATTTTAGGTAAATCACTTTTTAAAAGATATCAACAATTACTAGGGCAAAAAGTAAAACTTACTGAAGAAGACTATCCCGGTGAATATCTCAAAGAGATAGCTAAAAATATTGTAAATACTGATCAAAAAAAATGGTTATTGTATGAAAATACTGAAGTAAGAGAAAAATATTTTCAAAAATACGCTGTTAATTTTTTAATAAAAAATATTAAACATGATTTATCTCTTATTAATATTTATTTTGATAAATTTACTTTTGAATCTCAAATAGTAGAAGGTAAATTTATTAAAAAAGTTTTTTCCTTATTAAAAGAAAATCATTTGCTTTATGAAGGTGTTTTGAAGAAGCCATTAGGAGATGAGAATAATAATTGGAAACCTCGAAAGCAATTACTTTTTCGTTCTAGTAATTTTTCTGATGATGTTGATAGACCTTTTAAAAAAGTTGATGGGCAATGGACTTATTTTGCTAATGATGCCGCTTACCACTATGAAAAATATACCAGAGGATTTGACAAATTAATAAATATTTGGGGAGCTGATCATATTGGATATATTAGTAGAATGAAATCTATAACAGATGTTGTTACAAAAAATAATAATTATTTAGAAATTTTTATTTGTCAAATTGTACGATTAATAAAAGATGGTAAATTGCTAAAAATGTCAAAAAGAGAGGGAAATTTTGTTACGTTAAAAGAAATTTTCAATGAAGTTGGGAAAGACGCTTTAAGATATTTTATGATTTCTTCTAAAAGCGAAACACCGATGGACTTTGATATGAATAAAGTTATTGAAAAGAATAAAGATAATCCAGTTTTTTATTGTCAATATGCTTATGCAAGAGCATCATCAGTAATTAGAAAAGCAAGTCAATTCAAGAAAATTCCTAAAATTCAGGATTCTTTTGATCTTTTTGATTTGTCTACAGTTAGTAAATACGAGTGGGAGATAATTTTAAAAATGCTTTCATGGCCCTATGTTTTAATTCAAGCAGCTGAATATAGACAACCTCATAGGATAACTAATTTTTTAGAAGAAATAGCTTCACAATTTCATTCTTTTTGGAATAAAGGGAAGGAAAATGCTTCTTTAAGAATGATCGATGAAAATAATGTAAATAAAACTTTAACAAAACTTATTTGGATAGAATCTTTTAGAATGACCTTGTTTCAAGCATTTCAAATTATTGGAATAAATGCTCCAGATGTTATGTAATGAAGGAAAAAAAAATTTATAAAAGAATAATAAAGTACTCAATTTTTATTATTTTATTTATTATTATGTTTTTCTTTTATATATTTTTTACAGAAAAAGTTTTTTTTAAAATTCCACCCTATAAAGAACCATTTTATATAATTCCTAAAGATAAAGGAGGTCAAACAATATCTAATCAAGATAAAAAAGGATTGCATTTATCATATAATAATAACGAAAATATTGATTTGATTAACGACAATTCATTAAACTTTTCTATACAATTATTTTCTAATAATAATTATTCTTTTATTAAAGATAAAAGACAAGAACTTTTAAATATTAAAGATACAATTTATCTACCCCAAGACTTATTTATTGTTGTTTTAAATAATGATTTAGGAATTGAATATTTTTTACTTTATAAGAATTTTACCACTCGTATTGAAGCATTAGAACATTGCGAAAAATACGCGTATTTTTTAGATAATTGTCTCATACTTAATGTGAAAAATATTGATTAATTATAACAGAATCGTATAAAAAAACTATTAATCAATAATGCTACAAGAAACTGATACAAATATACTACATACTAGAGATGAATTTAATATTCTTCTTTCAGGATACGAAGGACCTATTGATCTATTATTAGATCTTGCAAAAAAACAAAAAGTTAATCTTTCAGACATTTCTATTCTTCAATTAGCAGAACAATATATAGATTTTATCAATAATTATAATAAAATTCATCTTGAAATTGCAGCAGATTATCTTGTTATGGCTGCTTGGCTAACTTATCTTAAATCTCGTTTATTATTACCAAAAGAAGAAAAAAATGATGATCATACCCCAGAAGAACTTGAAGAGGCTCTTAGATATCAATTACAAAGACTTGAAGCTATGCAAAATATTTCAAAAATACTTTATTCCAAACCTTTAATTAATAGAGATATTTTTTATGGTGGCTCTAATGAAGGAGTTAAAGTTAAGTATAATATTAGCTATAAAGCTTCTTTATTTGATGTTTTGATCAGTTATTCTAAAATTTTAGTTAAAAAACAAGATATATATTCTTCTTTAACAATTTCTTCTTCTGAACTTTACTCAGTTGATCAAGCTATAAAAAGAATTCAGATTATGTTTAGTGCTGTTACTGAGTGGACAAATTTTATCAATATTATACCTAAATTTGGTATTAATAATATCATTAATAAATCTTCTATAACTTCTCATTTTGTTGCTTCATTAGAGTTGGCTAAAAATGATTTAATTGAAATTAAACAAGATAAAACTTTTGGCAACATTTTTATTCGATCTAAAACTCAATGAAAGTACAACGTGATATAAAAATCATTGAAGCAATATTATTCGCCTCAAATGAACCAGTCTTAGAAGATGATCTAAAAGACAAATTAATTCATAAAAAAAATTTTGAATCCTATATTCTAGAAATTCAAAAATTTTATGAAAATAGAGGCATTAATATTGTTAAAACTGGAAATAAGTGGTCCTTTAGAACTTCAGTAGATTTAATTGATGACTTAACAATATTCAAACATCAAAAAAGAAAAATTTCTAGAGCAGCATTAGAAACATTAGCTATAATAGCATATCAACAACCTATAACTCGATCTGAAATTGAAAATATCAGAGGAGTTCAAATGGGAAGGGGATCCATTGATTATTTGTTAGAAATTGGCTGGATTAAACCAGGTGCACGTAAAAATATACCAGGCAAACCGACTCTTTGGTCTACTACAGATTTATTTTTAGAACATTTTGGTCTAGAAAATATTTCAATCTTACCTAATAAAGAAGAATTAAAAGCTAGTGGTTTTCTTGATAAAAGATCAGCTATTTCTATGATTGGTGATCATGCAAATAAAGAAAATGATATTGGGTTAACAGAATCAAAAGATGACTTAGAAGATGAAAATTTAGATGATTTCATTCAAGATAGTTAAGTTTTAAATAGAATCATAAAAATTTATATCTTTTTCTCTTACTTTGATGATTATTTTATATTTTTATATTATTGAGTTTTAAGTTTAAAATAATTTGAAAAAAAATTACTTATTTTTTCTAAACGACACCTAGTATATCTACCCTTATTTATCTTAGAAATCAGCCAAAAAAAGGAAAATAATTATATAACTATTTTCATAATAAAAAATGATATTTCTATTAATTTCTTAAAATTTCTCTTATTTGCTCAGTTTTATGTCATTTATTTTTATTATGTTATAGGTTATGAACTAATTTTATAAAGGAGATAGAGTATGCAACCGAGTATATGGCAACTACTTATAGTTCTTGTAATAGTACTTCTTTTGTTTGGTCGTGGTAAGATCCCTCAATTAATGGGAGATATGGCAAAAGGAATAAAATCATTTAAACGTGGAATGAACGACGAAGAAAAAAAAGAGGATATTGAAAAAAAAACTGACGAAGAAAAATAATTTCAATGTTTTCATTTGGTTGGTCAGAAATTGCTCTTATAGTTGTTGTAGTTATAATTGTTGTTGGCCCAAAAGAAATACCTAATCTTTTAAAACAATTAGGAAATTTCTCAAAATCATTAAAAAAAATATCTAGAGAATTTAAAAATTCTATAAATGAAATAGCCGAAGAAAGTGATATAAAAGATGTTAAAAATTCAATATCAGATATAAAAAATTTAAAAGACAATTTTGATCCAACTAAAGAATTAAAAGAAGAAATTAATTCTATAAAAGAAACAGTTGCTTTCACTGATAAAGAAATTGCTGATATAAATTCCAAAATTAAAAAAGACTAAATATACATATGACTAAACACAACCTTGAAGAAATGTCTTTAATTGAACATATTACAGAGTTGCGCAAAAGGTTGTTATGGAGTTTTTTGTATATAATATTAATTTTTATTGTATGTTTTTATTTTGCTGATCATTTATTTGCTTTTTTAGCTTCTCCACTTGTTAATTTAATGGACACAGAAAATGGACAAGGTTTTATATATACTGCGTTACAAGAAGCATTTTTTACTGAACTAAAGATTGCATTTTTTTTCGCATTATTTTTTGCATTTCCTTTGATTGCCATTCAAATATGGAAATTTATAGCACCAGGTTTATATAAAAATGAACAAAAAGCTTTTTTACCTTTTTTAATAGCTACTCCCATTTTATTTTTTGCTGGTGGGTCAATGGTATATTATTTAATATCCCCAATTGCTTGGAAATTTTTTTTATCATATCAAAACTTAAATTCCTCTGGAATTCCAATACGTTTAGAGGCCAAAATGGGTGAATATTTATCCCTTATGATGCGTTTTATATTCGCATTCGGATTAGCGTTTCAGCTTCCAGTTGTTTTAGGATTATTAGCGAAAGCAAATTTAGTTACTTATTTAACATTAAAAAAATTTAGAAAGTATGCTATCGTTATAGCATTTCTTGCAGCTGCTTTTTTAACACCTCCCGATCCATTTAGTCAAATAAGCCTAGCACTGCCAATTATAATATTATATGAAATTTCTATTTATATAGCTAAAATAATTCAAAGAAATACACAAAATAATTTGGAGGAAGACGAAGATAATGCATAATATTAATTTTATCAGAGAAAATTCAACTGCTTTTGATAATTTAATGAAACAAAGAGGTGAATTAGCTTGCTCAAAAAAAATTCTAAAAATTGATGAAGAAAAAAGAAATACACAAACGATTTTACAAAATCTATTAGCTGAAAAGAATAAGTTATCTAAAGAAATAGGTTTGTTAAAATCACAAAAAAAAGATGTGACTGCTTGTTTAAAGAAAGTTGAAAAAATAAATCAAGACACATCATCCTTAAAAGAATTTGAAAAAATTAAAGAGGATGAATTGTTGGCAATATTAACAAGATTGCCTAACATACCATCTATCAGTACTCCACAAGGTAAAAATGAAAATGATAATGTTTTTTATCGTGAGTGGGGTGTCAAGCCTGAATTTTCTTTTTCACCTAAAAGACATTTTGAGATTGGTGAAAATTTAAACTTAATGAATTTTGATTTAGCAAGTAAATTGGCTGGCTCTAGATTTGTTGTTTTAAAAGGCATGTTATCTAAATTAGAAAGAGCTATCACACAATTTATGCTAGATAAACATACTTTAGAAAACGGCTATACTGAAATGAATGTACCGTTTTTAGTTAAAGATGAATCTTTGTTTGGAACTGGGCAATTACCAAAATTTGCTGATGATTTATTTACTGCTGGAGACAATCATTGGCTAATACCAACTGCTGAAGTTCCTTTAACAAACTTAGTAAGAGAACAGATATTAGATACTAATAGTCTTCCCATGAGAGTGACATCCTACACTCCTTGTTTTCGTTCAGAGGCTGGTGCTGCAGGAAAAGATACAAGAGGAATGTTAAGACAGCATCAGTTTACAAAAGTAGAACTTGTTTCAGTTGTTCAGCCTCAGCATTCAGAACAAGAATTAGAAAGAATGTTAGAATCTGCTGAGAGTATATTGAAGGATTTAAATATTCATTATCGAATTATGACACTTTGTACTGGTGACATGGGTTTTTCTGCTAACAAAACATATGATATTGAAGTTTGGTTACCAGGTGAAAAAACTTATAGAGAGATTTCTAGTTGCTCAAATTGTGGAGATTTTCAAGCTAGACGTATGAATACTAGATATAAAAAAAATGATAAAAATATTTTTGTCCATACTTTAAATGGTTCTGGTTTAGCTGTTGGAAGAACATTAATTGCAATTTTAGAAAATTATCAAACTGAAGACGGCAATGTTACTATTCCAAATGTTTTAATGAAATATTTAAATAATCAAACAACACTAATTTAAGTGTTAGATGTTAGAAAAATACGATTAACACTTGAATTAAGAAATGCTGGTATTTCTAATTCAAATGTATTATCTGCAATTGAAAAAATACCCCGAGAAATATTTATTCCTGATAATTTTCGAAACCAAGCTTATGAAAATATAGCTTTACCAATCGGGAATGATCAAACTATTAGCCAACCATATATAGTTGCCCTTATGACACAATCACTTGAATTAGAAAAAAATCATAAAGTCTTAGAATTAGGAACAGGAAGTGGTTATCAATGTGCTATTCTTTCATTATTAACCAGACGTGTTTATACTGTTGAGAGAATTAAATCTTTATTAGTAAAGGCAGAATTAAAATTTAAAAAATTAAAATTAACAAATATTGTTACAAAACATGGAGATGGTAATTTAGGTTGGAAAGAGCAAATCCCCTTCGATAGAATTATTTTTACTGCTGCAACTAAAGAAATTTCTAATATTTTTTTTGATTATATTTCTGAAAATGGCATAATTGTAGCCCCTATGATTATTGGCACAAAGCAAATACTTAAAAAATATATTAAAAAGAAAGGAAATATTGTTAAAGAGAATCTAGCAGATGTTTTATTTGTTCCAAATTTATCAGGAATAAAAGACTAGGTTTCTTGTTCAGTGAGATTATTTTTTTTAATTTCTTTTTTAATTAAACCTTTAGTTAAAACAAAAACAAATATACCAAAAATCCAATTAATTATGAGTAATCCCCAAAAAACAAAATCAAAGCTAGAATTTAAATAAAAGATTAAATACCAGAGAACTAAAGATGGCATAATAACCATACGTCCTAATGTTAAGTACATAACAATTTTAGCTTTTTTAAGTCCTTGAATTAATGCATTACTTATAAAAAATATTGGATAAATAGGCTCCATTAGAGCTGTTATCTGAAGATAAGTTGTGCCAAATTTTATTACCTCTTTATTACTTGTAAAAAGACTAACGGCTGTTTCTGCTGAAATGTAAATTATAAATCCACTAAAAAACATAAATGTACAACCAAATAATAAGGCTTTCTCATAAATTTCACTCACTCTATTTATTTGTTTAGCTCCAAAATTTTGACCAACCATTGACAAAACAGCGGTATTTAATCCCAAGACTGGTAATAAGTATAATTGTTCATATCTAATGGCTGTTCCATATCCAGCAAGAGCTAGATCTCCATATTGACCAATAAAAAATAAAATAATAAAAATACCTACACTAATCATCATCATACCTAAAGATGCAGGCACACCTTGTTTTAATAAATCAATTAAAATTTTTAATTTAGGTTTAAAGCAGCTTAAATATAAATAAGAACTAAGATCAGTTTTTGTTGCTTTATAAATTATATATATTGTACCTAATGCTTGAGAAACTATTGTTGAGATAGCTATGCCTTTTATCCCCATTGCAGGAATGATGCCGTAACCAAAAATAAACAGAGGATTAAGACCAATATTCAAAAAAAAACTTACAATTAAAACATTTCTATTAGTTTTTGTATCTCCCATAGCAGAAAGGGATGAGTTTACTGCCATTTGAATAAAAATAAAAATTGAACCTAAGAAAATAATATTTAAATAATCCATTGAAAGACGCATTATTATGAAACTGTCGTTCATTAATAAAATTATAAAAGGTCCTAAATAAATACCTACCAGACTAACAATTAATGAAGTGAAAATTGCTAAGGAAATAGATTGTGCAAGAAAATAAGATGCTGCTGCTTTCTTTTTTTCCCCTAATGCATTAGCAATTAATGAAGTGGTTCCTATACTAAGACCAACCCCAATTGCAATTATTATAAAATACACTGGAAATGTTTGTGCTAAAGCTGCTAATGATTCTGGAGAAATTTTTCCAGCAAAATAAGTATCAACAACGTTGTAAAGTGTCATAAAAACAGTTCCAACACTTGAAGGAACAGCTATTTTCACAAACAATTGACCTATGGGATCTTCGAGTAAATTTGGAGTTTTCTTAGGCATATTAAAACATCATAGAAAATGAATGAAGACTTCTTTAGACCATTTTGTTGATGTTTGATAGTAGGTATTTAACGTAGTTAAAGTAAAATAATAATTTCTTATTTCAAATTATTAACAATAACTTTTTTTTTATTATCTTTAAATTGTAATATACTTTGTAGTTCTATTATTGTACCTCTTATACTTTGTGCAGTTTTTTTATGACTATTAATAATTATTAGTCCACTACCTGTCATATCTTTTTCACTATTATCATTTTGGATTGGCATTTCAATTCTAAGAATATTTTGAATACCTGTTCTTTTAAATTCATCAATAAAATTATTCGTTTCAATTCTGTCAAGAACAGGGTACCAGATGATTACAATTTTATTTTCAAATTGAATATGATAATTTTTAACTAGATTAATTACTTTTAGATAATCATCTTTATTTTTATAGACTGGATCAATTAAAATAACGCCATTTTTTTCTTTATTAATTTTTATTGATTTAAAAAAATCAAAGCCATCATTTTTTATAATTTTTATATTACTATACTTAGAAAAATTTTTTTGTAATGATTTATATTCATTTTCTATTAATTCAAAAAAATATAATTCATCTTTTTTATTTGTTAAATGTTGTACAATTTTAGGCGACCCTGGATAAAATTTTATCTTACTAGATTGATTTATATTATTGATAGTTTTTATATAGAAACGTATGTATGGATCTTTAGTTTTAACAATTAATAATTTACTAATACCGTTTTGGTATTCTTCATTTTTTTTTATATAATTATCATCTAATTTATACAAGCCATTTCCAGCATGTGTATCAATATAACTAATTGAATTATAAGGTTTTTTTATTGATTTTAAAAAATATATTAGACATAGATGTTTTAAAGTATCAGCGTGATTACCAGCATGATTGTTATGTTTGTAAATATTCATATATTTTCTCTTAATATATTTAACTTGCAATTAATTAAATAATCGTTACTTAAACTTTTAATTAACTACAGAGAAGATTTATACTTATAATTATTACTAAAAATACAAATCTTACAAAAACCCCAAACATATATAAAAAAGGAGAAATACATGGCAACAGGTAAAATTAAATGGTTTAATCCAACCAAAGGTTACGGATTTATTGAAAACGATGCTGGAGGAAAAGATGTTTTTTTACATATTTCTGCTCTAGAAGAAGCTGGAATTGATACATTACAAGAAGGGGAAGCTGTTTCTTTTGAAATTGGTGAAAATAGAGGAAAAGAAAACGCTATTAACGTTAAAAAAGTATAATTTTAAATTTATCTAGAGTATTTATGAAAATAAATACCTCAAAACTTATTGAGTGGGGCGGTGTTATCACCGCTATACTTTCAACTCTTATAATAGCCTTTAACATAGGAGCTGAGTTAATAGGTTTTTTACTTTTATTTATTTCTGCGATTTTAATCACACTTTGGTTTTTTTTTGGAAAACATAATGGTATCTAATTTTTATAATTATTTTATGGTATTTCAGCCATGTTAGGTATGGTCAGATGGTTCGGTTAGTTTTGCTATTCAATATTATTCTATTTTACTCTATTAATATTCAAAGTTCGGAACTTAACTTACAAGAAAAAATTTATTTTAATTTTTTAGATCTTAATAATGATAAAAAAATTTCTTTTGATGAAATTTCTAAATCAATAGAATTGATTTTCCAATTAATTGATGAAGATCAAGATGGTAATATTTCAGAAGAAGAAATAATTGAATTAAAAAATATCATTAAATCTTTATCATGAGTATTTGGGGAAAAATTATAGGTGGAACTGCAGGATTTGCATTAGGAGGTCCGATTGGTGCTATAATTGGAATGATGGTTGGCGGTTCATTTGACAGAACTGCAAAACGTTTTTCTCATAAAAAAAAAATCAATCCTAAGCAAAAACAAAATATTTTTGCATTAAGTATCATTATCTTAAGTGCTAAAATTTCTAAGGCTGATGGTCATGTATCAAAAGATGAAATTTTTGCTTTTAAAGAAAAATTTAAAATTCCTAATGAAGAAATGTCTGATGTAGGAAGAATATTCAATGAGGCAAAAAAGAGCACAGAGGGTTTTGAGCAAATTGCCAATCAAGTAGGCCTATTATTTAATGATAATAAAATTTTACTTGAGGAATTATTAAATAATCTATTTTATATAGCTGAATCTGATGGAAATACTTCTGTAAAAGAAATTGAGATTTTAAAGTCTATATCTAATTCTTTTGGTTTATCAGAAACAGATTTTCAAAGAATTCTTCATTCTAGATTAAATAATCGAGATTCTGATCCCTATAAAGTTTTGGGAGTTAGTAGAGATAATAATGATTCATTTATCAGAAAAAAATGGATTCAGTTAAATAAAGAACATCATCCTGATAATCTTATTGCCAAAGGTTTGCCTCAAGAATTTATAGATCAAGCAAATAATGAATTATCTGCAATTAATATAGCATATGATAAAATAAAAAATCAAAGAGGTATTAATTGATATCAGAAGATCTATCTTTAAAAAATATAAAAAAAATTTATCAAAATTTATCCCCTTATGTTCTTGAGACACCATTTATTTATGGATGGCCTTTAATAAATGATATTTTAGATACCAATGCAGTATTCAAATTAGAATTTCTACAAAAAGCCGGAACTTTTAAAGTAAGAGGCGCAACAAATAATCTTCTAAGTTTAAATAATGATGAAAGGGTAAGAGGCATAACTGCAGTAAGTGCTGGTAACCACGCAATTGCAGCATCTTATGTAGCTAATAAATTTAGATTGAAAAATAAAATATTTATATATTCCTCAGCAAATAAATTTAGAGTCAATAAATGTAGGGAATTAAATGCCAATTTACAATTCACAGATCCTCATTCAGCCTTTAAAGAAGTTGAATATGCTTCAAAAAAAGAAGGATATTTTTTTATTCATCCTTTTGATGGTTTGTGTACATTGCAAGGAACTGCATCTCTTGGTTTAGAAATTTGTAATCAAATCAATGATATAGATAATATTATTATTTCAGTTGGTGGAGGCGGACTTATTTCAGGTATAGGATCCTTAATAAAGCAAGTACATCCTAATTGTAATGTCATAGGTGTAGAACCTGAAGGAGCACAGGGATTATCTAAAAGTTTATTGCTTAAAAAACCAATAAATAATGTTCCAATAAATACTATTGCAGATAGTCTGGCTGCTCCTTTACATATGCCATATTCTTTTTCTATTTGTCAGCATGTAATCGATAAAATTGTTACTGTTAGTGATCAACAATTGATAGATTCAATGAAGTTTATGTTTGAAAATTATAAAATGATTTTAGAGCCAGCTTGTGTTGCAGGAATAGCAGCTCTGTTAGGCCCATTAAAAAATCAATTTCGTAATCAAAAAACTGTTATTGTTTTATGTGGTTCAAACATAGATTCACAATCATGGAATGATTTAGTTTTTAAATAAACTTTCCATTTAGTTTTCCCCCACTTACAGG
>Ga0315336_1003665_pt1 | contig 19916 bp, 11 predicted proteins | sample ASW5metaG_FD_204512 | JGI IMG/M metagenome (GOLD analysis project Ga0315336, IMG submission 204512) | Ammonia-oxidizing marine archaeal communities from Monterey Bay, California, United States - ASW #5 | ecosystem: Environmental > Aquatic > Marine > Intertidal zone | place: USA: California... | reverse complement strand
CAGCTGGCTGCACAGGCCGACCTCGAGCGCATGGCCGCGATGCTCCAACAGGCGACCGCGGCGCTGACATCAGGGCGGCCGATCCACCTCCCAGCGCCTCCCCCTCCGCCGGTCGACATGGGCCCGCCGCGAACCTACGACCGCGCCGCGTTGGAGCGCCACGCAGAAGGCGCTCTCTCCGGGGTCTTTGGCCCTTCCTTCGCCGATCTCGACGCGTTCGAGCCTCGCGTGCGCATGCCCATGGCGCCGCTGTTGCTGTGCGATCGGGTCGTCGAGATCGAGGGGGAGCGCGGCAGCTACGGGCCCGCCCACATCGTCACCGAGTACGACGTGCCGATCGGCGAGGATTGGAGCGCTGACGGGCGCCCGCCAGCGGTGGTGGTCGTCGAGTCCGGACAGGCAGATCTGTTTCTGGTCTCGTACCTCGGAATCGACGAAGAATGTCGCGGCGAACGAATCTATCGACTGCTGGATTGCGACCTCACCTTCCACGCCGCTCGGCCGAAACCCGGCGAGACGCTGCGGCACGACATCCGCATCGCCAAGTTCGTGCGACTCGGGGCCACGACCCTCTTCTACTTCGAGTACGACTGCATCACCGTCTCGGATGGACAGCCACTGCTGACGATGCGAAACGGGTGCGCCGGCTTCTTCACCCCCGCTGAGCTCGCTCACCCACGGGGCGTCGACACCGAAGTCGTCGACCTGCCCCAACAGGCGCCCCTGGCGCCGCTTGGACCGGCGACGACCCTCGATGAGACCGGCCTGTGCCTGCCGACGGGCCACTGGCGATTGGTGCACGAGGTCGACAGCGTGCGGATCTCCGGTCCACCCTATGGTCTAGGCGCCGCCGTCTATACCCAGACCCTCCGCGACGACGACTGGTTCAACCCGTGCCACTTCAAGGGCGATCCGTGCATGCCCGGCACCCTGATGTACGACGGGTGCCTGCAGGCGGTCCAGCTCTGGCTCCTCGGGCATGGCATCGCCAAGGTCTTCCCCAACGCCGCCTTCGAGCCGATGCCCGGAGTCGCCGCGAAGCTACGCTGCCGTGGCCAGGTCGTGCCGGGACACGCGAAACTCCAGTACGAAGCTCGAATCAAGCGCGCTGGGCTACACCCGACACCGTGGGCCATCGCCGATGTCATCCTCTCCGTCGATGGCACGCCGGTGGTCTACGCCTCGGATGTCGGCGTCGTCGTTGACGGCGAGCGCGTGGCGCTGCCGGAGCCCATCCGCCTCGACGACGCCTCGATCATGGAGTTCTCCGTCGGCGCCGCCGAGAGGGCATTTGGCGCCGCCTACGCGCGGTACGACCTCCCGGGAGAACGCTGTCCTCGCATGCCCGGGCCCCCGTACCTGACCATGAGTCGCGTCGCCGACGTCGAGGGTCCTCCGATGGAGATCGCCGCGCCCCGGACCGTCGTCATGGAGTACGACGTGCATCCAGAAGCCTGGTATTTCCTTCCGAACGCCGGCGAGAGCATGCCGTTCGCCATCCTCCTGGAGACGGCTTTGCAGCCCTGTGGCTGGCTCACCGCCTGGCAGGGTCAGTCCATCAAAGCCGACAACGGGGTCTATTTCAGGAACCTCGGCGGCACCGCCACCCAGTTCGTCGAGGTCTGGCCCGACGCGGGCACGTTGACCACCCGCGCTACCCAGACCTCCGTCTCCGAGGCCGGCGGCTTGATGGTTCAGTTCTACCAGTCGACGGTCTATGCAGGTGAGACCAAGATCTTCGAGACCACCACCCACTTCGGCTACTTCGACGAGAGCGCACTGGCGAACCAGAAGGGACTCCAGCCAGGAGCTGCGGAGGAAGAGCGCCGGACCGCCGAATTGGAGGCCGCCTCCATCGAGCCCATTCCGTTGGCCAGCGAGACCGGCATGCCTCGCCACGATTGGCTGATGCTCGACCAGGTCATTGCCGCCAATCCCGCTGGCGGCCGCGAGAAGCTCGGGTACTACGTCGGAAGCCATGCTGTCGATCCCGAAAAGTGGTTCTTCTACGCCCACTTCCACCTCGACCCAGTGATGCCCGGCTCCCTCGGACTCGAAGCGCTCCTGCAGCTGGCGAGGTGGGTCCTGCACCAGCGGGTCGGACCCTTCGATGTCCGGCTCGAGCCGCTGACCCTCAACCACCAGATCAACTGGAAATACCGCGGGCAAGTCCTGCGCCACAAGCGCGAGATGACCGTCGAGCTGGAGGTCCTCGAGCTCGTGGGCGGAGCCTCCCCGCGGATCCGCTGCTCAGGCCTGGTTCGCGCCGACGGCCTGCCCATCTATTCCTTCGACGAGTTTGGCCTCGGGGCCGCCGTGACCGAGCCCACGCCGACCCCGCCTGCGACGGTCGACCGTCCAGCTCCCGCCGCTGCACTCCTCGACCATTTCGACGTGCAGACTGGTCAGGGTGTTCTGCACCTGGACCCGGCGCGCCATCCCTGGCTCGCCGACCACTGTCCGACCGTCACCGTTCCCGCCGTGCCCATGGCCTTCGCGGCGGAGATCGCCGCCGAAGCAGCCAGCCTGCTGCATCCGGACAAGAAGGTCATCGGCCTCCCCTCCCTCGACGCCACCCAGTGGATTCACACCGGTGATGGCCCGGTGGACGTGCTGGTCGACGCACAAATAGCGGGCGACACGGTGGACGTGACGCTGTCGGTGCACGTCGAGAACAAACGATTCCCTGCGTTATCTGGGCCTAAAGTCCACATGCGGGCCACGGTGGAACTCGGAGACGACTGGCACGCCGCCGAGGGCGCTCCAGAAGTGCTGGCGCCCGAAGTCGAGGTCGACATCGACGACTACTACAACGGCGGCCACACGTTCCATGGTCCGCTGCTTCAGGCCATGACGGCCCTCACCAGAATGGGCACTGAGGGCGCGACCGCAACATTCGAAACCCGCGCCGACGGGAGCCTTTTGGGGATCGACAGCGCCTTCGTCCTCGATCCCCTGCTCCTCGACACCGCCACTCATCCGATGTGGTCGGCTGAGCCCGAACGGTGGGTAGAGGGCCTGGAGAGCGGTCACCTCGCCTACCCGATCCATGCCGAGAACCTTCGTTTCTTCGGTCCACGACCCGCGGGAGAGGTCCAGTTCGCGATGACCGCGGTGGCGGCCGACTCCAAGACCATGACTTTTGCCGTGCACATGGGTACCGTCGATGCGCCCTGGTGTGCATTCGAGTGGACCGAGGCCATCGTGGACGCCGGCCCCCTGCTGGGTCGAAGCGCCGCAGAACGCAGAGACTTCCTGTGGGAACGCAAGGCGCTACCGCAGGTGACCATCGGCCAATCGACCGCCGAAGGATGGAGAGTCGAAGCCAGCGACCTCGTCGAGCCCTTGGAGGGCACATTGGTGCGGCTCACGTGCAGCGACAACGAGGTCGACGAATGGCGGCGCTCGAGCGATAGAATCGCATGGTCCATGGCCCGCATCGCGGCAAAAGAAGCCGTCCGCAGCTGGCTCCGAGACCGCATCGGGCGCGACGTCCACCCCAAAGACCTGGTCCTGCTGGCCATGAGGCCGGATCGCTTTGTCATCACGGAGGCCGGCGCACTCGACGCGCAGGAGTACTGTGAAAACCTCGGTCCGACGCGATTTGAGCTGACCATCCAGACCGGGCAGAACCATGCCATCGCCAGGATGTCCCCGATCTAGGCGCCACCATGGGATGGATATCGGGCGAACCGGTGTTGGAGCGTGGTACGATCCGACGGGTGTCATTAGCAAGAGGTGAAGAGATGACGCGCTATTTCATGCTTCTGTCCGTGGGTTTGACCTGCGCAGTGGGAGCCATCGCCCAAGACGACCCCGTCAAGGACGATGACACAGAAGCAACCGAGGAAACTGACAAGACCGACGCGACCGAGGACGCGGAAGCCACCGAGGCGACCGAGGCCACAGAAGCGACCGAGGCCATTGAAGCAACCGAGACGGCAGCCGCAGAGGAAGAGAAAAACTGCGACGACCTCGAGGGTGATGAGAAGACCGAGTGCGAAGCTGAGCTCGCCAAGGCCGAAGTCACCGAAGAGGCGCCCAAAAAGGGCGCGAAGGCCAAGCGAAGCAACAAGAACCGCATGGAGTCGGAGTTCACCGACGAATAGCGGTTCGACCGTTTACTCGAGAGCCCTGCTGCCATGATGGTAGCGGGGCTTTCTTGTAGGCCCCGTTCAGACTATGCCAGGATCATCCTGGTGTAGGCGCCGACAAAGAACGTCAGGATGATGACGCCGATCAGCGTCTGTAGCGAGTTCAGCCACCGGAACCGATGGTCGTCATCCCCGAAGTCCCAGCCCGTGTTGATGGCGAGCATCGACTGCAGGGAGATGAACAACAAGCCCGAGAACTCGACGTCCTTCACTTTGATGTCCTCGCCGTCGTAGACGAGGATCGTCTCCGGGCAGGACACCCGGTAGATGACGGCGAACAGGAAGGTGATGACGATGACGGCGACGCCGAGGTTGCCGAGTCGCACACCCCAGCCAAAGCAGAGTTCGAACAGGCCGATCTCGATGATCCAGCCGTATGCGGTATCGAAGAAGCCCTCGGGTGCGTTCAGGCGCATGCGGGTCTGGTAGTAGCGGGTCCACCAGTAGGCGTCGTCCTCCTCCGAGATCATGGCGCGGTCGCCATAGGTCTCTTTCAAGGCAACGAACTCGTCGATGAGGTAATCGAAGCAGGCCTGTTCGAGGTCGACCTGCTCCATGTCCTCCTGGCCGCGCACGATCCGCTGGATTCGCACGTCGTCGTAGTCGATGTCACCGTCGGCACAGCGCTCATAGAAGAAGCGGTGGTATCCGGTCTTCGGCTGGTTCACGTGAGGTGGGTTGATCTCGAAGCTGGCGATCTCCGAGGCGTAGAAGCTGATGTCCGCATCGCCGACCAGAACCGCATCGGTCAGTGAAACGCGCCCGCGGATGTTGGCGTCGTCGAGGATCAGCGAGCGGTAGAAGGTGGCCCGGTTGAACGCGACCTCGTTCCCGAAGATGGTCGTGAAGTCGGCCTGGGAGTGCCAGTGGGTGCGCTCGAAGTGCGTCTCACCGAGGAACTGGGTGTTGTAGAACGACGCCATCGATTCCAGGCCAGCCTGTCCGAAGGTCACTCCTTCGAAGACCGTGAAACCGTTGAAGACGGTGTTCGCGAAGCTGATGTTCCCATCGATCTTGGAGGTCAGGTCGTCGACCGTGACGACGCCGTAAGAGGACTTCTCCGTCAGGGGTTCGTCGGCGTCTTCGTCTCCCTGATAGTGTCGGTACGCGGGCAACAACCCGTCGACGTTGACGAGGTGGGCGACGCGGGTCACATCGTCGAGCGAGAACCGGCTGCGCCCGTCGATTTCGGCGTCCTTGAACAGCGCATCGGCGTAAAAATGGGCCCCGAGCGCATCGAGCTCGCCGACCTCGACATCGACGACGTTGACCTTCTCGTGGAACACGGCCCGCGAGAAGTTCAACCCGCCCACGACTGTGGTGGTGCCGAAGTTGACCTCGCCTTTGAAGCGGGCGTCCTCGAAGGTGGCCCCTTTCTGAAACTCGCACTTGTCGACGGAGACCGATCGCTCGAACCGCGTACTGTTGAAGTACACATCGCGCTCGGAGTACATCGAGGTGAACACCGTGTCGTCGCGATAGACGCTGCCGCCGAAGAAAACCGGGGCGTGGAGCCGCATCTTCTTGAAGTTGGCGTCCTTGCCGAACGAGGCGAATCGGAAGTCGGTGTCACCCCAGAACTCGGCGCCCTTGAAGTCGGCCTCGTGCTCGAAGATCACCATCGGGAAGTAGCCGCGGCCCTCGGTGACCGAGATGCCCCAGAAGTTGGCCCGCCCCATGAAGATGGCCTCTCGCATGGTCAGGCTCGCAAAGGTCGAGGCCGGCGTCGTTTTGGACTTGTTGCGATCGCCCTCCCAGGTCTTGCCGAAGTCGGCGTCTCCGAGAACGATGCCCATGAACGCCAGCTTGCCGAATTTCTTGTCGGCGGCGAGGATTCGACCCACGACGCAGCGGTCCAGGATGAGCGCGTCCGGAATCTCATCGATGGCCGTGAGATCGAAATCCTCGATGTAGCAGTAACGAACCCGCTTCTTCTTCAGCACCTCCTCGGTTGTCATGACCTGGAGGTAGCGGGGTTCTCCCTTGCTCGTCGTGTAGATCTGGCCCTTGCCGCCGCTCTTGGCGATCTCGACGATCTCCCGAACGAGGTCGTAGGCTTCTTTGACGAGCTTCTCCCGCTCGGGGTGTTCGCTGACAATGCGCAGGACCGCGATGGTGCGGTGCACATCGTTTCTCATGCCCTCGCGGTATTTTTCGCCAGACGCCTCGAACTCTCCCATCCGCTCGAGCAGCAGCGCCTCTCCGAGCATCGGGCGGTAGTTGAGGTACTTCTTGACCTCCATGCGCTTGAGCGCGGCCTTGTAGAGGGCGGTGGCCAGCTCTTTGTCCCCCGCCTCTCGCGCCTCGTCACCCAGATCTTCGAGGCGGCGTGGGTCTTCGATCTCAGCCCAGGCCGGCCCCGCGGGTTCCGGTTTTGGCTCGTCGCCGAGCGCCGGGACGCAGAGCAACAGGACGGCCAAGAGTGCCGTCAGGAACAACGCCGGTTTTGTGGGAGTAGCCAAGGCCCGGCATCATATCGCATGTCCCGCGGCCCTAGAACTCGTACCGCATGCCCGCATCTACACGAAGCGGCGGGAGCTCGCCCACAGTGGGCGCGCCGTCCTCGAGAATGAGGATCTCCGCTGGGAAGGGTACGATGGAAAGGTTGTTCAATGCCGCTCTTCCAGCCAGGTCGAGGGTGATTCTCCCCTTCCGCACATCGAGGTCCTGCTGCAGCGTCACGCCGGCGGTCCAAGACTCCTGAAGCCACCACTGCGGTGCCTCGGAGGAGATCGCGTCGGCGTAACCAAACGTGCCGCCGATTCGCTGTGTCCACGGATCCGTGGGCAGATCCCAGGAAGCCATGGCCCCGACGCGGTGCTTGTGCCAGGTGTCCAGGAAGCCCGGAACCCAGGGAGCGAGAGGATTGTCGAGCCGGGCTTCGCCCACATCCGACTGAAGCGGGGAGTAGTTCCAGGAGACGCTCGCAAACCAGCGCCGGGTCCAGATCTTCTCCAGGGTGACGCCGATATCGGACGCGTTGCGGCGGAGCCAGGAGATCGCTTCGGGTTCTGCCGTGAGGAAGCCCACATACGAAGGTGCAAACGGCGCGATCCGACGCGTGGCCGTGAAGGCCACACTGAGGGCGACATCTTCGATGATCTCGCGGGAGACCAAGGCCAGGGCCTCGTCCTCTCGTGGCACATCCGACAGACCCGGAACGAGCAGATCGACCCCCTGATACCTCGCTACGCCGCCGACGATCTTCGTCTTCTGGTCCCCGAAGGGATCCCATGCGGCGAAGAGTCTGGGGCCCGGAAGCGCCTGCACGTCGCCGACGGTCAGCACATCCAGTCGCATGCCACCGTTGATCCTCAGGTTGTGAACGGGCTGGTAGGAATCCTGAACGAAGGTGTGAAAGACCCCGAGATCGAACGTCTCCAGGTCCGACGACACCTGCCCGTTTCGGCTCCCCATGCCAAATTTGATGTCGTGAGTCCCAGCCATTGGGATGCTGACCGCGCTCAGCCTGGCGTGCCCGCTGGCGATGTCCGTCCGGAACCTGGATGCCGCGAGGTGGCTTTGGTAATTGGCTCCGAAGTCGAGGTTGACATCGGGGGAGAGGAACACCTGCCAACGCGCCTGGGGCAGATACCCACCATAGCTGCTGGACGCGTCCTCGTTCACCGTGACCACGAGCGGATCGGCGAGGACTGAAGCCGTGAACCGGTGCTCGGCGTTGGGCTGAGTGGTCACTTTGTTGAACATGGCGTGACTCGTCATGCCGAAGTTGCCGAGCGTGGTCTGACGACCCTGGTAATCGGCGAGGAGCCACAGGCGGTCACGCACCAGGGGACCGCTCACCTTGGCCGCCAGGTCCCCGTCCACGCCATCGTCGAGTCCCTGTCCGAGCAGGCCGCCATGGGCCCCCACACCGAATTGCAGGTTGTTGGTGCCGCTCTCGCTGACGGCGTTGAGGGTCGCGCCGACCCCGCCGAATTCAGCCATCCTCCCGCCGAGCAGGAGCTCCAGTTGCTGGATGGCGTCGAAGTTGAAGTTGACGGAAAACGTGCCCGTCACCGGGTCGGTGATGTTCGCGCCATCGAGCATGTAGGTGTTCTCGTTTGAGGCCCCACCGGCGATGTTCGGATTGCCGCCGCCCCCGGCAACGCCCGGTGCCATGCTCACCGCGGATTGGTAGGATCGACCCGCCGGAATGCGCTGTAGGTAGTCTTTGGTGAGAACGGTTCCGCGCGTCGTGGACTCAACATCCACCGCCGCCCGGCGCGCGATGACCTCGATTTCCTCGGACCCGTCGTCGGCCTGCAGCGAGAAGGCGACGTAGTCGTTGGAGACCGCGGAGTCCTCCATGCCATCGGGGATGTCGTTCGGCTGGGTGGACTGGACCATGGTGCCGGTTCGATTGGTCCGGTTCGGATCGACCGCCACCATGCTGGTGTACTCGGACACGATCCCATATTCGAGGGCAGTCGCCGTGATCGGGCCGCGCTCGTCGGTGATGTCACCGCGCAGATAGGCCCGATGAATGGACGCGATCTTCTGCCGGGCCCAGGTCGTCTCGATGGCCCGCGCCCGCTCGAGTACGACCGGATCGATGACCTCAGTCCACGAGGCCTCCCCGACCCGGCCCGTGACCCGAACCGGGCCGCCGCCCGCGGGCAGCTTGGCGATGATCTGGAGTGGTTTACCCGGGAACAGGTCGGGAATTCGATTCGGCCACACCTCGTCGGTCTGCCAGCCGCCCCAGTCGACGGCGACCTGCGACATCGCAGGTCGCTCCATCGTCTTCAGGATCCGCTTTACCGCGTCGCCAGCGTGCTCGTGAAGGCTGACATAGGTCGAGGCCCCACCACCGGCACCGGCCATCTCGTCGAGCAGGTAGCGGTTGGGAGCCGCGCCGATGCCAATGGTGACCACGGTGACGCCGTTGCCCACCTCGCCGATGGCCCGCACCAGCTCGTCGTCGTTGGAGACGGCCCCGTCGGTGATGAAGACCAGGAAGCGCTGTCGGGCCGGATCGGGCTCCATGGCCAGCGCCCTGCGCACCGCCTTCATCATGTACGTGCCGCCGTTCGCCTGCAGGTGCTCGACGAAGCGGAGTCCGCGCATCTGGTTCTCAGGGTGGGCGTCGACGGGCTTCGCATCCAGCGCATCCACCTCGTTTCCGAACCCGAGCACCGCGAAGCTGTCCATGCCGTCCATGCCTCGAATACCCGCTGTCATGGCCTGTTTTGCGAGCTCCAGTGGCGCGCCTCGCATGGAGCCCGAAGTGTCGATCACCCAGATGACCTCGCGGGGAACCCGATCTCCGAAATCGGCGGTATTGGGCGGCTCGAAGGTCAGCAGAGCATGGCGGTCGGCGACGATCATGCCCGCGGCGGGCCGCTCGGTGTCCGTCCACCAGCGAAGGATGAAGTCGCGGGTCGGCGGCACATTTCGCAGCAGCGCCCCCATGGACTCCCCGTCGGCAAAGAACTCGGCGCGGTGGGTCGGGCTCTCGGATCGACGGATCGGCACTCCCGCGTGCACGTTCACGTCGACGCCAACTCGCACCCCCGTTCCACCCGATCGGATCGCGGTGTCCGCCACACCATCGCGAGCCTTGCGACTGGTCGCCACCGGCGGAGAGACGTCGTTGGGTGCACCCTCCGGTACGAAGCGCGGGGCCACTGCCATGGGGATCACCAGTTCCCAGGCACCATTTCTCCGCTCGACAGGCTGAATCACCCGGAGCTCGACCTCGATCTCCGCCCCCGGCGGGATGTTCGCGACGTGTTGGGTGAACAGGTTGGGGCGCTCTTGCTCCGTCAGCGCCGCTACCTGCCCCGAGCGGGCCGCCTGGTCGTAGGCCTGACGGGCCTGGGCCTCGCCCCGCACGTTGGCCCGGATCTCCCGTCCATCGAACTTGATCCACATGCCGTCGACCGCAGCCTCCGGCTGGAGCGGAAAGGTGTAGACCGCCTCGATGTGACTCGAGCTGTCATTTCGGAATTTCTGCTCGATGACGAGTTCGGTCAGTCCGCCGGTGACGTCGGCGGTGAAGTCCATGGACACCAGTGGCAGGTCAGACGCGTACGCCACCGCCACGCACAACAGTGCGAGCAACAAAACAGCCCCCAGGGAGCGCGCGACCCATCAAGCGCGGCGCTCGTTTCAACCACCCCTTTCAGTGAGACCTCGTTCGCGGCTGTTAAGCGGAGCGATTGTCCAGGATGCCCTGCAAGATCTCGAGTGAGCGCATCACACCGGGCTGGGGAGGACGGGCCGCAATGGTCTCGTAGATCGTTCGGATCGCGGTCAGATCGACGTTGGGACGATGGGCTTCGGCGCAGGCGCGAAGAACGGCAACCAGGTTGTCGCCTTGCCCATCGAACGCCTGATCGGACTCTGAAAAAGACCGACCCGCGGCATCGTAGTCACCCATCGCACCCTCGAGCGCACCGCGGAAAGCCAGGTGGTAGGCCGCCATGAAGGTGTTCCCGCACGAGAAGTGCATTTTGATGCCCTCATCCATCAAGACATGGGCCTCATCGAGCCGCCCCTGCCGCCAACGAACCGCACCGAGCTCGGCCTTGAGCGTGGCGATCTCGCGTACCGACTCCTGGATGGACAACGCCTCCTGCAGATCGCGCTCCGCAGCCGTGACGTCGCCCTCTCGCAACCAGATGACGCCGAGGTTGCCCAGGGCGACGCCCCGAAGTCGCCGATTGCCGATCTCGCGATGCACACGAATAGCGGCGCGCAACCACTTCTTTCCGGTCTCGAGGTCTCCGGTCTGCACCGCCAATTGCCCGAGATTGGAGAGCGTGAGCCCCTCCGGCCGGCGGTTGCCGACCGTGCGATGGATGTCGAGCGCCTCCTCGAACAGCTGCAGCGATTCGTCGAGGTCTCCGGACTCCGCTCGGTTGATCGCCAGGTTTCCGACGACCACCCCCAGGTGCACGAGGTCGCCGAGCTCCTTGAGGATCTCGTAACTGGCACGGTAGTGCTCTTCGGACTCGGCAGCGCGTCCTGTCTGCTTGCAGACCACTCCGAGGTCGCAGAGCAAGACGCCCTGTGCATGTCGGAGGCCCAACGCTCTCATGCGCGCCAAGCTGTCGCGCACATAGGGCTCGGACTTCGCGACTTCTCCAGTCTCGATATAGATATTGCCCAGATTTCCGACGTACGTGGCCACGCGCTCGACGTCTCCAGCCGCCTCCGCGAGCTCGATGGCCAACCGAAAGTCAGCGGTGCCCTGATCCACGCGACCGAGGCGCCGCATCGTGTTGCCGCGAGCGCCGAGGAGTCGATACCGAAGGGCCGGGTCTTCACCTTCTTTCAGGACGTCGAGGGACTCGGTCAACAGCGTGGTCAGCCGATCGAACGGTCCGCGAATATGGAGCGCCTGGTCCGCCGCCATGGCGAGGTGCCCGGCCCGAACCGGATCGTGCACCAGGTCGCGGCGGTGTGCGGCCATCAGATTGTCGATTTCGATGTGGAGCCGATCGAGCCGCTCGATCCCTCCATGTTCGAGGATGGCCTTGGACCATTCGCGACCGCGGACCAGGTAGTGGGCGGCGTGACGGTCCTCGGTCGCGCGCACATCCGCTGCAGACGCGGCGGCCTTCTCGGAGGCGTACACCCGGATGCTCTCGAGAAGTCCGAACCGGGTCTGGGCCGGCATCGACGCCGGGTTGTACCGGCGAACCAACGAACGCGACACCAGGTCGGCAAGGGCATCGAAGTCGGACAGGATCTCGGCCGCCGCCACGGAGTCGAATCCTCCCGAAAAGACCGCGCACTCGCGAAGCGCGGTCCGCTCTCGATCTTCGAGCAGATCCCACGACCAGTCGATGGCCGCTCGCAAGGTCGCCTGGCGACTCGGAGCACCGCGCGTTGAGCGGCCCAGAAGTCGGAATCGCTTTGACAGTCTTTTCTGGAGTTGCTCGGCGGTGAGCACGCCCATGCGCGCCGCTGCCAGCTCAATGGCCAACGGAAGCCGATCGAGATCCTCGCAGATCTCCAGCAAGATCCTGCGCTCCGGGGCGTTGGGGGCGTAGTCTGGGCGCACCGCACGCGCGCGCTCCACGAACAGGTCCACCGCTTGTTCGGACTCGAGGACGTCCATGGGAAGCACGACCTCACCCTCGATGCCCAGTGGTTCTCTAGAGGTGATGAGGAAGCGAGCCTGGGGAGCCGCAGCGAGCCACGAGCCGACGGTCTGGGCACCGAATTCGACGACCTGTTCGAAGTTGTCGAAGACGAAGAGTGCTGTTCCTCGGCCATCGATGGCGTGGCCCAGCGTCGCTGCCCGGTGTCCGGCGTCTCGACGTCCCGAAAGAGGGACGCCGAGGACTGCGGCAACGCCACTCAAGATCTGCTCCAGGGACCGAACCGCCGCGAGGTCGACCAGCCACACACCACCGGGACAGCTCTCGACCGCATCGAGGCCGTATTGGATAGAGAATCGCGTCTTTCCGATGCCCGGCGGTCCCACCAGAGACACGAGGCGAGCGCCGGCTTCCCAGTGGGCGGCCAGGGCGTCGGTCACCTCACCTCGGCCGACGAACACCCCCTCTGGTGCGTTGAGGTTTGTCTCGCCAGGCGCGAAGGGCTCGTCCTCCTCGACTTCGGCCGGGATGAACCGATATCCAGTTCCAAACACGGTGATCAGGTGCTGCGGCGCTTTGGGATCCCGCTCGACCTTCATGCGCAGGCGGCGAATTGCGGTGTCGACGGCGCGGCTCAGGGAAGGCTCGGAGCGGCCCCACACCGCGACCATCAACTCGTCGCGGCTGACCGGCTCGTTGGGGCGATCGGCGAGATAGCCCAGCAGCGCGAGCTCTCTATCGGTCAACGTTCCGCCGCGGCCGCCCTGAATTTGCCCGGTGTGGGCTTGTACCCGGCAGTCCGCGAACCGGATCACCCGGCCTTCATCACCCATGTCGGCAACCTATCTCATTAGATTGGACCGATGCGGCTGCTCACGATTCCCATGAGTCATTATTGCGAGAAGGCGAGATGGGCGCTCGAGTATCTCGACGTGCCCTACACCGAGATCGGCCGGCTGCAGGGGTTTCACTACCCCGCGGCGTTCTGGCATGGCGGCGGTCCGATGGTTCCGGTGCTGATTCCTGATGACGGACCGGCGATTGCGGACTCCACCGCGATCCTTCGACACCTCGACCGCGGGAAGGACACGCTCTACCCTCCGGATCTGCCGGACATCGCCGCCCTCGAAGAGCGCTTCGACGACGTGCTCGGCGTCGAGACCCGTCGGTGGCTGTATCTGAAGTCACTGACAAGGCCGGAGTTGCTCAATTACGCGGCGTACAGCGCCCCCTCCTGGCAATTACCGGTGGGCCGCAAGGTCTTTGCGCTGATGCGATTGTTCATCTCGCGTCGCCTCGACGTTCGCGAGCAAACCGTCAACGCCGGCTTGGAGCGGATCGAGGCCATACTCGCCAAGGTCGAAGCCCGCCTGTCCGACGGCCGCAGGTATCTGTGTGGCGACCGCTTCACCGCGGCAGACCTGTCCTATGCGTGCATGGTGACGCCGATTGTGCTTCCCAGAGAGTATGGGATTCCCCTACCTGATCCGTCTTTCCTCGGAGACGGGGCCGGGCTGGTTCACCGAACCCGTGACCGCCCGGCAGGACAGTTTGCACTGCGCTTGTTTTCCGAAGATCGGCCCTCTCCGCCCCGGCTCAGCGACCCGATCAAGCCATGAGTCGCTGTCCTGCGGCCACTGCGAGCGTCGAGGTCAGCGCAATTCCGGCCGCCATTGCCGCGGTCCCGATGAGCCCGAACGGCGCGCAACCCAGCGATCCACACAATCCGGCGACAATGGCCGCTCCTCCGATAAAGGACAACGAAGTCGTCTGGTTTCGCATCCCCCGAAGGCCGATAATGCCTCCCGCCACGAGACCGCCGGCGCTACACGCGGCGAGGCAGTGAGACCAGCAGGCCACCGAGCAGCAACCGGAGCCGCTGGCGACGGTCACCATCGGCACGAGGTATGCCGCGGCCCCGCCCATCAAGCCGAGCTCGACGGCGCTCTGCAGCCCCATCCCACGGAATCGGAGCGCGGCGGAGGCGGTAACCAACAAACAACCAGCACCCAGGTTCACCCAAGGATTTGGAGCGAAATAGAGACTGAACGCGACCAGCGGCACGATGACCGCTGCGACGCGCAGTGCCCAGAGGAAACGCCCGCGGGCGTACGCGCGTTCGGCGGCCTGCGCCAGCTGTCTTTCATCCAACATGGCGTTCCTCCCATGCAGTTTTGAGGCGGGTCATCGCCCGCTGAAGTCGCTTTCGAAACGTGGCGGCGGGAAGCTCGGGCCTGGGGCGGTAGCCCATGGCGACGGCGAGCGCCTCGGTGTCCGCGGGTTTGAGCTCGCCGACCAGCTCGGTGACGGCCGCGCGGAGATCGCCGGCCACCACCCACTCCTCCGGACTGCGCCCGGCACAGATCAGGGTCTCGGGCACTTCGTCCTCTCGGCGTCGGAGAATGCGTTTTCGGTGCGATCGGCACTCCCAGGCAGTGATGCCGAGGATCCAGGGAAGAGCGGCGCGGTCTGGGTCGTAGAGAGACGCCCGCTCGAAGACCTTTAGAAGTGCCTGCTGAGCGACGTCCTCGTGCTCTGCATCGCCTTGGAGGAGCCGCTTGGTGAGGTGGAGAACAGCGGGCTGGGCGAGTTCGAAGACCGCGCGAAACGCACTTCGGTCTCCGTCCGCCAGACTAGCCAGGGACCTGTTCAACCGAAGCCGTTCCGCGCGATTCAGGGCTACGTTCCTAGCAGAACGGGCACCAGTCGCAGCAACCACTGCTGGCGACCTGGGCGGCGAATGCGGTTGCGGGGATGAGAGAGGTGAGGCCAATACCGACGAGCCACTTCATGGTGAACACTCCTTTGTGACGGGCCTTCAGTGGACCGTCAACCGTCTAGGCGCGAACCCTACGAGTCGTGACAGACTCCCTCCAAAATCAGGGATTGTCGGGCATGCGCGCCCAGATCTCGTGAACGACCTCCTGGAGCCCTTCGGCGGAGACCTCCTCGGCGGGGATCGGGGCCTCGACGGTGAGCCACACCCGTGACCACCAGCGACGGAAGGGCTTGGTCATCGCCTTGCCGTCCACCCGGGAGAAGTAGCTCCCCCACAGGCCGTTCAGCGCCATCGGGACGACGGGCACCGGGTCTTTGGCGACGATGCGCTCGATTCCGGCTCGGAACGGGGTAAATTCACCGGTTTTCGTGATCTGACCCTCCGGGAAGATGCACACCAGCCATCCCTCCTGGAGCTCCTTGCTGACCTGATCCAGCGCCCGCTGGGGAGACTCGGGATCGATCTTCTTCGAGGTGATGGGAATCGCCCGGCCAGCACGGAAAAAGTAGTTTGCAATAGGCATATCAAAGTACATTTGATCCATGATGTACCGGGCCGGTCGCTTTACCGCACCCACGATGATCAGCCAGTCGACGAAGCTGACATGGTTGCAGACGAGCACCGCCGGACCCTCTCTCGGGATGTTGTGCATGCCGGTCGTCTTCACCCGGTAGAGCACATTGGAGAGCATCCAGACGCAGAACCTGAGCATGAACTCGGGAACGACGGTGAACATGTAGATGGCGACGACCGCATTCAAGACCGCGAAGATGGCGAAGATCACCGGGATCGACAGTTCGGCGGCCTGCATCGCGATCAACATCAGCGAGGAGCCGACCATGAAGAAGGCGTTGATGATGTTGTTTCCGGCGATGATCCGGGACCGCTGCGAGGGCTCGGCGCGGATCTGGATGAGGGTGTACAGCGGCACGATCAAGAAGCCGCCGAACAGCGCCAACAGGGTCATGTCGGCCATGATGCGGATGCCGGTGAACGACCCCAGGAGCCACATCGGTCCGTAGAGCTCGGCGCCCGCTGCCCACGGCTCGCCGATCCAGGCGAGATCAAGGGTGAACACCGACATTCCGAAAGCGCCGATGGGGACCAGCCCGAGCTCGAGGCGCTCGCGGGAGAGCTTCTCACACAGCATGGACCCGAGTCCGATGCCGACGCTGAACAGTGCCAGGAACAGCGTAGCAACCTGCTCGTCGCCATGGAGCATGTCCTTGGCGTAGACCGGGAAGAGGGTCAGAAACGCGGCGCCGTAGAGCCAGAACCAGGAGATACCGAGAATGGACAGGAACACGGTCCGGTTCTCCTGGACGATGCCAATGATCTCAATGGTCGGTGTGATCGGATTCCACTGCACCTTCAGGCCGCTGTCCACCGCTGGGGCCGCGGGGATCCATCGGGCCAGGAGCGCACCGGCGATCGCGACGAGAACCACGCCGGCGGCCACGATCTGGGGGCCGCCATCCATGAGGATGAGCACGCCACCGGCGATCGTTCCCAGGAGGATCGCGAGGTAGGTCGCAGTCTCGACCAGAGCGTTGGCGGAGACGATCTCGTCGTCTTCGAGGTGCTGCGGCAGGATGCTGTACTTGCACGGCCCAAAGACCGTCGACTGGAATCCCATCCCAAAGAGCACAACGAGCAACATCTCGACGCTGCCGAGGAGGAATCCGGTGGCTCCAGCGGTCATGATCGCGATCTCGCCGATCTTGGTCCAGCGCATCATCGAGGCTTTGTCCAGCGTGTCGGCGAGCTGACCCGCGGTGGCGGAGAACAGAAAGAACGGCAGGATGAAGATCGCGCCGGTGAGCGCGATCATCTGCGCCGGTGGCAGCCCGAGAACCTCGGCTCCACCGAATGCGATGAGCATGACCAGCGCGTTCTTGAAGAGGTTGTCGTTGAAGGCGCCGAGGAACTGGGTCCAGAAGAGCGGCCAGAATCGACGATCCAGCAACAACTTTCGATTCAAGCGTCCCCTCCTCGATCAGAGACTACCGAGGGGCTATGGTGCGACGTGCCCACCGGTGATCGAAAACTCGACGAGTTCGAGTCCATGTTCCGCAGCGCGGTGAAAGAGGTTTTTCACTTTGAACCTCCCAACCTGCGTCGCGGCCTGTTGGTCACCGACCTGCCGAGACAAGAATCGGCCGCGCTCGAGGCAAAGGTCAGGACTTTCCTGAAGACGATCGACTCCGCGGAGCAGATGCAGTGGTTCGACCTCGCGAGAGAGGATTGGGCCGATCCGCGTCCCGGGGATCCAATCGAAAACCTGCTCGCGCAGATCCAGAGCCGCGAGCCCGACCTCATCGTCACCTACCGCCATCTCCTCGATGCGAACAAGAACAGCCCATACACCTTGGGGTCGGTCGTCGACACCCTCACCCAGGCGATCCCGATTCCCGTCTTGCTCCTGCCGCCGCCGACCGAAGCCGGGTTCGCCGCACTCGAGAACACCAAGCGCGTGATGGTGGTGACGGACCACCTGACAGGCAACGACCAGCTGGTGAACTACGGCGTGGAGTTCACCCATCGCCAGGGCACCCTCTACCTGGCCCACGTCGAGGACCACGGCGCCGTGGAGCACTTCCTCGGCGTCATCGACAAGCTCCGCCGCTTCGACTCAAACCTGGCGAGAGAGGAGATCCCGGCCAAGCTCCTGTCCATGCCTGCCGACTACATCGAGTCCATCGTCAGGGTACTGAAAGAGCGGAACATAGAGGAGGAACTGATACCTGTCGTTCGCATGGGGAATGGCCTGACGGACTACGAGCAACTGATGACGGAGCACCAGATCGACCTGCTCATCCTCTCGGGAAAAGACGAGTCCCAGCTCGCGATGCACGGCATGGCCCACGCCCTCGCGGTCGAGCTGCGACACAAACCCCTGCTGCTGCTCTGATGCACGAGATTCCCCAGACGACGACCTGGATCTTCGCCGGACTGCTGGTGGCGATGGTGGCCTCCCTCGCCGCCGAAGAAAAGCTGCACGCCAAGAAGTCCATGATCACCGGTCTGTTTGCGGTTGCGGCGCTGCTCATGGGCGCGGTCTTCGGCATCCTTCCCTTCGGACATCTCGAGCTCCCCAACGGACACCACGTCGAGATGCCCGTCTACATCCCAGCCGTCGATTGGGGGGTGATCACCATCATCCTCGGGGCGTCGCTGTTCGTGGACGTGGTCAGCCGCTCCGGAATCTTCACCTGGACGGCGATCCGGCTCACCAAGCTGTCCGGCGGCGATCCCTTCAGACTTCTCTGTTATTACGCCGTTCTCACGGTGGTTTTCAGCGCCGTTCTCAACAATGTCACGGCGATGATCATCGTCGGCTCGCTGACTGCCGTGTCGCTGGCGAAGCTGGGCAAGACCGACCTCATGCTCGGATTCCTGCTCACCGAGGGCATGCTCACCAACGTCGGCGGCCTCCTGACGCTGATCTCCTCAGTTCCGAACATCATCATCGGCAATCTCGCCGGCATCCCGTTCATGCAGTTCTTCTACGTGGCCGCGCCCTACACGCTGGTCGCCTCTCTGGCGACCATAGGCATGGCGGTCAGCCTCTTCGGAATCCGACCGCTGGAGACGGAAGAAGAAAAGGCACAGGCCAGAGAACAGGTCGCCGCCTTTGACGAGAACGACGCGATCGAGAGCAAGGCCTTCTTCACGATCTCCTGGTTCCTGCTCCTGGCGTTCATCGCGACCATCGCCGCGACCTCGGTGTTGCCGTACATCAGCGAACTCGGCATGGGCTTCGTCGCCATGGCTTTCGCGGTCATCGCCATGGTTCGCTACAAACACGACGTCGACAAGAACTACTCGGCGCTGGACTGGGACCTGCTGTTCTTCTTCATCTTCCTGTTCATCGTCATCAACGTCATGGAGCACGCTGGCGTGCTGGCCCTGGTGGGCGAGGGCATCAGCGGGCTGCTCGAGCTCGGCGATTACGCAGGGGCCGGCGCCTTGTTGGTGAGCAGCGCCCTGGCGTCGGCAGTCACCGACAACGTCCCACTGGCCGCGGTGCTGGGCAAGATCCTGGCCGCGCGCGAGGGCATCACGCCGGACAGCAACCTCTGGTGGGCGTGCATCTTCGGGGCGAACCTCGGCGGCAATTTCACCCCCATCGGCTCGGCCTCGACGGTCGTCGCGGTCAGCGTGATGCACAAACACGGCCTGAAACTGAGCTTCGTTGGATTCGTCGTGAAAGCCCTTCCCTTCGCCATCATTCACGTGATTCTGGCCACCGCCTACGTCCTGGCTTTCCTGTCATGAATGCATCGCGAACGGCACTGATGGTGGCCGCGTACCGGGGCCGGGCGACCGCGGAGGGCCAGCTCATCGACGACCCCTGGGCCAACGCTCTCGCCGGAGAAGACGGGGCCGACTACGCCCGACGTTGCGACAAAGCCTACCCGTGGATGCAGCTGTGGATTGCGTTGCGCACACTGTTCATCGACCGCCTCGTCGACGGCCGCGGGCCCGATCAGATCGTCGTGCTCGGCGCCGGACTCGACACCCGTGCCGCCCGTCTTGCCCGCCCTGGACGCCGGTTCTTCGAGGTCGACCAGCCCGCGTCGGGCGCCGCCAAGCAAGAGCGACTCGCGCGTCTCGACGGCTATCCCGTCGACGCGGCCAGCTATGTAGCGTGCAACTTCGAGACCCAGGACTTCCTCGACCAGCTCGTCGGCTCCGGATTCAACCCAGAGGAACCGACGCTGTTCGTGTGGGAGGGCGTCACTCCGTATCTGACGGAGGGCGCCATTCGGGCCACCTTGGGGCGACTGGCGACCTGCCATCCCGAGTCCATCCTGACATTCGACTATGTCAGCAAGAACATGGGTCAAGGTCAGCGACTTCGCGAAGACGACAAATACACGCGCGATCTGGTCGCGGACATGGGAGAACCGATACGCTTCGGCACCG
>Ga0315336_1003664_pt1 | contig 19920 bp, 20 predicted proteins | sample ASW5metaG_FD_204512 | JGI IMG/M metagenome (GOLD analysis project Ga0315336, IMG submission 204512) | Ammonia-oxidizing marine archaeal communities from Monterey Bay, California, United States - ASW #5 | ecosystem: Environmental > Aquatic > Marine > Intertidal zone | place: USA: California... | reverse complement strand
CATGGCTGACGGTGTCATGCCGTCTAACGAGGGCCGCGGTTACGTGCTACGCCGCATCCTGCGCCGTGCTGCCCGCCATGCCCATATTATGGGTTGTACCGATGCCCTGCTGCATCGTCTGGTCAGTGAGTTGGTAGCTGAGATGGGGACGGCGTATCCCGAGCTCAATCGGGCTGAGGTCCTGATTACCGAAACGCTAAAGCTTGAGGAAGAGCGCTTCCGCGCGACCCTGGCCCGGGGGCTTAAGCTGCTGGAAGAAGAAACCAGTAAACTCGCTACGGCTGCGCCCCTGCCTGGCGAAGTTGCCTTTCGCCTCTACGATACCTTTGGATTCCCCTTAGACCTTACCCAGGATGCCCTTCGCGTCCAAGGCCATAGGGTTGACCTGACGGGTTTCGAAAAGTCCATGGAGAAACAAAGGGCTGCTGCGCGGGCTGCTTGGGTAGGCTCTGGCGATGTGGCCACCGACGAGGTCTGGTTCGGATTACGTGAACGCTTGGGCGCTACTGAATTCCTTGGCTATCAAGCAGAAATGGCCGAAGGCGTGATTTGCGCAATCCTCGTCGATGGTGTTGAAACCGAGTCGATACTCGCCGGCACCGAGGCGGTCATCGTTGTTAACCAGACGCCCTTCTATGGTGAATCTGGTGGCCAAATGGGGGATCAGGGCGTGGTGTTCACCCAAGAAGGCGCCGAATTCACGGTTAAGGATACTCAGAAGAAACTGGGCGACCTTCATCTTCACGCCGGCACCTTGGAAAAAGGCACCCTCAATATTGGTAACATCTCTGTATTACGGGTCGATGGTGCCCATCGGGCACGGCTCAGGGCCAACCACTCGGCGACCCATCTCCTGCACGAGGCTCTGCGCCGACGTCTCGGCGATCATGTGACGCAAAAAGGTTCGCTGGTCGCGGTCGACCGGCTGCGTTTTGATATTAGTCATCCCAAGGCACTGGATAGCGAGGAGTTGCGTGACGCAGAGGCCGCGGTCAACTCTAAAATTCGTGCCAACGCGGAAGTGAGGACTCGGATCATGACGCCTGAAGAAGCAGTCGCGGCTGGTGCCATGGCTCTGTTTGGGGAGAAATACGGTGATGAGGTCCGTGTTGTTGCTATGGGTGGTGAAGAGGGGAGCGGTGACAAAGATGGGGTGAACGAGGGTGGCGGTTACTCGGTTGAGCTTTGTGGCGGCACTCACGTCAGGCGCGCCGGAGATATCGGTACCTTCCGCATTGTTTCGGAAACTGCGTTGGCGGCTGGTGTGCGGCGGATCGAGGCATTGACCGGTGCCGATGCAGATGATTATGTCAATAGAAACACTGCTCTGCTCTCGGAATCAGCAGGGTTGTTTAAGAGCGCGGCAGAAGACGTGCCGGCGCGCATCGCCCAGATTCTCGACGAACGCCGCCAGTTCGAGCGTGAACTCTCCGAACTTCGTCGCCAAGTAGCTCTGGGGAATGGCCAAGGCTGGTCGGTGCCCGAAGAGAAAAATGATGTGGCTGGCGTAAAATTGATGACGCGAAGTATCCAGGGCGTGCCCGCCAAGGATCTCAAGCCCATGGTAGATGATTACAAGGCCCAAGGATCGGGTGTTTATGTAGTGATGAGCGCTTCGGAAGATGGCAAGGCATCGATCGTCATCGGAGTGACGGACGATCTGACTGACCGATTTGATGCTGTTACTCTGGTACGTGCCGGCGCCGAGGCGCTGGGGGGGAAGGGTGGAGGCGGACGTCCCGACATGGCCCAAGCAGGTGGTCCTGATGCCAGTGCCAGCAAAGCCGCCTTTGCTGCCGTCGCCAAGGCCATGGAAGACGGTGAGGGCTAAATCCGGTTTGCCAATGCCAATTGTTCCACGTTGCCTTCGACAAGCTAAGGATGGGGTCTCTATCTGAAGCCTAATTTGATGTGGAGAGGCGGGCCCTCGGTCATCCTATTTTTGTCTGCAGGTTGGCGTCGAGCTTGTCGAGGAACTCTGTGGTGTTCATCCAGGCTTCATCAGGGCTGACCAGGAGTGCCAAATCTTTAGTCATCGAACCGGCTTCCACGGTTTTCACGCAGACCTGTTCAAGGGCGTTAGCGAAGGCGATGACGTCTGGAGTCTCGTCGAAGGTGCCACGGTATTTGAGCCCCCTGGTCCAGGCGAAGATCGATGCAATGGGGTTGGTGGATGTGGCGTTGCCCTTTTGGTGTTCGCGGTAGTGGCGGGTAACGGTGCCGTGAGCAGCTTCAGATTCCACAGTCTTACCGTCGGGTGTCATCAATACCGATGTCATCATCCCTAAGGAGCCGTATCCCTGGGCGACAATGTCAGACTGCACATCGCCGTCGTAATTCTTGCAGGCCCAGACGAAGCCGCCGTTCCATTTGATAGCGCAGGCTACCATGTCGTCGATGAGGCGGTGTTCGTAGGTCAGTCCCTTGGCGGCGTATTGGTCTTCGAATTTATTTTTGAAGACATCGTCGAAGATATCCTTGAAACGACCATCGTATACTTTGAGGATAGTGTTCTTGGTTGATAGATAAACTGGCCAGCTCCGCTGCAGGCCGTAATTGAAGCAGCTTTCTGCGAATCCGCGGATCGAATCGTCGAGATTGTACATACTCATGGCGATGCCTGAGCTCGGAAAATCGAACACCTCGCGTTCGATCGCCTCGCCACCGTCAATGGGATCAAATCGGATCGTCAGTTTGCCCTTGCCGGGCACCAGGAAATCTGTAGCGCGGTATTGATCGCCGTAGGCGTGACGGCCGACGACGATGGGTTGGGTCCAGCCAGGCACAAGACGCGGTACATTTTCGCAAATGATCGGTTCGCGGAAAATTGTACCGCCGACAATATTACGGATGGTGCCGTTGGGCGACCGCCACATCTCCTTGAGGCCGAATTCCTCGACTCGTCCCTCATCGGGGGTGATGGTGGCGCATTTAACGCCAACGGAATATTCCTTGATTGCGTTGGCCGCGTCGACGGTGATCTGGTCGTTTGTCTCGTCTCGTTTCTCTACGCTGAGGTCATAATATTTCAGATCGACATCGAGGTAAGGCAGGATCAGCTTGTCCTTTATGAACTGCCAGATAATTCTGGTCATTTCGTCACCATCTAGTTCAACGATGGGGTTTTCGACCTTGATTTTGGCCATTCGGATCTCTCCCGTGATCTTGACAATGAATGTTCGGATTCCGCGATGTGGCTGAGACACGTTCATCAACGTGAATTGTGGCGCGAAACATATCAGACCTGGGATCGAGCGCAAGCCGGCGAGTCTGCGCACTATATGAATTAGGGTGCTTCAGGCCGTGCGCCAACATCTGGCGGGCCATGACGGGCCAACGCTGGCAGCACATCTTCCACTTCTTTCACCACTATGAATAGATCGCGAAAGCTGTCGCGCGCGAAGCCATGGGAAATTGAGTGCTCGAAAAGTGTGATCAGAGGTTGCCAGTAGTTGCCATCATCGAATATCACCAAAGGTTTTCCGTGGAGTCCCAGTTGCCGCCAGGTGATCATCTCTATAGTTTCGTCCAGGGTGCCGGGCCCGCCCGGCAGCGCGACAAAAGCATCGGCGCGCTCGAACATGGCTTGCTTCCGTTCATGCATGGAATTGACAATCAGCAATTCGTGTAAGTCCGGATGGGCGAGGCCGGTCCGTTTGAAGTCGTCGGGGATAATTCCCGTTGCCCGTCCGCCTGCTTTTAGGACTGCATCGGCAATTACGCCCATGAGCCCGATGTTGCCGCCACCATAGACCAGTTGGATTCCGGATTCGGCGATCAGACGGCCAAGGGTTGCGACGTTTTCGCGGTAGCGTGTGTCGTGCCCTAGCGACGAACCGCAGTAAACGCAGATCGATTCGATATCCGCCATTCCCGGGCTTGCTCCTCAAATGAATGATCGGGGTTATAGCGCCCCGGCGCTGCTATGCAAGCAGGAGAGTCATCTCTGTTTTAATAATGCCCTATTCTGACTTCTTGTTAACGTTAGGGATATCCTGGTTCTCATAGTCCGGACCTGCCATAATTTTGAAATGGGTGGGTCGTCTTGCCTTAGGGGACATCTCAGATGATACGGGCATATTGTCCGATGAAAACCGATTTGGCTCCCTCATGGCCGACGTGGTCGAACACGGGACATCGAAGTTGTACCCCGCTGATCGGCTTGCTATCCCCGTCTATCTTAAATCTTTCAAGGCTATCGCCCACAGCCCTCAGCGAATATAGAAAACAAGGTATAAGAATGTTTAGGTGTACACGCGAAGCCTTGGTGAAGGACGCTCACCAGATGGCGTTGCGCGGAATGAGCCGAGAAGCTAGGTTACGCGAAATGGGCCCGATGCCGCTGATTGATAATGTAAAATGCGGATTCGGGCGGCACAAAGGATAATGGCTGGCGTGAACCGGGCTCTTGTCATCGCTGTCGTAGGTGCCGTCGTTCTTGCTGCGGCTTTAACGATGAATTTTTACATCTTTCCAGGTCCTGACGATGTGGCCCATCGGACGGGGCCCCCTACCCCTGGGCAGGGAACGGCCGGTACCGGTCGGCCTGGTGATAACTTTATTGGACTTCCCAAGCCTAACATTGGACTACCCAAGCCTAACGGAACCAGGCCCACTGACCTTCGTGCGCCGAAGACCTTGGGACGAGGAAAGTTGCCAACATTTGATATTGTTCGCGTCAGTCCTGATGGGAATACCGTGATTGCTGGTCGCGCGATACCCGGCGCCGAAGTCACCGTGCTCGCTGGAGGTAAACCAATCGGAATGGTAATCGCAGATCCCAGGGGGGAATGGGTGCTAGTTCCAGCTCGGCCACTAGGCGCGGGTGTGCGAAAGTTGACCTTGCGCGCGAAATTACCCGATGGAACCGTTCTCCAATCGGCGGCGGAGGTGATCCTCGTAGTGCCAGAACCTGGTCGTGATGTAGCTGGACGCAAAGCTGAAGGCCCGCAGGGCGCTATTGTGTTGAAGATCCCAAAACCGCCCCAAGGGAAGGCCAAATCCGGGCCACAATTCAGTACCGTTCTGCAAAAGCCGGATGGCCGAGGGAGCATTAAAGGCCGCAAGGGACTAAAAAATATCTTGGCGGTGGACAGTATTGATTACGACAAAAGTGGGCGGGTGTGGATTGGAGGTTCCGCGCCTGTCGGAGCCCGAATTAGGATTTATTTAGATAATAAACTACTCGGCGAATCCATGGCCGATTCTCGTGGACGGTGGTCATTTCGGCCCAAGATGGCTTTGAAGCCCGGAACTTATAGGTTGCGGGTTGACGAACTTCAATTCAACGGTAGTGTCGCCCGACGGATCGAAATCCCGTTCAGCCGGGCTGCCGCCGTTACTGATTTGCCCCTGGATGGGATAGCAGTTGTTCAGCCCGGTACCAACTTGTGGCGGATTGCCCGGGGCACTTATGGCAGCGGCCTGCAATACACAGTAATCTATGAAGCCAATAAAGATCAGATTCGCGACCCGGATCTCATATATCCTGGCCAAATTTTTACCTTGCCTAAAAGAAGCCCGGAAAACTAACTAAATTATGGAAACGGCCCAGTCCTCCCTGGGCATTCCCCGCCATTTGCCAATATTTCAACATAAGCGAATATGAAGCGACAAAAATTTCCATCGAGCCCATTGATGACGTCGCCCGACCGTGGAACATTACCCACGTTGATCATGGGTGCCCCCTTATTATCCCTGAAGGTTTTTGTGGCGACGGTTTGCATCGCCTCGTTGGCATGAGGTTGGTTGGAAACAGACTCCATAACCAGCTTCTGTTATTTGTGGTTTTATAACTTCCTAGGCGTGCCGCGAAGTTCGGGCTAAGGCGGTGATCCCCTAAATATAATTCACCGGTCTAAAGCATTTGGATAACCTGCCAAACATGAGAAACCTTCCCGTTGCGCTTAGCAAGTCAATCACAATAGGGTAAACTTACTTATTCCATTCCACCCTTTCGACGGTTTGTTCATGCAATTGCCCGTTCATCGTGAAGGCCTACCCATCGTTGCCGGATTCGTACTGGCCTCAGCCCTCCTATGGTTTCTCTGGGCGCCTCTGGGCTTGCTTGGCGGGGTTCTGAGCGCATGGTGCATATGGTTTTTCCGAGATCCCGATAGGGTGCCACCGGATATCTCTGGGGTGATCCTCTCTCCAGCCGATGGCCGCTTGCTTCCGATCACCATGGCGTCGCCTCCTGCCGAATTGGGTATGGGGGGAGCACCGAGAACGCGCATTAGCATATTCATGAACATCTTCAACATCCATGTGAACCGTATTCCCGCCGACGGCATAATTATCGATACTCATTACCAGCCAGGGCGTTTTTTTAATGCGTCCTTCGATAAGGCAAGTGAGCATAATGAACGTCTTTCTGTACTAATGAGGCTCAACAGTGGTGAAGAACTTGCCTTCGTCCAGATCGCGGGTCTGGTGGCGCGCCGCATTCACAGCACTCTTGGTAAAGGCGATACTGTTCACCGCGGCGAAAGATACGGACTCATCCGCTTCGGCAGTCGTGTCGATCTCTATCTTCCCGCCGATGTGGAGGTTTGTGTTTCAGAGGGCCAGCATATGACAGCGGGAGAAACTGTGATCGCGCGCCTAAGTGGCCGCAATGGTCCTGTCGAATTGAATTCTTCTGGGGATGATGGAGGGATGGTGTAATGACGCGAAGGCCTCGAAAGCTTTTAGCTTCGCATGCCCGGGCCCGGCTCAGCGGGTTACCTTTCAATAGGCTTATTCCAAATATTCTAACTATCCTCGCACTGTGTGCCGGACTCACGGCCGTGCTTTACGGCTATCAAGGCAAATGGAAATTCGCCGTTCTGGCCGTTGTGGTCGCCGCCATTCTCGATGCTCTTGATGGTCGTGTGGCGCGTTTGCTTGGGGGCTCGACGAAGTTTGGGGCTGAATTGGATTCGTTGTCGGATTTCGTGAGTTTTGGTGTTGCCCCAGCCCTGTTAGTATTTCTTTGGACCCTCCACGACTACCAGGAAATCGGTTGGGTGATTACCCTTGTCTTCGCCGTCTGTGCGGCGCTTCGTCTTGCCCGCTTCAATACCCGCCTGGGAGTTTCCGATATGCCGGACTGGGCTTCGAATTTCTTCACCGGGGTGCCCGCACCTGCGGGTGGTGGATTAGTCTTGCTGCCGATGACCCTCAGTTTCACTCTTGAAATCCCCGGCTTAGCCCATCCGGCAATAAACATCCTAGTCATGGTCGCCGTTTCCTATTTGATGATTAGCAGGATTCCCACCTACGCCCTGAAGCAGGCCAGGGTTCCCCATCGTATGGTCATGCCTATCCTTTTATTAGTTGGGCTTATTGCCGCTCTGCTGTTGATGGCGACCTGGTTTACGATTGCGGCTTTCCTTTTCGCTTACTTGGTTTCCATACCATTTTCTGTCAGGTCATACCGCAAGTTGGCCACTGCGGCGGCGCGTGAAGGTGTGGACAGGGCAGCATCTAAAAAGCAAGGTGAAGACAGTGTTCAGGAAATTGATAGTGTATTTGAGGACATCGCCCAAAATTTATCGCCCGGCCCCAGCCCCATTGACGACAACGATAAATAAGTAGCTTTCCTGGATTTCTAGAAAGGCCGTGCCTTATAGGTCACGGACATTTTCAGGATAAAGTTCGTCGACGCTGATAAGACCGTGGCTTACGCCTTGTTCGTGGCAGAACTGAACGAAGGCCTCGAGGGTGGGTCGGTTAGCCTCGACGCCGTAGGGCCAAAAATCGTTGCCGAACATATCCCGGGCCTTTTCGGCATAGGCAAAACACCAGGGAATCGGAAAACGGCAGATATTCCCGTCCAGGGCGCGTTCGAGGCTACGGTTTTTCGCCTCGGTGAAGGCATCGTATAGGCTGGGGCCGATCCAGGGATTTTCGTCATAGACATCCTTGCGAATGGCAACGGTATGCATCATGGGAAAGATATGGCTTTTTTCCCAATAGGCCTCTTCCAGCGGCTGGAAATCTTCGATAAGTCGACGAATGCGAGGATCGCGCGCCTGATAAAGGTCTGGTGGATGTGCGCATATGACCGCGTCCAGGTCACCCGTTAGCAACATATCCATAAGCGAACGATCTAATACTTCCTCATATACCACCCCTTCGGGAATGATGCCCTTGACCTGGCTCCAATTGGCAAGGCTATTAATACCGGCGCGGACCCAGTGAATATCAGCGAGAGGGATCCCGACGTCGTGGGTCAGCCAGGCGCGGACGTAGACGATAGCTGTTTGCACCCATTCTGGAATTCCGACTCTTTTCCCGGACAGCTGTTCTGCGGTCATCACGTTGCTGCCCGTACTCACATAAATTGCGTGTTGGCGAAAGAATCTTGACGGGAACACGGGAATGCCGGTGATGTTGTCGTCGCCTTGGGAGATGAGCGAGACAAAACGCGCCATGGACATCTCGGAGACTGGCCATTCACGAGTTTCAGTGAAACGGGCAAAAATATCTTCAACCGGTAGATCAATGTGGTTATGTGCGATTCCCTCGGCGGTGACTTTGCCATCCATAAAATCACGTATGTGGTCGTAATCACTAATGGCAATGTCGAGCTGTAAATCTCCCATGATCTATCCTTTGTGAGTACCTAAATTGTGTATGCGTTAATGGGATTTCCGCTGCCCATATTCACGCGGATTGTTTCATCGACCTTGGCGCTTATAGCGAGCGCCGTGGCAGTCATGCGAGAGCCTCCCATCCAGCTGCCATGTAGCCAACAATGAGAATAATGATCTCATCAACGACATTTATCCCGTATGTGCTCATGACTTGAATTACTTGGTCCATCGTTTTGTTCGTGCTGTCTGTAATTTGAACCGCCTTTTAGTTCTTACTTCGGTATTCCACAATTTATTATTGATGCATCTTGTTGGGCGGGGCTCAGGACACGCGCCATGCCGTAACCTCTACCTCCACAAGTTTACCCTCTGCTGAATGGTCTTCGACGAAACAAATTTCGAATCGTTGCGGCATAACCGGAACAGCCTAGGAAAACAAGACCCTGGGTTTTCCCGATATAGTGTAGCTTGATGTCGCCGTGAGGGCGCGCCCCGCAAGGGAGTTTTACTTCGAATATCAGTGGCTTCGTCGTGGGTCGCCCGGTTGCATCCGAAAAACCGGCTCCTCCAGCTGTCAGCAAGAGCCAGGCCAATATCGCAGTGCTAACATCGTTGTGCGTGCGGCGACCTATGCTTGTGCGTGCGGCGACCTATGCTTGTGCGTGCGGCGACCTATGCTTTAGTCTTGAGCCAACCATGTCATGTGGAAGCAATAATCGACAATTGGGAGAAGCGGTGATGACGCGCAATTCAGAAGAATTCAGGGAAGCCATCCTGGACCTTTTGCAGGAGATGCGATGGGATACGCCGACCTTTCTTGAAGAATTTCAACGCAACCATGTGACCCGAGAGGGTGCTCTGGTCTATGGCCTTGAACATTGTGTTTTTGCAGCAAACTTTCCACGCTGGTTAGCCATTATCACTGGCAATTGCCCGCACCTGGAGGTTCGTAAATACCTGATTGAAAATATGTTTGTCGAAGAGGTGAAGGACCCGACCATTCCTTCCGGTCATTACGAAAGCCTGATAGATTTTACAGTCGCACTCGGGGCGGACCGTGACTTCGCACTCAGCTACACTGGCGCGCCGGTCACCAAGATGCGCATCAGTTATTGTGACTGGGTGAGCCGCACCAAACCGTGGCTTGAGGCCTTCGCCGCCATTGCCGGCAACGAAGTGGCGCGCGGCAAGGCAATGATCGCGCGCGTTGGCGAACGTGCCCACACATCCCGAGAAATCTGGAAACCTTTGGGATTAGATGACAAGGCGCTGGCCCATTGGGACGCTGCCGAGGTGGCCGATGGCGGCGAAGGCGGCCATGGCGATGCACCGTTAGATTTTCTCGATAAGTATGCCGTTACTAAAGAGGATCAGGATGCCTGCTTGTCAGCAATGCGGGAACGCCAAGAGGTCAACAGAATTTGGTCCGATCAGGTCGGTGTTTGGTGCTTCGAGGCTTCTGACCTGACGCCACCTTCAATCGAAAAGCGCCAGCCTAAACCCGAACCGGTGCTAGCGGCATGATCCGTTTTGCAGCAGGGGGGTGTTCGAATCTTGGCTGAGCAGCCGCCCGTTGCCGTTGTGACAGGAGGGGCCAGCGGAATTGGCCTTTCGATTGTGACCCACCTGGTGGGCGAAGGCATGGAAGTAGTCGCTGTGGACCGCGATAGTGATTCTTGCGTGCGGGCTCGGCAGGCGCTCGTTGAGGAGGGTGGCCGGGTGCAAGTGGTCGAGGGGGATATAGGCACCCCCGAGGGTGCCGCGCTTGCTATCGACAGCGCTATCGAGACCTTTGGCCGATTGGATGTTTTGTGCAACAACGCTGCCGTGCATCCAAGTGAACTGATCGAAGATCACGATCTTGAAACTTGGCGCGAGACATTCCGCGTCAATGTCGATGGTACCATGTTGTGCAGTCAGCGGGCGCTCGCCTTTATGAAGGATCAGGGACGCGGCACCATCATTAATATTGGCTCCATCAGCGGCCATGCGCCCTATGCAACAGGCGGCGCATACGCCGTCTCCAAAGCGGCGATCGCGATGTTGACCAAAGTATTGGCTATCGAAGCAGGGCCATATGGCGTGACAGTCAATTGCATTGCCCCCGGTTCTATCCAGCACCGCTCTGGAGCGGAGGCTCAGGCAGAATTAGGGGCCGCCCATATCCCCATAGGTCGCCGTGGCAGGACCGCTGATGTTGAACAGTTGGTTTCTTATCTTGCTTCTGATGCGGCAGGTTACCTGACCGGTGCCGTGATTGTACTCGATGGTGGGGCAACGGCAGGCCGCACCAGGCGCAAGTAAAAAGAACAAGTCAATTCCATAGAAATTGGACTGGGAGGAAACTGTGAACGAATTATTGCCGATCCCGCCCAAGGCAGCGACCACCGTCAACGATCTCTTGGATAATTGTGCCTGTGTCAAGGCTGGCCAGCATGTATTGATTATCGCCGCCAAAGACGGGCTCACGGGAGGCACCAATATTGTCGATGACGCGACGGTAGCATGGATTGAGGCGGGTGTACGAGAGCGTGGCGCCGATGCGCGGGTTATGTGGATCGATATGCCACAACGCCCAAGCTTGGTTTGGCCCGATATCGCGACCCGGGACACGGTCTGGCGCATTCCCACGGATGTTAAGGCAGCCATGAAGGAGGCGGACCTTCTCATCAGCCATGTTTTTGATCTGTCGTCTGAAGAACACCTTAAGGAATTACCTGAGACCCTGCGCGAGTTTGAACTGCCTATGGTTCGCAATATGGCGACCACGGCCCCGTTGTTGATGACCGATTGGGCGCGCACGCCCCATGATCTGATTGCCGAAATCCGCTATCGCATGGGGGAATTGATCGTTGCAGGCGAGCCCTGGGAATTGACTCATCCCAACGGCAGCCACCTGCAGGGTAAGGTGGGGCCGGGACCGCGGACGCGGCCAACCTACGTTTATTGGCGCAGAGATGGTTTCTATCGTCCGTTTCCCGACGGCATCTATCCCGCCGTTGACCCGGTCGATTGCGAGGGTGTCTACATTTTCGATCGCATGATGCCAATCTGGGCACGTAATATCGGCGTGCCGCCGCAGTTCAGCCGGCCGGTTATCCTCACGGTAGAAAACAATCACGTGGCCAAGGTGGAAGGCGGAGCCGAGGCGGAAACCCTACGCAGTTTCCTGGGTGCACTCGCCAAAGCTTTGGGAGAAGACCATGCCTATGAAATTCGGGCGCCCCATGGCGGTGTCCATCCCTCGGCCCTGGTTACTCCCGCCGAATGCCCCAACGAGGATTACCGTGAGTTCATCGCTTCGTTCCATCCATCTAGCCTGCACATGCATTTGGGCCAGGGCGGGCGAAACAGGGGCTTCCCCTATAGTTTACACACGGCCTGCGAAGTCCGCGGTGCCACGTTAACCGTTGGCACTCATAAAGTGCACGATGCTGGGCGCATGGCGGTGCTCGACCATCCTGGTGTTCTGGAAATCGCAGCACGGACTCCCGAATTGCCAGGCGTGGATGGGATCTCCGCCCCGTCAGTTTGATTGTTTGCGGCGGAATTCCTGTTTATTCGACGATTTTGCGATAGAGATGCCAGGTCGAATGGCCGAGAACCAGAAGTACGATGGCAAGACCCATGAATACAGGCAAAATTCCCACAAACAGTAATCCGGCGATCATCAACCCACTCAGTGGCGTTGTCAGACTAACTGGGTGGGACATAGCCGATCAGAAACGGCTAAAACTCTCATGCGGTGAGTTGACGCCATTCGGCAAGCACTGCAGCGCGGTCCTGCGATTCCGGCGGTTCGTCGCGAAGACCTTGAGCACTTCGCCTTCGTGATCAACCGCATGCCAGAGATAGTACGTCTCGCCATTGATCCTGACGAACATCTCGTCCAAATGCCAGCGTCAGAGAGAATATGACCTACGACGAAGCCGTCGCTTCCTGATCTTCGCGGCAAACATCGGACCGAACCTGTTCCACCAGCAAAACTGATTTCTAAAATCCTGTTATTTTAGATGCGGTGGTGAGCTCTCCCCGGCGGTGAAAAGCTGGGCTTACGAACCTACCCAAAGCGCCTTAGGAGCTTATTTTCGGGGCTTGACTAAATTTCCTCGCATTCATGGTTTTGGTGTGTTAATTCCATGTCGAGACTAAATAATGACCGGCGGATCAGCCAAGGAATCAGTCGACTGTTTAGAAATCTACCTCCAAAAACTGTCGGGAGTTTTGCTCGTTCTGGAGCTGGGTATACCGGTTCGGTGCCGGAATTCGGCAAGGCATGCCCAGGAAAATGAATTAATGAATTAAATCAGGATCATTTTGCTATGAAAAGTCCGATCACACCGACGCCTTTCTGCGGCATATAGAGGGAAATATGAAAAAGGGATTTGGTACAGCTCTCCTATTTTTTTTGGTGGTCGTCGGCACGGTCGGGTTTCACATCTTCAGTCCCTGGTGGTGGACACCGTTGGCTTCCAACTGGGGTTATATCGACGACACCATCATCCTCACGTTCTGGATCACCGGCGTCGTCTTCGTCGCGGTTGTCGGGTTTTCGGCCTATTGCGTTTTGCGCTTCGGGTATCAGGAGGGACGCCGGTCGGAATACAATCCTGAAAATAAGAAGCTGGAATGGTGGTTGACTGGGTTGACCACTGTGGGTGTGATAGCGATGTTGGCCCCGGGGCTGTTCGTCTGGAACGAATTTGTGTCGGTGCCCAAGGGCGCCGCCGAGATCGAGGTATTGGGCCAGCAGTGGCAATGGAGTTACCGTTATCCGGGCAAAGACGGCGTGCTCGGCACGTCGAGCGTGCGTCAAGTGAGCGACAAAAACCCATTCGGCATCAACCCAAAGGATCCCAAGGGCCAGGATGATATCTTGGTGTCTGGAGATGACCTTCACCTTCCCATGGATAAGCCAGTGAAGGTATTGCTTAGGTCCTTGGATGTCTTACATGATTTCTACGTCCCGGAATTCCGCGCCAAGATGGACATGGTGCCGGGTTCCGTGACCTACTTTTGGTTGACCCCGACCCGGACCGGAAAATTCGATGTTCTATGCTTTGAATTGTGTGGCGTCGGGCATCATGCCATGCGTTCCAAGGTAGTCGTGGACAAAGAAATTGATTTCCAGGTGTGGCTAAAAAAGCAGCAGACATTTGCACAGTCTCTGCGTGCGGCTAAATATCAATCTGACGAGGGGCCGAAAGTAGCTTCCACTAATGCTTTTGAGGACACCACAGGCGACGGCTCCTGGTCACCAGTTGCCAACCGTTAGAGCAAATCCATAGAGAGTGAAGAGGGCGTAATGGCTGATATAACACCAACCGCAGCGGAAAACATCCCGCCCGCGGAAGTCGAGGACGTAGAACTTTACCACGCTAAAAGCTGGTTGACGAAATATGTGTTCTGCCAGGATGCTAAAGTCATTGCCATCCAGTATTCCTGCACGGCGATTGCCATTGGTCTGGTTGCCCTGGTGCTGTCATGGCTAATGCGCCTGCAATTAGGTTTCCCCGAGAGTTTCTCATTCATCGATGCCGAGGACTATTACCAATTCATCACCATGCACGGCATGATCATGGTGATCTACCTGCTGACCGCGCTATTTCTGGGCGGGTTCGGGAACTATCTCATCCCATTGATGGTGGGCGCCCGGGATATGGTTTTCCCTTACGTCAACATGTTGAGCTTCTGGATTTATCTGCTGGCTGTGGCGGTGTTGGTGGCGAGTTTTTTTGTGCCCGGCGGGCCCACCGGCGCTGGCTGGACACTCTACCCGCCTCAGGCCATCCTCGAGGGGACGCCGGGGTCGGGTGCCGGCATTATATTGATGCTGGTGTCCCTCTCACTCTTCATTATCGGCTTCACCATGGGTGGCCTGAATTACGTGGTGACGGTCTTGCAGGCTCGTACGCGGGGCATGACGCTGATGCGGCTGCCTTTGACCATCTGGGGTATTTTCGTGGCCACGATTTTGGCGCTGCTGGCCTTCCCAGCGCTGTTCGTTGGCGCCGTAATGATGACACTCGACCGTCTACTGGGAACCAGTTTTTTCATGCCGGAGATTTATGCGATGGGAAAGCAGTTGAGCTACGGTGGCGGTAGTCCCATCTTGTTCCAGCATTTGTTTTGGTTCTTCGGCCATCCTGAGGTCTACATTGTTGCCTTGCCAGCATTCGGCATTGTTTCCGACCTATTGAGCGTCCATGCACGGCGACACATCTTTGGCTACCGTATGATGGTCTGGGCGATCGTAATTATTGGAGCGCTTAGTTTTATCGTGTGGGCACATCATATGTATGTCAGTGGCATGAACCCCTGGTTTGGTTTCTTCTTCGCTACCACCACGCTGATCATCGCGGTACCGACCGCTCTGAAAGTCTATAACTGGACCTTGACACTTTGGCGGGGCAACATAAATCTCACCATACCGATGCTGTTCGCGTTGGCATTCATCGTCACTTTCGTAAACGGCGGCATTACCGGCCTGTTCCTCGGTAACGTGGTGGTGGACGTGCCCCTTTCCGATACCATGTTCGTGGTGGCGCATTTTCATATGGTCATGGGCGTGGCGCCGATCCTGGTGATTTTTGGTGCTATCTATCATTGGTATCCCCTGATGTCTGGGCGGATGCTCGACGAAAAAATGGGAAGGTTCCACTTCTGGGTCACGTTCATCGGTTCCTACACAATCTTTCTTCCCCTCCATTACCTAGGCCTTCTGGGCGTGCCGAGGCGCTATTTTGAAATGGGAGATACCAGCTTTATCCCCGCCTCGGCCCAAGATTTGAACGCCTTCGTCACCGTGGTGGCATTGATCGTCGGCTTTGCCCAAATGGTATTCCTGTTCAACCTGTTCTGGAGTTTGAAGAATGGTAAGGACGCGGGACAGAACCCATGGAAGGCGGCGTCCCTTGAGTGGCAGTGTGACCGGGTTCCTCCGGGACACGGAAATTTCGGGGCCGAGCTACCGGTTGTCTACCGCTGGGCGTATGATTACGGCGTGCCAGGCGCACCTGATGATTTCATTGCGCAGAATGATCCTGGCACCGGCGACATAGAGCACCGAACGTAGTATCGACGTCAAAGGGGTGGAATAGGCGTGAACTTTTTTCGGGAAATTTCTCAGAAGCCTTGGCTGACTACTGACGGGCCGGACAGAGAAATTCGCGAACCCATTGCTTTCGCTTTGCCGCAAGCGACGCTCGGGGTGCGGGTGCTGCTGCTGGTCATCTCGATTATATTCTCGCTTTTTGTCATCGCCTACAGCGACCGAATGCTGTTTCACGACTGGCGTGCCATGCCGGAGCCTTGGTTGTTATGGGTGAATACACTGATGTTGATTTGCGCCAGCGTGGCGCTGCACGGGGCCACTCTTAGCGCGCGCCAGAAAAGTCGAGACGACCTTCAGGCCCGGTTGTGGGTGGCGGCGGCATTTTCCATTGCCTTCTTGGGTGGGCAGGCCCTGGTTTGGCGGGAATTGTTCATGCTCGGGTATTTCGCGGATAGTAATCCGGCTAACGCGTATTTTTATTTGCTTACGGGACTTCATGGACTCCACTTGTTGGGGGGGCTTGGCGCTCTGTCTTTGACCGTGACCAGATTTTACGGCGGTGCGAAAACGGATCAGTTGGAACGTAGCGTCGATTTATGTGCTGTCTATTGGCATTACTTATTGGTGGTTTGGCTGATCGTGTTCGGCCTGTTGTTGTTTACGTAACGAGGTCTAAAATCAGATGTCAGATACTGTAGTGACAGATACCAGAAGCACCCCTTCCAATGCTAACGACGTGAAGGGGTTTGTCGGCGATTGGGCTTCGGACCAACGGGCGTTCAAAGGTGTCCCTTGGGGCAAGGCCATGATGTGGATCTTTCTGCTCAGCGACACCTTTATTTTTAGCATCTTCTTGTTGTCATATATGACGGTGCGGAGTTCAACCACGGTTCTCTGGCCCAATGCCAGCGAAGTTTTCGCTTTAACGCTCTTTGGTCAGCACATCCCCCTTATCCTGATCGCCATTATGACATTCATTCTGATTACCAGCAGCGGGACAATGGTCCTAGCGGTCAACTATGGGTACCGTAAGGATCGCGTTAAGACTGCCATACTATTGATGGTGACAGCGGCATTCGGTGCCAGCTTCGTCGGCATGCAGGCGTTTGAGTGGACAAAGCTCATTGAGGAAGGTGTGCGTCCCTGGGGTAACCCCATGGGGGCGCCCCAGTTCGGCTCGACATTCTTCATGATCACCGGCTTCCACGGTTTTCATGTATCCGTCGGCGTGTTGTTCCTGATAATTGTCGCACGCAAGGTATGGCGCGGAGAGTACGACCGTGGAACTCACGGTTATTTCACCAGTCGTAAAGGCAATTATGAGATCGTCGAAACAATGGGCCTTTATTGGCATTTCGTTGATTTAGTATGGGTTTTCATCTTTGCATTTTTCTATTTGTGGTAGGACGCTCACATGTCACAAGAAATTGAACACGTTGAAGGGCAACAGCATCCACTTGGCATTTATATAAAGATTTGGGCTTGGCTGTTCGTCCTCTCCACCGCCTCTTATATGGTCGATTACTTCCAGGTACAGGGGTATCTCCGCTGGACCTTGATCATGATCTTTATGTTGGCCAAGGCAGGGCTGATTGTAGCGGTCTTCATGCATATGATGTGGGAACGCCTGGCTTTGCTTTACGCCATTCTGTTACCACCAATATTCGTATTGTTGTTTACAGGGCTGATGTTTTCGGAATCCGGATATACCGCGTGGATGCGGACGGTATTTTTTGGGGTGCCGTCGTAGACTTTCTAAAACAATCCCACCAGGCTTGGAGGGGCGCTACGCATGCGACGTGGCGCCCTTTTGGTATGGAGGATGGTGCAAGCTTTAGTGTTGCGGGCAAGGCTAAACAGACTGTTCTTGTTGGACGTGAGAAGTGGCTGGGGGACCTGGATTCGAACCAGGACTAAGCGGGTCAGAGCCGCTCGTTCTACCGTTAAACTATCCCCCACCAGGAGCCCGCCGGAATTACCTCAGTTGGCACGGCTTCTATCATATCTTTCCCTAAAAATCAGTTTCAAGAGGCAGGCTGGGCCCAATAGTTGTTTTTTCTTAACTCCTTGGGGGATGGGCCCATGACATTCCCAACGACTTACTGCTTCGCTGTTCAGCGAAGTTTCAGTACATTGGACACATGAATGCTGAGCAAATCATAATTCGGTGCGGGCCAGAGAGCCAGGTGCGAAAGTTTGACTATGCCGGACGGCGGTCAGTGCGGGGCGAAGGCAACAGCGGCGATGATACATATGCCGCGCTAGATCTCGGCACCAACAATTGCCGTATGCTAATCGCTGAGCCTGATGACGATACCTTCCAGGTGGTAGACGCTTTTTCACGTATCGTGCGGTTGGGTGAGGGCCTTGAGAGTTCCGGCCACCTGTCAGAAGCGGCGATGGACAGAACCATCAGCGCGCTTCATGTCTGTGCGTCAAAGATAGCGCGTAAGAAAGTGTTTAAGGCTCGCTATGTAGCGACAGAAGCCTGTCGGAGAGCGGCCAACTGTGCTCAATTTCTCGATCGCATTCGGGTCGAAACCGGTTTGGATTTAGAGATCATCTCCACAGACGAGGAGGCACGCCTCGCGCTTTCGGGTTGTAGGCCGCTACTGGTCGATGGATACCGCTACGGGATTGTGTTCGATATTGGCGGCGGCTCCACTGAGGTGATGTGGGTTGAAACTCCCGGTGACGGCAGTGTGACGATCATCGATACTCTTTCCATCCCGGTTGGAGTCGTGAACATCGCCGAGCTTCATGGAGGCGGTGAAATCAGCGGCGATCAGTTCGAGGCCATAGTAAGGGTCATCGCCGGAGAGCTTATCGATTTCGAAACCAGAAACGAAATTTGCGATGCCGTCGATAGAGGCGCTGTCCAGATGTTGGGGACGTCCGGTACGGTAACAACGCTGGCGGGCATCCATATGGGCCTCCCGGCCTATGATCGTTCGGTGGTGGATGGCTCTTTCATGGATTTTGATGATCTTGCCGCAGTTACGCGCCACTTGATGGAACTAGATTTTGATGGCCGGGCTGGAGAGCCTTGTGTGGGTGTCGTGCGCGCTGACTTGGTGGTTGCGGGTTGTGCTATTTTGGAAGCGATTTGCCAAACCTGGTATATTGGGCGGTTACGTGTTGCCGACAGGGGCGTCCGCGAAGGAATTCTTTTAGGTTTGATGAAGCTTGAGGCAAGGCCCCGTTCAGGAGAGGGATGAATTCATGCGTGGCCGCCAGAAAATAAGCCGGAATGGGTCGCTTGCTGGATCTAGGGCAACTGACAATGGCCGTTCCAAGCGCCTCAAGACGGCCAAGGGTCGCCGTCTCTCCTCAAGCAGATGGCTGACACGGCAGCTTCGCGATCCTTACGTGTCAGCCGCACGCAGGCAGGGATATCGCTCAAGGGCTGCATTTAAGCTAATGGAGTTGGACGGGCGGTTCCGATTTTTGAAACCGGGCGGCCAAATCGTCGACTTAGGTGCGACTCCCGGAGGCTGGTCCCAGGTGGTGGTCGAACGGGTGAAGGCTGGGCGTCCGAGCGGCGGCAGAGTGGTGGCGGTCGATTGCGAGGAAATGGAAGCTATTCCTAATGTCGATTTTATAGTCCTCGATTTCTTATCGGATGCGGCTCCGGCACGCATTCGAGACGTCCTCGGTGGTTCCGCCGACGTCGTTTTAAGCGATTTGGCGACACCGGCGACGGGCCATGCCGCCACCGATCATTTACGTATCATGGCGTTGCTTAACGCGGCTTATGTCTTTGCCCGAGATATACTTAAACCTGGGGGCGTGTTTGTGGGAAAGGTGCTCAGGGGTGGGACCGAAAAGGATCTGTTGGTATCTCTCAAGCGAGACTTTAGGAAGGTGCGCCACGTGAAGCCTCCTGCCAGCCGCAAAGATTCAGCAGAAATCTACGTCATTGCCACTGGCTTTCGCGTGGGCACCGAGGAAGGAGGCTGACTTCATTCTTTTGAGTAACTCTAGAGGAGAATGAAGCCAGACAGGGGCGTTTCAAATTTTCTGGTAACCCTGGCACCAATAAGGGTATTCAGAGTTTGGCCTAGGCCACTAAGTGCGCATGCCAATGTTCTTTTCAATCCACTTGGCAAGGGGATGCTTATGTGTATGATATCGCGCCAACCTAACCACTGAGGTGGGCATGAATATCCGGGAAGCTTTGACCTTTGATGATGTGCTGCTGGAGCCAGCCGAGTCAAAAGTGCTGCCCAATCAAGTCGAAACACGGACCCGTCTTACCTCTTCCATCGAACTCGGTATTCCCTTGCT
>Ga0315336_1003663_pt1 | contig 19927 bp, 19 predicted proteins | sample ASW5metaG_FD_204512 | JGI IMG/M metagenome (GOLD analysis project Ga0315336, IMG submission 204512) | Ammonia-oxidizing marine archaeal communities from Monterey Bay, California, United States - ASW #5 | ecosystem: Environmental > Aquatic > Marine > Intertidal zone | place: USA: California... | reverse complement strand
GGAGATGCAGACGCCGATGACCTGATCGCACTGGAAGCATCGCTCGGGTTCTGCTCCACGGACAATGACCGTGACGGCGATACCGACATCATGGACCTCCTGAACGTGATCGCCCAATGGGGTGCCATCTGCCCCTGATTCGAGGACCCTGCATCTTCGCAGATCAAGGGTTCGATCCCCTTCACCAGGTACAATCCAGTCATGGCTTCCGTCACCGTCTCCATCGAGATCGCCGCGTCACCCGAGACCGTCTTCGACACGGCCGTGAACCTGCACGCCTGGCCCGAAATGATCGAAGACATCATCTCGGTCGAACTGCTCGGTGACGGTCCGGTCGCCGTCGGCACCGTGTTTCGTGAAACTCGAAAGATGTTCGGCAAGGAAGCCACGGAAGAAATGACCTTCGAGTCCATCGAGCGGCCACATGGATACGTGCTGACCGCCCACTCCTGCGGCAACCACTACGTGACGACGTCCAGGCTCGAACCGACCGCCACGGGCACGCGCCTCCATGTCGAGTTCAATGGCAGGCCGGAGAAACTGCTGGCCTGGCTGCTGCTGCCGATGGGTTGGATGCTCAAGGGCATGATCCGCAAGTGCCTGCAAAAGGATCTCGCCTGCGTGAAGGTCTGGATCGAAGCCCGCAACTGAGGCTGAGAGAAACCTGCTGCTGGAACGAGTTCCCGGCATTCAAGAATGAACCAGCTGGCTATGATGGTTCCCTTCTCAAGGAAAGGAACCCGGAATGACCAGCACCGCCTCCCCGACCGCAATTGCGATTGCCGCCCCGACTCGATTCCTGATCTCCTTCGCCGACATGCTGGTGAACGACATCGATGAAGCCAAGTGGGCCGACCGATGCGGCACCACCATCAACCACCCCGCGTTCGTCCTCGGGCATACCGCGTACTACGCAGGCGTCTGCATGCAGATGCTCGGCGGAGACATCGAACTCACGGAAAAGGACGGCTCGCTCTACAAGCACGGCAACGAGTGCGCCGATGAGGCCTCCTGGTACCCCAACAAGGCCGACTCGATCGCGGCGTTCAATGACCGGATCAACACGGTCGCCGATTTCATCGAATCACTGGATGAGTCGGCCTTCAACGCTTCCAGCGAGGACACCTTCTTCGCCGATCGGTTCCCGACCATGGGTGGTGTCGCCGCCTTCATGATGATCGGGCACATCCCGTTCCACCTCGGGCAGATCAGCGCCTGGCGCCGCGTCGCCGGCATGGGCTCGGCTTCCTGACCTGGATCAACGTCCGAGTGACTCCCGGATGGCGAGGATCGTCCCGGGCGTCGTTCCGCAGCACCCCCCGACGATGCCGGCCCCGGCCTCGATCCACGACTGCGCGTGGCTCGCGTAGACCGCCGGGTCGATGGCGTCGGTGTTGATCCACCCATTCTCGTCGTCCGCGTACCCCACGTTCCCGTAGGCGGCGATCACCCTGGCATCGCCCAGCAGGGTTCGCAGATGACGAACCTGTTCATCCATCACCGTTGCGGCAACGCAGTTGATGCCGATGAAGCGGGCCCCGCCGAACTGCCCGATGACATCGGCCAGCGGCGTCCCGTCCATGAGCACCCCCGGCTTCCCGGCTGCCAGGCAGAAACTGATCGCCCAGTTGCCCGGCGACTGCTCCGCAGCAGCTTCGGCCGCAGCCAGCGCCTCGTGGGCCGACGACATCGTCTCCACCAGCACGAGATCGACCCCGGCATCGACCAGTTGCCCGATCAGGCGACCGTGCTCAAGACGACAGGTCGCGGCGTCCGGCGCCAGTTCCGGGCTGTAGCAGTCTTCCAGCGGCGCCACGCTGCCCAGGACGAGGGCCTCCGGGTTCACCGCATCCCGGGCGGCCTGCGCAATCGCGACCGCGTCACGGGTCAGTTCCCCTGCTCGATCACCCATGCCCGTCTTGGCCAGTGAGCGCTCGTGGGTGCGGAAGGTGTTGGTGATGATCGCATCGGCCCCGGCCTCGAGGTAAGCCCGGTGGACTTCCTCGAGCACGCCCGGCGCCTCGATCATGGCCCTTGCCGACCACAACGGCAGGCCGACGTCGACGCCACGACGATCGAGCTCGGTCCCGGTGGCTCCATCGAGCAGCAGCACGGTGCGTTCATCGAGATCCATGCACGCATGGTACTCATCCAGGATCCGCTGCCCCTTCGCGAAGTGGATCTCTTCGTCGGGCTGAACCTTGATCACCTTCAGCAGGTTGATGATGTCGGTATCACCATCGATTCCTTCAATCGAGTGGTTGTCGTGTCCATGCGAATCCCGAATCAAGTGCAGGAGCCCGGGTGAGCTCCGCAGGAACCCTGGCCGGACAGGTCACCCTGGGCCGCCAAGGTGTACTTGAATGGGCTGCGGAGGCCGAGCTATGGAGTAGTCTCAAGGTCGCATCAATGGCATGCTTGAAAATCGTTCTTAAGTACCTTGGAGTGACCCAGTTATAAATAGCCCCTGAAGACCCGAAAACCGCTTGCAATAATTAAACGTCGGTTTACTATTCTGGCGTTGCCGCTGCTCATCAAGTCCATGAGGGCAATGGCATTCCCCGTGGTAAAGAAAATCAACTCTTCTCTACCCCACCCCCACACATGGGTGCCGGATTCTTTCCCTGAGTGTTGCAGGCAGAATCCTGCACCCATGTTCTTTTGTCATAGTGCAGTGGCGGTCGTACTCTGCTGAAATCACCATCTTCAATGGGATACTGAATCTTGTCAGAGTTGACCAAAGGCGAAAAAACAAAGGCCCGGATCATCGAGTCCTTTCTTCGACTGGTGGGGCGAGACGGCATTGGTTCCGCAACCATGCGTTCCATTGCCAAGGAAGCCGATGTCACGGAAGGCCTGCTGTACCGGTATTTCAAGAACAAGGATGCCATGATCGACGAGATCTGGGGCACCTTCATGGAAGTCATGGTCCAGGAAAAGCGTACGATCATGTCCTCCGATACCACTGACGAGGATGTCTTCAGAAAGTGGATTCACACTTCCTACAGGGCCTACGACGAGAACCCGGCCGCTTTCGCGCTCCTGTTCCTTGAAGATGGCCTGGAACTCGGAACGAAAAACAAGAACCTGCGTCAAGAACAGTTCAAGCTGTTCAAGGAGTTCATGGAGTCCCTTGCCAACAGGGGCCTGCTCATCATCGATGACGCGACCCTGGGCACGAACCTCTTCGCAGCCCAGATGCTCGTCATTCCCAGGCTTGTGCATACCGGGAGGATGCCCGGTCCTGCCACGCAATACACGGACTGCATGACATTGATGACGACCCGGGTACTCCTCAAGGGCGAGTGACCCCCATTCCCACGGTGGTACCATTAAGCCATGGCTGATCTCTCCATCAACGTCAATGGGCTGGAACTTTCGAACCCGTTCGTCATCGGGTCGGGGCCACCAGGGACCAATGCCAATGTCATCAACAAGGCCTTTGCCGAAGGCTGGGGGGCGGTCATCGCCAAGACGATCAGCCTCGAAGCCGACAAGGTCGTCAACGTGGCTCCCCGCTATGCCCGCATGCGGGCCCAGGGATCAAAGGAAGTGCTCGGCTGGGAGAACATCGAACTCATCAGCGATCGACCGTTCGAGACATGGATTGATGAGTTCAAAGCGGTCAAGGACACATACCCCGACGGCATACTCATCGCCTCGATCATGGAGGAATGCCGACGCGACGCGTGGATCGAGATCGTTGAACGCTGCCAGGATGCGGGAGTCGATGCCTTCGAACTGAACTTCTCCTGCCCCCACGGACTGCCGGAACGCAAGATGGGCGCCGCGATGGGCGAGAACCCCGACATCGTCGAGGAAGTCAGTGGCTGGGTCATGGAAGCGGCGAAGATCCCGGTCTGGGCCAAGATGACTCCCAACATCACCCACATCACCGATCCCGGCCGCAGCGCCCTGCGGGCCGGATGCCACGGCGTCTCCGCCATCAACACCATTCTCAGTGTCATGGGTGTCGACCTCAATACCCTGCGCCCTCAGCCGACTGTCGAGGGCTACACGGTACCGGGCGGTTACTCGTGCAAGGCCGTCCGACCCATTGCCCTGCGGATGGTCATGGAGCTGGCCCGCATGATCCAGGAGGAGTTCCCGGATGCGACCCTCAGTGGCATCGGCGGGGCCGAGACTGGCGACGATGCGGCCCAGTTCATTCTTCTCGGTGCTCACACCGTGCAGGTCTGCACCGGCGTGATGATTCACGGCTACGGCGTTGTCAACGAGATGTGCGAGCAGTTGTCGGCCTTCATGGATCAACACGACTTCACATCGATCGACGACTTCCGCGGCGCCAGCCTGCCCTACTTCAGTACCCATGCCGATCTTGTTCGTCGACAAGCCGAAGCAAAGGCACAAGCCAAAGCCAAGCGGGAAGGCATGGTCGAACGTGACACGCAATGGGAAGGCGACAAGTTCGTTGAGCAGTCCAACCGGCTTGTATCAAACGAGGATTGATGAGCCGAGTGTCAGTCAGTGCGTCGTTGGGCGACTGATCCAGCAACCACCACCATCACCACCGACATACTGTCCGTCCCGCGCAACGACCGCGCCGCGAAGCGTCACCACCTCTGCTCGCCCGCGACGTTCCATTCCTTCATATCCGCAGTAGTCCACCTGGCTGAGGCTGTCTCCCTCGCAGAAGGGTGACTCGTACCCAGGGTCGTAGACAACGAGATCCGCATCGGATCCCTCGGCAATGGTCCCCTTCCGGGGATACATGCCGAAGATCTTCGCAGCCTGTGTACTGCAGGCATCGACCATGGTCTTCAGGTCGATGCGACCGGCGCACACGCCGTAGGTGTGGACGAGGTCCACCCGTTCCTGGATGCCGGGAATTCCGTTGGGAATGAGCGTGAAGGCATCCCGCCCCATGTCCTTCTGGCCGTTGAAGTTGAACGGCGCGTGGTCCGTCCCGATGGTGGACATGTTGCGGGCTGCCAACGCTTCCCAGAGGGGATCGTGTTCCTCTGGATCGCGCAGCGGTGGAGACATCACGTACTTGGCGCCCTCGAAATCAGGCCGCTCAGCGAAACTCCTGTCGAGCACCAGATGCGGCGCAACCGCCTCGACGAATACATGTACACCCCGGTCCCGTGCGGCCATGGCCTGTTCGACCGCGGCTCGGCAAGACGTATGAACGATGTAGACATGGGCTCCGGTCAGTTCCGCGAAGGAACACAGGTGACTGACGCCGCCTGCCTCGACGCAGCGTGGTCGTGATGGCTCGTGCCACTCGGGTCCGGTGCGGCCAGCTGCGATGAGTTGCTTCTGCATCGCATCAATGGCCCCGGCGTTCTCACAGTGGGCCGTGATGATGACTCCGAGTTCCCTGGCCATCTCCATCAATTCGAACAACTGCTCATCGGCGATGTCCAGCGCCCCCTTGTAGGCGAGGAACACCTTGAAGGATGCCACATCTCCACTGGCAACCATGTCTCGAACCTGCGCCTTGGCAAGATCATCAAACCGGACTACGGACAGGTGAAAACTGTAGTCGCAGCAGGCGCCAGCCCCTGCCAATGACTTCCACTCTTCAAAGGCTGCACGTGGCTCATCGTCGGGTCCCGGGCAGATCATCTCGATGATCGTCGTGGTCCCCCCGACCAGTGCCGCTCGGGTTGCCGATGCATGATCGTCAATGGCGTTGGTCCCCATGAACGGCAGATGAATGTGCACATGTGGATCAATGAAGCCCGGGAACACGTACTTGCCGGTGGCATCGATCACTTCTGTTTCCGCCGGCAATGTCGCCGGGTCGATGCCTTCGGCGATGAGGGTAATCGTGGACCCCTCCGCGTAGACGTCGGCAATCCGATCATCTGAATCGGTCACGATGCGCCCATTTCGGATCAAGAGGGCCATCAGGATGCTCCAGCCTCGCTCAGGCAGATGTCCAGAACCTGGCAGAGAAACTCGCAGTCGTCGCGTTGAATGCACATGGGTGGCTTGATGCGAAGCACATTGCCATGCAGACCACCCTTGCCCACCAGCAGGCCGAGGTCCTTCGCACGCTCATGCACCTGGGCCGTCTGTGCCGTGGCCGGCGCCTTGGTGGTTCGATCCTCCACCAGTTCCATGCCGAGCATGAGTCCCTGTCCGCGGACATCACCGACAAGCTGATGACGTGACTGCAGATCCTCAAGCCCCTGCTTGAGGTATCCACCGACTTCAGCGGCATGCTGCTGCACGTTGTCCTCAAGCAGCACATTCAACGTGGCGAGGCCCTGCGCCGTGGACACGGGGTTTCCACCGTAGGTGTTGAAGTGCAGCCGCTGCTTCATGCAGTCAGCCACCTCTGACCGCGCCACGCAACAGGCCAGGGGCGCACCGTTGCCGATGCCCTTGGCCATCGTGACGATGTCGGGGCTGACGCCATGATTCTCGAATCCCCAGAAGGCGGTACCCGTGCGGCCAAACCCGGTCTGCACTTCGTCACTGATGCACAGTCCGCCGTGCTCGTGTACCACTTCATAGACCCGTGGCAGATAGCCCGGTGGCATCTCGATGGTGCCGCCGACACCCTGGATGGGTTCGGCGATGAAACCGGCAATGGCGCCTGACGTCTCGTAGCGGATCGCCTCGGCGACTTCTTCGGCATACCTGGCCCCAGCTTCGGGATCGTCATACCCATGCGGACCACGGAATCGATCGGGACAGCGGACATGCTTGACACCAAACCCATGTGGATAGGGATACTTCCAGGTGTTCAGCGCAGTCAGTCCCATGGCCTGGTTCGAAAGCCCGTGATAGGCGTTGCGAAGCGCGAGTATGTCGAAATTCCCGGTCTTCACGCGAGCCATGAGCATGGCGAGTTCATTGGCTTCGCTACCGGAACTGGTGAAGTAGCACACGCCCAGTCCCGAGTTCTTCGGAAACGTCGAAATGAGCAATCGACCGAACTCGGCGATGTTCGGGTGCAGATAGATCGTCGTCGTGTGCTGGAGTCGTTCGTTCTGTTCCCGTACTGCGTCAACCACCTTGGGATGACAGTGACCGACTGACACGGTGACGATTCCTGCGATCCCATCGAGGAAGCGTCGACCGGTTTCATCGAAGAGCCACTGCATGTGGCCCTCGACGATCATGATCGGCTCGGCATAGTAGGTCAGCAGCGCAGGGGTAAGAAACTCACGCCGCATGTCCAGCACCTCAGCCCGCGAAGGTCCGGAATACGAATGCGGCTGATGGCTGCAGGGTGGCAGTTGTGGCGGCGAAGCGGTATCGCTCATGAAACACTCCCGGGGCGCCCGGTCGGGCGCATCTGCATGAAGAACCAGTAGAACAGCATCGCCAGCGGCAGTCCAACGAACCAGGCGTAGCCGTAGATGTCGTCAAAGAATGACATGAAGATCGCCTCCTCTGTCCCGGCGGTTCCTGTGGCCGCGTTGATGAAGCCAGGAATATTGGGAAGCACCGCCAGTACCAGGGCGACCATGGCGGCCCAGTTGATGCCACCGTATTCGCCGCTCGGATCGTACAGCGCATCGGCATCAAGTCGAGTCCGACGGATGATGAAGTAGTCACAGAGCATGATCCCGGCGATCGGTCCCAGCAGGGCGCTGTAGCCGATGAGCCAGGTGAAGATGTACTCGGACAGATCCGTCATCAGCCGCCAGGGCATGATGGCCACGCCGATCAGGCAGGTGATGAGCGCTCCACCTCGGAAACCGATCAGGCGTGGTGCAATATTCGAGAAACCGTTGGCCGGGCTGACCACGTTGGCGGCCAGGTTGGTGGACAGGGTTGCAATCAGCAGCGCGATCATGGCAATCACGACCACCACAGGTGAACCCATGCGGGATACAAGTTCCACCGGATCCCAGATGGCCTCGCCGTAGAGGACGACCGTACCCCCGGTCACGATGATGCCAACGAATGAAAACAGCGTCATCGTCGATGGCAGACCCATCAACTGCCCCGCGGCCTGATCCCGCTGGCTTCGGCAGTATCGGGTGAAGTCGGGGATGTTGAGACTGAGCGTCGCCCAGAAACCAACCATCGCCGTCAACTGCGGAAAGAAGACGCTCCAGAAGGAAACACCCTCAGGCATCGTGCTGGTGGACGCAAACAACTGGGAGGTGTCATCCACTGCAGTAAAGACCCAGACCAGCAGCGCGATGCCGCAGGCAATCAGGAACGGCGCCGCATAGGCCTCCACCCACTTGATCGACTGAATCCCGGTCAACACGATGACCACGTGCAGGCCCCAGAAGGCGAGGAAGCACAGGAACTGCCCGATCGATATCCCAAGTACGGGAAGCATGTCGGGTTCGGTGGCAGGTTCGATCCAACCGAGCACACCAAGAATGGAGTAGATCGCCGCACCACCGATCCACGTCTGTATGCCGAACCACCCGCAGGCAACCAGTGCTCTGGCGATGGCCGGCACGTGAGCACCGCTGGTCCCGAAACTCGCGCGGGCCAGCACGGGAAACGGAATGCCATACTTGGTACCCCCGTGCCCGATGAGGATCATTGGAATCAGCACGATGAGGTTGCCCAGCAGGACGGTTGCCACCGCCTGCCACCAGTTCATCCCCTCGGCAATCATGCCCGCGGCGAGCATGTAGGTCGGAATGCACACCGCCATGCCGATCCAGAGCGCAGCGATGTTCCATCGAGACCAGGTTCGACCTTCGGCGGGAACTGGCGCCAGGTCGGGATTGCTGAGAACTCCACTCATCCCTCGATCAGCGCCTCGTAGGACTCGGGTCGTCGATCCCGGAAGAACTGCCAGGTATTGCGAACTTCCTCGATCATGTCGAGATCCAGATCAGCAATGATGACTTCATCCTGGTCGCGGCTTGCCTCGACCATGATCTGCCCCCGTGGATTGCAGAAGTAGGATTGGCCGTAGAACTCGCCGATGTTCCAGGGTGCCTCGGTGCCGACGCGATTGATCGCCCCGACGTAGAACTGGTTTGCCACCGCGTGCGCAGGCTGCTCCAGTTTCCAGAGGTACTCGCTGAGTCCCGCGACCGTAGCGGATGGATTGAAGACGATTTCGGCCCCGGCCAGTCCAAGTGCCCTCGCCCCTTCCGGGAAGTGGCGGTCGTAGCAGATGTAGACACCGATCCGACCCGCACTCGTTTCAAAGACGGGATAGCCTTCGTTGCCGGGAGTGAAGTAGAACTTTTCCCAGAACCCTGGATTGCAATGTGGAATGTGGTGTTTTCTGTACCGGCCAAGATACTCGCCGTGCTCATCAATGACTGCCGCCGTGTTGTAATAGACGCCCGTCATGGCCTCCTCGTAGATGGGCACGACCAGGATCATCGAATGCTCACGCGCCACCTGCTGCATGAGTTTCACCGTCGGGCCATCGGGGACCGGCTCGGCCGTCTCGTACCAGCGTGTCTTCTGTTCGGCGCAGAAGTACGGCCCATAGAAAATCTCCTGCAGACAGCAGATGTTGGCTCCCTGTTCAGCGGCTTGCGCGATGAGCTTCAGGTGCTTGTCGATCATGGCCTGCTTGACGGCTGAAAGATCGGTTGAATCTGCAAGAGCATTGGAAGCCTGGATCAAGGCGGCTCGGGTGATACGGGACATGACTGGTTCCTAGATCCACCGACGAACGGTGACACGGGACTTGGTAAAGAAGCGGAAGCCATCCTCGCCATTGGTATGCAGATCACCAAAGAAGGAACGCTTCCAGCCGGCAAAGGGGAAGGCGGCCATGGGAGCGGGGACCCCGACGTTGATCCCGAGCATCCCAGCCTGCACGGTTGTTTCAAAGCGGCGGGCTGCATGACCTGAATCGGTGAACAGGACGGCCATGTTGCCGTACTCGGACTGATTCACCATCGCAATGGCGTCATCGAGCGTGGCGGCCCGCATGATCGAAAGCACCGGGCCGAAGATTTCCTCGCTTGCGATGCGCATGGATGGCGTGACATGATCGAAGATCGTCGGTCCGACAAAGCAGCCATCGGAGGGCATCGAGGCTTCGCGACCGTCAAGCAGCAGTTCAGCGCCATCCTGCAAACCGATGTCGATGTACTCGAGTACGCGATCACAGGACTCGGTGTCCTGCATCGGCCCCATGCTGATTCCCTGTTCACTACCGGGTCCAACCTTGATGGCGCGAGACTGCTCAAGGAGCGGGGGAATGAACCAGTCCGGAGTGTCACCCACAAGAACGACGACGGAGCCGGCCAGGCAGCGCTGTCCAGTGTTGCCGAAGGCAGAGCCGACGATGCCGTCAACAGCTGCTCCTCGATTGGCATCGGGCATGATCAGGGAATGGTTCTTCGCCCCGCACATGCACTGCACGCGTTTTCCGTGAGCGGCAGCAGTTCGGTACACGTGTTCACCAATGGTCGTAGAACCAACGAACGACACCGCGGCGATGTCCTCATGGGCCAGCAGGTGATTCACCACATCGCGTCCGCCATGTACGAGGTTCAGTACACCCGGGGGCAGGCCCGCTTCCTGGGCCAGTTCGGTTGCCCGGAGAGCTGAAGCCGGATCCTTCTCAGAGGGTTTGAGAATGAAGGTATTTCCGGTCGCGACGGCCATCGGCCACATCCACATGGGAACCATGACGGGAAAGTTGAATGGTGTAATGCCAGCACAGACTCCAAGCGGCACACGGTCGACGGCGGAATCGATGCCGATACCACCCTCGTCTTCGGTTCGACAGAATGTGGATGAAACCGCAATCTGGGGCAACGTCCTCCCCTGCATCAGGACCGGTGCCCCACAGGCATGTTCAATGCAGTCGATGCCACGCCGAACGGAACCAACGGCTTCAGCCGTCGTCTTGCCGTGTTCCTCGACGATGATGGCCGCCAACTCGTCAACATGCGCTTCCAGCAGGGTCTTGTATCGGAAAAGATGCTGCACGCGATCACCGACGGGTGTCTGAGACCAGCCCGGGAACGCAGCCTTGGCTGAGGCGACGGCCCGGTCGAGTGCCTCGACGGCATCGAGCGGAGTGTTGTTGATCGGATTGCCCGTAGCGGGATCGGTGTTGGTCCGGGCTGAGTCGCCCTCGAGTACTTCCAACTTGCCATCAATCAGATGCGGGAGCATGGTCATGCCGGGTCTCCTCCTGGCCAATGATGAAATACTGGGGACAGGTAGTGTGACTCAGTTGCACCGATTGAACAACCTGTACCCGATCAGGGGGGCTCAAGGGCATGGTCATCCGGATACGACCTCACCCCAGCTCAATTACACCCGCTGGAGTTGCAATCACAGCTCTCAGTGATGGTGACTCGGCCTCCTGTACCTGGCAGGGAATTCCGATGGCCACCAGAATGGCCGTAGCCATCTCAGCATCCGGGTGCGCAAGGTGCAGTTCCTGCAGATGACATCCTGAAGGAGCTGAGGACGCAGGATGTGGCGTATCACCCCAGTCGATGAGCACAGGGACAATGCCATCACAGTTTCGATGCATGGGATCCGTCAATCGCCAATGCAGTGTGACTCCATCTGGACGAGATCGTGATCCTTCAATCACTGGACCCAGATCGAAACCAGCTTCCATCGCTTTCTTCGATGCAGTGTCGATGTCCCTGCACTTGGCAATCCAGCCGTTGAGACGGAACGGTCCGGAATGGTTGAATATCTCCGGGCGTTGCGCAACAGGAACATCGGCCTCGGGATCGGGAGCAATGACCTCAAGATAAGACGCGGGGCCAAGACTGATCGAAGCATTCCAGGTGCCCCAGTTCGGATGGCGGCCACCAAGCGCAGGCCGAACTCCCAACCGTTGATCGAGTTCGTCGATCCCTCGCTCAAGATCAGAGCCCGCCAGAACCAGGTGGTCGACGTGTTGAATCAGATCCATGTCGCATGCTCCCGGGTTCAGGCTCCCCACCAGTGTGATCATTTCAACGTCATGAAATGTCCCACCCTGTCCTGGTGGGGCAACTGCCTGCAATCAAGAGCTGGTGGTCGTCAATGGAAGGGAAATACCCAACGCTTCGAGTTGCCGTTCCGCCTGCGGTGCCCACCCCCGGTTGGCAGCCGGCGATGCAGGGCTCGGGTGCAGGATGGTGCCCACGTCCACGTCGGGCAGCACCGACTGGATTCGCCTGGTCGCGAACGCTCCGACGCCGACCACCTTGCCCGGCTTCAGCACCGAGACGAGATCGATCAGCGCCTGGTCGCAGGGTGCGAACAATGCCTCACGCTCCTCCACCGGCAACTTGTCGGGCGTGCGATTCCGTCCCCCCTCCTCGAGGAAGGCGAGCGGACAGTAGTTCCAGATGAAGAACTGTTCGAAGAACGCATCAGCAGTTGGAAATCGTTCCGCCGCCCAGCCCCACAACCGCCGACCGCTGACTTCGCTGCGTGGGCAGTCGAGGCCGAGGATCGGTCGCTTGGGATGCTCGGTGGCCGGTTTGCGAATCTCCGCATCGATGCCCAGGTAGTCACGCACCGCGTTGACTTCGCCGAATGGAATACCCGTCTGGGCCATGCCCCATGGACCGGGATTCATCCCCAGCAGCAGGACCTCGACGCCCGGATGAGCCCAGCGCTGCAGGTACTGGTCCACTGCATCGCGTGCATAGTCCAGGGGGTTGTAGACGAAGGCCGTCGGGGGCGCAAAATGCAGGGCATTCATCTCGTTCGACAGCCGGTGACAGATCTCCAGTGGTGACATGGCTCGACTCTACCTCCCACCGGCGTTCCAGGTATCACCAGGTGAATCGATCACAAAAAGTCTCTTCCGATAAAGAGCCCTTCACGCGGCAGGGAGCCTGATAATCGACGATTGCGTGCGTTTCAGCTTCAGCACGCATTGAGAATGGGACGATCTTTCTGATCGACACCCCCTGAAGCCAAGGTAGAATCAACCAGTCATGACGACCCGTAGACGACATCCAGCCCACCGCATCATCGCCCTGCTGACGGCAGCGGTGATGCCACTGTGCTGCTGCATGGTCAACGCCGCATCCGGCGCATCATGCTGTGGACCGGCCCCGGTCGTCCAGGCCCAGCCCAGCTGCTGCTCGAGCTCGTGCTGCCAGTCCCAGGAAGCGGAAACCACCGAGGACTCCAGCCCCTGCGGTGATTCAAGCTGCTCCTGCTGCCTGAAGGCCCCCTCGACGGGCACCAACTGGTCACCCCCCATCGACACCATCGGGACCCCCCTGCCTCCCTTCGCCCTGGTCGACATGTTCGAGACCACGGTGGGAAGCCGGGCATCCGGACAGTCCGGTGGGACCGATCCACCTCCGAAACCATGCGACCCGGACCAGCTCCGAGGTCACGTGATTCTCCAGGTCTGAATCCGATCACCACGCTTTCTGCCTCGACACGCTGTGTTCAGCGTGCCGGCGCCTTGTCGTGTTGACTGATCGGAATCAAGACCATGCATGTACAAACCACGGGCAGCGTCCTGCGCTCCCTGACACTCCACACCACCGTCTTCGCCTCCCTCCTGGCCGGCTCAGGCTGCGCGAGCCTCGATGCCAGCCGCGAACTGCAGGCAACCGCCGAGGCCGCCCGGCGCATCACCGGCAGCATCGATCCGGCCGAGGTCTGGTCACTTTCCGTCGAGGGTGAGAGCCCCGCCTGGAATGGTGAAGACCCGTTGACCTACGACGACGCCGTCGCCGTCGCCCTGCAGGGTGACCCCCGGATCCGTCGCAATCTCGCCGTCATCGTCGAGCGCCGGGCCTGGTACGTCCAGGAAGGACTGCCGCCGAATCCCACCGTGGCCTTCGGCATCGGCATCGCCGTTGACGGTCTCGGTGGTGCACCCCTGATGGTCCGGGGACTCCAGATGCTCAGTTGGCTCTGGAAGAACCCGCATCGCGTCGCCGCCGCCGAGGCCGAACTCCGGGCCGCCGTCTACGACGCCGCGTTCCTGTGTGTCGACCTGATGGCGCGAACGCGGATGCAACTGGCCACCGTGCTCGCCAGCCAGGAAGTGCTCGACTACGACCTCCAGTACGTCGACATCACCAACCGGACGCTTGAGCTCGTCCAGGCCCAGGTCGATGCCGGTGAACTGCCGCTGCTGGAACTCGATCGAGCCATGCTCGGCTACCGCGAGGCGATCGAGGACGTGATCGCCAGCGAGTACGCCCTGGAGCAGTCGAAGCTTGCGTTGCTGGCCACCATGGGACGCCCGACCGCATCCACCGACTGGCTTGCCGTCGGTGATCTTCCGCCGGCGTGGAAAATCCCTTCCGATGAGCAGGCCCTGCTCGACCTGGCGGCCACCGGACGCCTCGACGTGGCGTCCGCCCGCGAAGGGGTCCTGCAGATCCAGGCTGATCTCGGACTGGCCGAGACCAGGAAGTTTCCCGAGATCGGCGCCGGATTCGAGTTCATTCGAAACTTCTCCGATCGCAAGGCGATCACGCCGAACCTGAGCATCACCATACCGATCCTGGACAACGGCGATCCCGCAATCGCCATCCAGTCTGCCCGCCTTGATGCCGCATTGATGGACCTGCTCTCGACGCTCGAGAACGCACAGCGTGACGTCCTGATCAGCCTCAGCCGGTACAAGGATGCCCGCGATCGCTCCCGGATCATCCGCGACGACCAGCTCCAGGTTGCCATCGACGCCCAGGAACGCAGCGACGCGGCCTACCGCGAAGGTGTGGTCGATCTCAACACCCTCCTCATGACACAGCGACAGCGCATCACCGTGGAACGCAACCTCGTCATGCAGGAACTGATGACCATGGAGGCCATGTGCGACCTGCGCATGGCCGTCGGGGGCAGTTTCGATCCCACGCTCGACGCCGTCGAGCCCATCGAGATCGAAGCACGGTCCCCCGCCACCGAACAGGAGGATGCATCGTGAACACCAACGATCAGATTCCCATGCCACCGCGACGCTGGCTGGTCCGATTCGGACTCCCGGTCCTGGTGCTTGCCGCCGCAGGAGCCCTGCTGCTGGGCACGATGTGGTCGAGCATCATGCCGGCACGCAGCGTGCAGACCGTCTCGGCACTGGTTCGTGACGTGGACACCCCGATCAACGCGACCGTCGGCACTGAATTCAACGATGCCATCGTGCAGGCTCCCGGATGGGTGGAACCGGCTCCCTACGGCACCTATGCCGGCGCACTGGTCGAAGGCGTGGTCAAGGAACTCCACGTGCTCGAGGGGGATACCGTCACGGTCGGGCAGCCGGTCGCATCGCTCGTGGACGACGAGGCGAGAATCGCCCTGCAGCGAGCCAAGGCGAATGTCCTGCACCTCCAGGCCGAACTGCTGATGACCGAGGCGGAACGTGACCAGGTCCCGTCACGCATCAAGGCTGCCAAGGCGAAGGTGTCCGAACTGGAGGACGAGATCAACCGGAAGATCCCCCTGGTTGAAAAAGGCGCCGTGGCGGCTGGTCCGGTCGCACGCCTGAAGATTCGTCTCGAATCAGCACAGGCCAACGTGGAGCAGCTGGAGATCGAGCAGAAGCGACTTGACGCAGCCATCATGGACGACCAGGCTGAACTGGCCATCGGCGAATCGGAACGCGACGACGCCCTGCTTCGACTGAATCGGATGACCGTCGTCAGCCCGATCGACGGCGTGGTAAGCGAACGGCTTACATCGCCGGGCAGCGTGATCCGCTTCGGCAATGGCGAGCACGCCTCGCACATCGTGCACATCTACCAGCCCGAGAATCTCCAGGTCCGCGCCGATGTCCCCCTGGCCAGTGCGGCCCTGGTTCAGAAGGGCCAGCGGGCCGAGATCATCGTGGACATCCTGCCTGATCTCGTGTTCGAGGGTGAAATCACCCGCTTCGTGCATCGCGCCGACCTGTCCAAGAACACCGTCGAGGCCAAGGTACGGATCATCGACCCCTCTCCCCTGCTGAAGCCGGACATGCTGGCACGAGTCCGCATCCTGCCAGCCGTGGATCCCGGAACGCGTGAAGGCATGATGCGCGTACCACGGACCTTCGTGCCAATGGACGCGATCATCGATGGGACCGCGTGGGTGATCGAGTCACGGTCCGGCGACTCCGGCATCGCCCGCCGACGAAGCATCACGCTCGGTGACGATGAACATGACGGCTGGATCGAAGTCCTCGAGGGAATCAACCCCGGTGACCTGCTGATTCTTGATGGCGACGGACTGCAGGACGGCGATCGCGTCACGTCCACTGGAGATGACCAATGAGCACACCCTTCATCCAATGCCGTGATCTGACACGAACCTATACCCGGGGGACCGAGCGCATCACCCCACTGGACAAGCTCGACCTGGACATCGACCGGGGGCGATTCGTGGCGCTGATGGGACCGTCCGGCTCCGGAAAGACGACCCTGCTGAACCTGCTGGCCGGCATCGATTCGCCCACCGGGGGGGAACTGCACGTCGGCGACACCCCCGTGCACTCCCTCTCCCGCGGCCGACTGGCCGCCTGGCGGGCCGATCACGTCGGGTACATCTTCCAACTCTACAACCTCGTCCCCGTACTCAACGCCTATGAGAACGTGGAACTTCCCCTGCTCCTGCAGTCGATCTCGCGGCAGGAACGACATCGTCGCGTCAGCAACGCCATGGAAGCCGTGGGCATCACCGATCGGCACAAGCACTACCCACGCCAACTCTCGGGCGGACAGGAACAACGGGTCGCCATCGCCCGGGCGATCGTCACCGAGCCGGACCTGCTGCTGTGCGATGAACCCACCGGCGACCTTGATCGCGAAACCGCAACCTCCATCATGAATCTCCTACAGCGGCTGAACCGCGACGAGGGACGCACCATCGTCATGGTCACCCACGACCCGGCCACCACCCGGTGGGCGGACACCCTGCTGCACCTTGAGAAGGGTCGCCTGCTCGAACACGAGGAGGCCACGACATGAGCCGACTGCTCCGACTCATTCCCGTCGTGTTCCGAACCCTCCGCCGCAGTCCAATTCGCAGTGGACTGACGATCACCGGCATCGCCATGGCCATGTACCTCTTCACCGGGGTCGAATCGATGCGGAACGGCGTGCGGGACGCGACCGAAGCCGGGGCGGGCGATTCCATGCTCGTGGTCTATCGCGAGAACCGCTACTGCCCGTTCACCAGTCGCCTCCCGGAATGGTACGTGGACCGCATCGAGCGCATCGATGGAGTCAAGGCCGCGGTGCCCATGCAGATCCTGGTGTCCAACTGCCGGGCATCGCTTGACGTGGTCACCTTCCGAGGCGTGCCCGAAGACGCCCTGGGAGCATCGCTTTCACCGGGAACGGAGATCACCTCCGGTTCCATCAGCGACTGGAAGCAGCGTGGCGACGCCGCCATCGTCGGCGAAGCCCTCGCCGCCCGCCGCGGTATCCGCGTCGGCGATCGCTTCAACGCCGCGGGCGTGGCGGTCTACGTTGCGGGAATCCTCGAAAGCAGCGAGATGCAGGACCGCAACTCCGCCTGGGTCCACCTTCCCTTCCTGCAGGAAGCCCTTCGTCGCGGGGGAACAGGAGGCTTCGTCACCCAGTTCAACGTGGTCGTCGACGACCCCGCCCGGATGGACGAGGTCGCCCTGTCGATCGACCAGGCCTTCGCCCACGATGAACGCCCCACGGCCACCCGGCCGGAGAAGGCCTTCATCGGCCGCGCGGCACGCGACATCGTCGGCATCGCGAACTTCGCCGGGATCCTCGGCTGGGGTGCGCTGGTCGCGGTCTTCGCCCTGATCGCCAACGCCATCATGCTCGCCATGCGTGACCGCATCCGGGACCACGCCATCATGCAGACCCTCGGCTGGACCGGGCCCCTGATCGGCTGGATGGTGCTTGTCGAGGGAGCCATGCTCGGCCTCTTCGGCGGCATCCTGGGCGCATTCGGATCCTGGCTGACCATCCAGTACGGTCGCTTCGCCATGACCATGGAAGGTGCCAGCATCGAGATCTCCACCAGCGCGTGGACCGCCATCATCGGCACCGGCCTCGCCCTGGCCCTTGGCATCCTCGCCGGAGTGGCCCCCGCACTTCGCCTGTCACGACGCAGCATCGCGTCAAGCTTCGGAGCCGTCTGATTCACCATGCGCATTCTTCCCTTTGAATACGCCGTACGAAACCTCGGCCGCAGCCCGGCCAGGTTGCTGCTGACCGTCGGTGGCAGCGCGCTGGTCGTGCTGCTGGTGCTCACCGCCACCGGGTTCGTCAACGGCATGCAGGCCGCGTTCGTCACGAGTGGTCGTGATGCCAACATCATTCTCATGGGCAGTGGCTCGGAAGAGAGCATCGAGCGAAGTGAAGTCTCGATGAGAACCAGTGGCATCGTCGCCGCCAGCGTGCCGGGACTCATCAAGCGAGCCGGCATCGATGCCGTCTCTCCCGAGGCCCACGTGGCCATTCCCATCAAGGGCATCGGTGAAGAAGGAACGATGAGCGTCATTCGCGGCGTGGAGCCTGCCGCCTTTCTCGTCCACGACGAGGTCCGGGTCATCGCGGGACGACCACCGCGCAGTGGCGGCAATGAACTGCTGCTGGGTCGACTGGTCGCACGCGGCATGGGTTTCAATCCACCCGAACAGTCCCTCGGCACGAAACTGGAAATCGACGAGGAGCCATACGAGGTGGTAGGCGTCCTGGAAGCCGGGGGTGGCGTTGCCGAGGGCGAACTCTGGACGTCGCTCACCGACCTGATGGCAACCAGCCAGCGTGACAGCATCTCCTGCGTGGTGGTGTCCATTGATGATGCCGAGCCTGCGGACATCGAGGCCTTCGCCGCCACCCGGCTGGACCTGGAACTCATCGCGATGCCCGAGGTCGACTACTACGCGAAACTCTCGGCCTTCTTCCGACCCATCGCCCTGATGGTCCTGGTCACCGCGGCCCTGATCGCCATCGGCGCCGTGCTGGGAGGACTGAACACCACCTACGCTGCATTCGCGAGCCGCGTACGTGAAATCGGCACCCTGCAGACCCTGGGCTATTCACGCCAGGCCATTGCATTGAGCCTCGTCCAGGAATCGCTCCTGGCCGCGGCCATCGGAACATTGATCGCCTGTGGCCTCGGGGCATGGCTGCTCGACGAAGTCGTCGTGCAGTTTTCGATGGGCGCTTTTGGCCTGCGGATCGACGCCACGGTCATCGCCTGGGGCCTCGGCACCGGGCTTGTTCTTGGAGTCATCGGCGCCATCCTGCCTGCCTGGCGCTGTCTGAGGCTCCCGATTGCGGAATCATTGAAGGCCGGCGAATGAAACGTACTAGAATCAAGATGGAGAACCTACCCATGCGATTGATGATGATGACCGTGTTGCTCGCCTCCACCGCCCTGCTTGGCTGCGATGGAAAGAGTTCGGAACAGACGACCTCGACCACCGAGACGTTCATTGACATTCCCGACAGCACCTTCCTGGCCCAGCGCCCCGCCGAGGCGAAGGACCTGGCCGTGGTCAAGAAGGATGCGAAGATCGGCGACCAGGTCACGTTCCTGGCCCGGGTCGGCGGTCGTGCCAGGCCGTTCGTCGAGAAGCAGGCGATCTTCATCGCGGCGGATCCCTCGCTGCAGTCCTGTGAGGTCATCACCGACGATGACCACTGCTCCATTCCATGGGACTACTGCTGTGAAGACGGAGAACTGCTCCGTGAAGGCATGGCGACCATTCGCATTCTCAACACGGACGGACGGCCCTTCGGCGTCAATGCCAAGGGTGCCGGGGGCCTCCAGGCTTCCAAGTTCATCGTCGTCGAGGGGACCGTGAGCGAACTGAACGACGAGGGACTCTTCGTCGTGGACGCCAGCCACATCTGGGTGGGCGGCAAGCCGACCTTCAAGGAACCCCGCAAGGGCAGCATGTGATCAGCAGCCGAGGCAGCGGATGACCTCGAAGATCGATCGCTCCTGCTCGGGCGTGCTCCTGGCATGGTCGATCAGGCATCTGATCACCTTGCCGGTATCGGGGATGGCATACTGCTGGGCCATGGCCTGCAGGTACTCCACCTGTCCCGCCTTGAGTTCGATCTCGATCGTCCGGGTGTCCTGGGCCATCACGTAC
>Ga0315336_1003662_pt1 | contig 19931 bp, 14 predicted proteins | sample ASW5metaG_FD_204512 | JGI IMG/M metagenome (GOLD analysis project Ga0315336, IMG submission 204512) | Ammonia-oxidizing marine archaeal communities from Monterey Bay, California, United States - ASW #5 | ecosystem: Environmental > Aquatic > Marine > Intertidal zone | place: USA: California... | reverse complement strand
TCGACGGCTACGTTTCTGTTGCTGGGGTCGCTAACCGCCCTGCTGGGTGTGCTGCTTCCGCTGTGGTTTCTTAGTCTGTCGATCGATACTGTTGCGGCCGGCGAGTGCTTCCTGGCGTTTAACCTCGGCATTCTGGCGGGAACGATCGGGTGGGCACGCGGGCTCGTGAATCGGGAAGCTGGGGTGCGAAACTTTCTGGTCAGCTCAGCATTGCTGGCTGCGGCGGCACTCGTGGGGTTGGGCGCGGCGACGCATCCGATCTGGTTGTTGCCGCCGCTATTCGCCCTCGGGACGGCGGTCGGAGCGCTGGCGACTGGGGCATCCTGGCTGGTCTCCGGGGCGCTATTGCAAGGGCGAGCCCCGGAGGTACTGAACCTGGCGGGCGTAGCGTTCGGGGCAGGAACGATCGGAGTTTGCATTCTGGCGTGGGCCCTGAACGGGCGCTTCCATTGGTCGGTGACAGTGCGCCTGCTGGCAATCGTGCCCTTTGTGTTGGCGTGGTCGGTGTACCGGGCGAAGGTGTTCCGCTATATGACGCTGTCGGCGGCGCCCGTTCGGTTGACTTGGCGGACGACAGCGAGCCCGATGGCGATCCTGCTCGCCCTGGCTCTGTTCTTGCAGTCGGCGAATCAATGGGCGATCGGCGGCTGGTTGGCTCTCTATCTACCCCGTAAATTCGGCATGACGGCCTCACTGTCTATCATGGTGCTGGCTGTGTTCTGGCTGGGGTTGACGTGCGGACGGGTTTGGGGGACACGGCTGCCGCCCGCGGAGGAACGTATGAGAAGCCTCTTTTGGGCAACGCTCGCCGCCGTCGTCGGTTGTCTGTTTCTACTGAAAACCGTGGAAGCGTCGGGCACGTTTGCCGGCGCGTTGCTGCTCGGCATGGCGATCGGGTTGATTCATCCGCTGACTCTCGGCCTGGTTGGGAGCCGCTATCCTTATTACCACCCTGGACTCTTGAACGGCTTCTTCTCACTCTCGCTCATGGGCGGCCTGTTGGGGCCGTGGTTGATCGCGCAACTGGCCGAGCCCCTGGGGATCGAGATCATCATCTGGCTGACGCTGGGAAGCTCCGTTTTGGTGTACTTACTGCTAGCCGCCATTTTCGTGGAGTCCCGTCTGACGGCGCACTCACAACGACCGGCCTAACCAGCTCTCATGGAATCCCGTAGCCCTGCGTATATTGCTGTTCTGGCTGTGATCGCCGGCTCGATTCTTATGGTGGGCTCACTGATGAAGCCCGCCTCGATTGATGCCGACCCTGCCGTGCTTCCCACGCAGGCGGAAATCGCACGGCTGCAACGCATGGCGCAGCGGCGGTCGATCGAAAGCATGGCGCAGTATTTTGCGGAAACGGCCTCGATCGCCGCGACGCATCTCGTCTATTTGGAGGGGCTCGGGCAGACGGCGATTGTATGGGACGCCGAGGGCACATTGATTACGTCGAATACAAGTGCTCCCCTGCCTGTCGAGTTAGAAGTCCTCGGGGCTCAGGGAACGACCCATCGGCTGCGGGCGACTCCTACACCACCGGAATCGCCGGCCGCGAACCTCCAAGCCCAAGAGACGCTCGATATGTCACCCGCGATGCACATGCCGGTGACCCGGCCGGAGTACGGCGAATGGCTTGTCCTCACGTGGCTCAGCGGTCCGGTGGAGAAGGCCTTCGCGCCCGGGCTTTATCTCGGTTTCCGGGCCATTACGTGCGGCGGGCGTCCCGTGCAAGAGGTTTCATTGAGCGTGACGCCGTCTGACGACATGGCCGGTGCCGGGCTATTCGATCTCGATGGACGCCTCATCGCTGTCGTCACACAATGTGACGGCAGGTACGCGGCTCTACTGCCCGAGTCGATCGATGAAACGATCGAGTGGAACAAGAGTTTCATGGGCCGCTTGCTTGGGCAATACGGCCTGTTTATCGCCAGCTTGACGGAAGATGAGCAGCAGTATTTCGATCACGGGGAAGCGGTGCTCATACGAGAGGTTTGGCGCGGATTGCCGGCGGCGACGGCGGGTTTGCGGCCGGGCGACCTGATCGTTTCGTTCGATGGCCTCCCAGTGACGAAACCGGCGGAACTGCAACCGCTTGTGCTGCCGGCGGGGAGACATCTGCTCGAGATCGTCGTGTGGCGGGGTGGCCGGAACGTTACGGTGGTGCTGCCGGCCCAAGTGCCCCCGGCGGGTTCGGCGGTCGAGGCTCAACAATCGGGACTGATCGTCGCCGATGAGACGGGAGGCTATCCCGTTCAAGCGGTACTCGTCGGCAGCGCGGCGGCGCGACTGGGAATGCGCCCCGGCGACCGACTGCTGGCGGTCGACGGGGCGCAGGTGAGTAGCGCGGCTCAGGCGCGGCGCATTCTATCATCGGAGAAGGCCGCAGGGCGCTTTGTCGTCGTACAGCGGGGCAGAAAGCAGTGGGGAGCTTTGCTCAACTAAATGAACGAGCTTTCCTCACTGGGACTCATCCTCCTGCTGGCTCTACTCGCGGGGCATCTCGTACAAGCTCTGCGGGTTCCCGAAGTCACTGGCTACCTGCTCGCCGGAATCGCGCTGGGGCCGTCGGTTCTCGGCTGGGTGAGCCATGAGAACCTCCAAGCCCTCAACGTCCTCAGTGAGGTAGCCCTCGGGCTGATTCTGTTCTCTGTCGGATCGGTTTTCCACCAAGCCCGATTCGCCCGCTATGGCCGTCGTATCTTCTACTTGACGTTGATCGAGTCAGCGGCGGCGGCGCTTCTTGTCGGGGTGGGAACCCTTGTGACGGGACAGTCGTGGCAAGTGGCGGGACTGCTTGGGGCGATCGCGATCGCCACGGCGCCGGCTTCGACGTTGATGGTACTGCGGGAGTGCAACAGCAAAGGCCCGTTGAGCGATACGTTGCTCGGCATCATTGCAGTCAACAACATTCTGTGTCTGGGCGCGTACAGCCTGGTGGCGGCCTGCATCGACCTGGGATCAGGCTGGGGGGCCTCGGGCGCCTTGATCGAGACCTTCTACGGATCGATCTACCCACTGATCTGGCAGTTGATCGGCTCGGTCGCACTCGGCTTTCTTGTCGGGCTGATGCTGGCGGGCTGGGCGACAAAGGTGAACGAGCAGGGCGAGATGCTGATGTTGCTGGCTGGGAGCGTGTTGCTGTGTGTCGGCGTCGCTCGCATCCTGGAGCTTTCGGCGCTAATCGCCTCTCTCGGGGTGGGGGCGACGATGGTCAACCTCTCGGCGCGGAGTCGACGACTGTTTCATACCCTCTCCCGGATGGACCCACCCTTCTACGCCATCTTTTTCGTTATCGCCGGCGCGGACCTTGACGTCTCCCTGGTGCCTTCGATGGGGATTCTGGGCGCCTACTACGTTTTCGCGCGGGCGGCGGGCAAGTTCTGGGGAGCCCGCTACGCGGCTCGCTGGCTGGGCCTGGAGGACGCTGTACAGAGGCTGCTGGGATTCGGATTGATGGCTCAGGCCGGCTTGGCCGTGGGTTTGGTGCTGGTGATCAATCAGCGCTTTCCGGAGCACGCCGAAATCGTCTCGACGGTCGTACTCTCGTCGGTTGTGATTTATGAGATGTTCGGGCCCATCAGTACGCGCTACGCAGTGACACGGAGCGGCGAAGCACGGCCGGATCAGCCTGAGCCGGCGAGCATCATCGACTAGTCCGATTAAAAGTTTTTATCCGTCCTATTTCCCGTCCGGGATCGCAGAATGCTGTGATAGGCTTTTTCTTGAGTTCGGCGACCGACCGCGCTCCTTTCCGTTGGTTCTCATCGGATCATCCGCGGTGACATCTCCGCGGCTTCGGGGAAGTACGCCGGAGATCGCGGCGGCACTCTGAGAGAGCGGAAAGACCTTGGTACGAGGGCTTGCGATGAAGCGCATTGAGGCGATTATTCAGCCATACAAGTTGGAAGCAGTACGTCAGGCGCTGAGCGACATCGGCATCCACGGCACCACGATCCACGACGTACGCGGCCATGGCCGCCAGAAAGGCCACACAGAGATCTACCGCGGACGAGAGTACGAAGTGGATTTAGTCCCCAAAGTGAAGATCGAGACCATCGTGCCCGATGAACGGGTCGATGATGTCGTTGAGGCGATTGTCACCGCGGCGCGCAGCGGCAAGATCGGAGACGGGAAGGTGTTCATCCATCCGCTCGTGGACGCGGTTCGGATTCGCAATCAGGAAACGGGGGAAGACGCTCTGTAGGCGATCCCTGCACATGCCGGATCTGATACCGCTCGAATTACGTGACTGGGAGTTAGCAAAAGAACAGTTTTTCTCCACTGGCGATGGACTCTCTTCGGTCGCGAGCCGCACCGGCGATGTCGACCAAATCGTCGACGAGGGCTTTGCCGAATGCTTCCCCGACGCTGAAAGAGACGGCGTAGCAGCTCTCGCGGTCGGAGGCTATGGCCGGTCACAGCTCTTCCCCCACTCCGACGTCGACCTACTGCTGCTATTCAACGACAATCGCCTCATCAAGGGGTCGGAAGAAGCTCTCGCCAGGCTGTTGGCGCAATTGTGGGATGCCAAGCTCCGGCTATCGCATTCGGTGCGAACACCGAAGGAGTGCACGACCATCGCGCCGGAGACCGCCGAACTCAATATCAGCCTGCTCGATAGCCGCTTTCTGTCGGGCGACCAAGCACTCTATCAACAGCTCCGCAAAGTGCAATTGCCACGATTCTATCTGCGTGAGCAGGGGGCGCTACTCCGCAACCTCGTTGAATTGAGTCAGGCCCGCCATCAACGGCAGGGTAAGACAATCTACCACCTCGAGCCCGACATCAAGGAATGTCCCGGCGGCCTGCGTGATTTTCAGTTGGCCTGTTGGATCTCGCAGCTCGTTCACGTCAATCAGGAAGAGTTGTCCCTGAGCGAGCGGCACCTGCCGGATCGAGAGGACGCTGAGTGGCCCGAGGCGAAGCGTTTCTTGTTTGCAGTGCGGTGCTACCTGCACTACTTCGTCGGACGCGATAACAATAAGCTGACGTTTGAGTTGCAGGATCGTGTCTCGCAAGCGGGCTCGGAGAGGGCCTTTCGCAAAGTGGATCGTACGGAGGATTGGATGCGCGACTATTTCCGCCACGTCCGCGCTCTTGCCCGATTGGCCACTCGCATGATGGAAGAAGCGGCGGTGTCCCGGCGGTCCCTGCTGTCGCGTGTACAGGATCGCTCTTCGCGTCTTTCCCATGCCGACTTCCCGGTGTCGCGTGGACGCATCTATCTGCGGCACAGTCAGGCACTCAAGACTCAACCTGAACTCGTTTTCGAGCTGTTCCGCTGGGTGTCGCGGCACGGGTTGCCGCTGGCGCGCGAAACCGAGCGCCGTATCGCGGGCGCTCTTCCCGGTATTGAGGCTTATGCCCGGTCGAAGGCGCCCGTCTGGCCGGTGTTCGCCGAGATTCTTAAGCTCCCTTACGCCTACCGCACGCTGACCGCGATGCATGAGACGGGCGTCCTGTTCGCGCTCTTCCCGGAGTTCGAACTCGTCGACTGCCTGGTGATTCGCGACTTCTACCATCGCTACACAGTGGACGAACACCTGTTTCGGGCAGTGAGGCACATCCATGAATTGGAGTCGGATGAGGACGAACAGCTTCACGGTTACGGAAGCCTACTTGCCGAACTAGCTGACCCCGAGTACTTCTACTTTGCCGTGCTCTTCCACGATGTCGGCAAGGGGATTCAAGGCCCGGATCATTCGCAGCGCAGCATCGAACTCACGGACCGCGCCATGGAGCGTCTCGGCATGGATGATCGGGGCCGCGAGACCGTGCGATTTCTGATCCGCCATCACCTGACCATGTCGGCGTTCATGCGGGGGCGCGACGTCAGCGATCCGGATACGATCCAGGAACTCGCCGACATCCTCGGCACCACGGATCGCCTAAGAGCTTTGACGCTGGTGACCTTCGCCGATATCCGCGCGGTGAATCCCACGGCCATGACGCCGTGGCGGCGCGAGTTACTCTGGCAGCTATTCGTAGCCACCTACAACCGGCTGACGGGTGATGTGGAAGACAGTCGCATCCATCCCGGGGCGTCGGAAACATATCTGGAGCCACCCGCATCTGCCGATGAGCGCAAGGACGTGGAAGCGTTTCTCGACGGGTTTCCGGAACGCTATGTGCGAACCCGCACGCCTGAGAAGCTTCGGTCGCATTTCGATCTCAGCCGCAAGCTCAAGGACCAGGATTCCGCCGTCAGTGTGACTGGCCAAGGATCGTTCTACGAGGTGGTCGTCATCACCAAGGACCGGCCTCATCTGTTCGCATCGCTGTGCGGAGGGTTGGCGGCGTTTGGAGTCAGCATCGAAAAGGCGGAGGCTTTCGCCAACGCGCAGGACCTCGTTCTCGACACGTTCGTTGTTGTCGACTCGAACCACCGTTTGGACTCGAGTCAGGACGAACCGCTGCAACTCTCCAGGATGCTACGGAAGGTCGCGGAGGAACGTCTCGACGTACGGGAGCTGCTACGGGCTCGTGAACCCGCGTTCCGCAGGCCGACGCGCACCTGGATCAAGCCGCGGATCAGCGTCGACAATCAGACATCTCAACTGGCTACCGTGATTCACGTCACGGCGCAGGATCGCGTCGGCCTGCTCTATGACCTTTCGCGAACGTTCTCGGAACGCCACTACGACATCGAGGTCGTGATCATCGAAACACACGGCCGCAAAGCGATGGACGTGTTTTACGTAACGGGCCCCGACGGGAAACTGGCACCGATGGAGGGTGAACGGCTGCGGGATGACATGTTGGCTGCGTGTGACCAGAATTTGCATGAAAAGGCCGGATAGTCACGCCGCTACTCCAGCAACCGGCGAAAATCCTCGAATTGGCGTTCCAGGTCCGCGAGGCGCTGCTTCACATCGTCGAGTTCGTGCTCCAACGTAGACACGCGGTCCGCGCGAGGCTCTTGGCTTGCTACGGGTTCAGCGATGGCCAGTTCACTGACATCAACCTCCCCACCGAGTTGATGGGCGTAGCGTGACTCTTTCGTGCCCGGCACACGAGGCAGTTTGACTACGAATGGCCGTGGCTCCTCCTGTGCAAGCAGCGCGATGGACTGCTCGACATCGGCCAACGACTCGAACTCGTAAAGGCGTGAGCTGCGCCCGCGGATTTCACCAGTGGTTTGAGGACCGCGCAGCATCAGCACGCAAAGCATGGCCGCTTCTCTACGATTGAGCTGGAACCGTTCGAGAAAGAGATGACGATAGCGCGAGACGCGTCCGCCGTCATTACTGCGAATCTCAGTAGCCAGGTCCTTTTCCCGAAGACGGTCCAGCGTGGCGCTCACTTCCTCGGAGGTATAGGAGACGACCGGGTCGCGGCTGGATTTCTGGTTACAGGCACTGACCAGGGCGTTGAGCGTGAGCGGATAGTAGTCCGGAGTCGTCGTCTCCTTCTCCACCAAGCTCCCCACGACACGAAGTTCGATGTCGTCGAGCAGCAACTCGCTCGCCGGGATCGCGGGCTCAGCCCCCGCGCCCTGATCAAACCTCGCGGGACGGATCGTTCGATAGTCCATGCAGCGTTGACTCCTTGCCATTCAAGATAGGTTGTTGGGGCGTCAGCCGTCCAGGACGTCTCCGGGGCCATTGCGGTCTCCGCGCGGGCCCGCGCCTTCCGGCGTGAGATCGAAGAGAACCGGGCGTCGACTATCGACGGTACTTTCGCAAGAAGCAGAGGCCGTATACTGGTAGCCAAGTGTAGGACCATTCCGCGATGACGAATAACCTGCACGCCGTGCTACGCGCGGTGGCCGTGATCGTACTGTGTGCTCTGGCGGCTGGCCGGTGGGGCTCGCATTTAGGAAGTGCGGCGAGCGTTGTGGAGCGCGCAGCCGTACAGAACGACGTCGACTACCTAGTTCGCACTCTCGCGGTCATCAAGCAACAGCACGCCGAGCCGGTGGATGTCGAGAGCGCCATCTACGAAGGCTCGATTCCCTCGATGTTGCAGCGGCTGGACCCGCATTCGATGTTCTTCGGCCGGAGGCCTACCGGCGTCTACGCGAGGAGCAGCGAGGCAGCTACGCCGGAGTAGGGATGACGATTCGGGCGTGGGGCGACGAGACGGTGATCGAATACCAGTTTCCGGGGACGCCCGCCTTCAAGGCCGGTATCCGCCCCGGCGACATCGTCGTCCGCATTGATGGCCACCCGGCCGAAACGCTCACGGTGGACGAGGTCGCGCAACACGTTCGCGGGCCGGAAGGAACGACCGTCCAGCTAACCGTTCAGCGGCCTGTCGTGGATGAGTTCATCGAGGTGACGCTTGTGCTGGAGAGCATCCCCCGGCCGAGCGTTCCGCTGGCGTTTACCTTCAACGATCAGGTCGGCTATCTGCGGGTGGCGACCTTCAATGAGAACACGCCTGACGAGTTCGATGAACAACTGGAGAAGCTCGAAAGCGAGGGTATCACGGGTCTCATCTTGGATCTGCGTGACAACCAAGGCGGACTGCTCTCCGCGGGCATCCATGTCGCCGATCGGTTCCTCGACCGCGGCCAGACGATCGTTTCACACTGGGGCCGCGCCTCCGACAAGCGCGTCTATCCTTCTCGCTCGCGACGCCGAGAACACAACTATCCGATGACGGTACTGGTGAACTGCAATTCCGCTTCGGCTTCGGAAATCTTCGCCGGGGCTCTGCAGGATCACGACCGCGCCCTCATCGTCGGCTCGAATACGTTTGGGAAGGGCTCATTCAGGCCGTCTACAATCTATCGGACACGACCGGCCTGGTTCTAACGACGGCGCGCTATTACACGCCGAGCGGGCGGCTCATCCAGCGGACGTACGACTCGGTCTCCGCTCGGCAGTACTACACGGATCCGTGTGCGAACTCGTGCCGGCCGCCCAAGCAAGATGCTCGCGTTACGGACCTCGGCCGGCGCGTCTTCGTAGGCGGCGGCATCGCTCCCGATATCCGCGTAGATGAGCTCAGCACGGGGGAATTCCAGCAGCGCATGGAGAATCGTCGCGTCTTCGAGAACTACGCGCAGAAGTACTGCCTCGATCGATCATCCCTACCGAACAACTGGACGCCGCGCCGCGCGGATGTACGGGCCTTCCGTGACTACCTGGAAGAGCGGCTCATTCCCTACGACGACGCTCAGTTTGAAGAGGAAGGGGATTACATCACCCGGCAGATCAAGAGGCATACCTACACGGCCTGCGTCGACTACGTAGAAGGTTTGCGGGTTGACGCGGAGCTCGATCCGGCCGTCCATGAAGCCGCCGCACTGTTGCCTGAAGCGCGCAAGCTACTCGATCGGGTTACCGAAGCCCTCGCCCAGCGAGACTAGCCGCGGGCCTTTCGCTTGTCGCGCTGTACCCGTGTGGCATCCGGGCGCGTCCACAGGACAATAGCTCGTGGGAAAATACGGCGCCGGTTGATATAATGTGGTGGTTTGATGACCCTCCACTCGTCTAGGAGATATGAATGAAAACTGAGAAGCGCAGGCTGCTGTTGGCGCTCCCGGCTACGATCGTGCTCTGTTCCGTTCTGGGCGGTGTGTTCGGCTCACGGGTCGTAGTGGCCTCGGCGGCGTCGGAGAGTGATGTAGCCGCTTCGATTAAGAGCTTCACGGATGTCCTCGCAGTGGTCGAGGCGAACTACGCCGACGAAGTGGACTCGGAGAAAGCGATCTTCAGCGGGGCGATCCCCAATCTACTCCACAAGCTTGACCCCCACTCGCAGTTCTTCGACCCGGAGTCGTTTAGCCGGATGCGCGAGGAGCAAAAGGGACAGTACGCGGGCGTCGGAATGCAAATCGGCCCCCGCAACAACGCTACGGTCGTCGTTGCACCGTTCCCGAAAACGCCGGCGTACAAGGCAGGGCTGAGGCCCGGCGACGTCATCGCCCAGGTCGACGGCAAAGAGATGGAGGGCAAGACCGTCGGAGAGGTAGCGAACCAGTTACGCGGCCCGGCTGGAACGCAAGTGAAGATTAGCGTGATGCGGCGCGGCGTCGATGACATGTTGCACTTCGAAGTGACGCGCGCGGCGATTCCCTACCCCAGCATTACCTCATCGTTTTTCATCAAACCGCGCGTCGGTTTCATCCGGCTTGACCGGTTCAACGAAACAACCGGCAAGGAGCTCGACGAAGCCCTTGCGAAGTTCGGAGAAGCAAGTTTGGAGGGACTCATTCTCGACCTGCGAAAGAATCGTGGTGGCCTGTTGAGCGAGGGAGTCTACGTTTCTGACAAGTTCCTCGAAAAGGGCAAAACGATCGTATCCCACTACGGACGGTCGTCTCCAGAGCGGAAGTATGAAGCGAAACAGGGGAACGAGGGGCAGTCGTATCCGATGGTGGTCATGGTGGACTGCGACTCCGCGTCGGCATCGGAGATTGTGGCCGGCGCTTTGCAAGATCACGATCGCGCCCTGATCGTCGGCACTCCAACGTTCGGGAAGGGACTCGTCCAAACCGTCTACCCGATGGGGCGTACGGCGGGCCTTGCGCTCACGACAGCACGCTACTACACACCGACCGGACGGCTCATTCAGCGCGACTACGATGACGTCTCACTCTGGAAGTATTACTCCGACCCCTGTAGCGACGAGTACCAACCGAAGACCGACGACGTGAAGCTCACCGACCAGGGTCGACGCGTCTATGGCGGCGGCGGCATCACTCCCGACGTGCGCATTGCCCAAACCAAGTTGAACGAGTTTCAGATCATGCTTTGGCGGACGTACTCGCTGCAAATGTTCGCACAGGAATACACACTCGCCCACACCGATTTGGCACCCGGCTGGGAAGTCACGGACGAGATCGTCGAAGAGCTTCGCCAGTTCCTTCACCGGGAGAAGACGGAGTTTGCCGAGGCGGATTTCTCCGAGAACACCGACTACATCAAGCGCATGCTGAAGCGCGAAGTGTACGTCTCGGCCTATGATCTCGATGAGGGCGTCCGGATCAAGCACACACTCGATCCGGACGTACAACAAGCTGTCGAACTCTTACCTAAAGCCGCCGAGATGCTGAAATCGAAGGGGCGGGTCATCGCTCAGCGGTAAGTAGGTCGTAAGCCCAGAACCCCCAACTTAGGACACATACGGGCCTGTGGGGGCGTAATCGGCACGACCGAAGACCATGTCGGAGTAGTTACCTGCGGGAACTGGCTCGCCCGCGGGTACCGTGTAACGTTCGACAACATCTTCGTCGAGTTCGATGCCCAGTCCGGGGCCTTGCGGAAGGGCAATCGCGCCGTCCGTTACGACGAGCTTTTCTCTTAACAAGTCGTCGATGAACGGATTCCCTGTTTGGTCGACTTCGACGCAGATGGCGTTCCACAACGACGCAACGACGTGTATGTTTCCCGCGAGCGTGACCGCGTCGCTCCAGGTATGCGGTGCCACGCGCAGGCCGGCTTGCGCCGCCATTTCGCCCACGCGCCGCGACTCGCTGATACCTCCGAGGCGGCAGCAGTCCGGTTGAACGATATCGACCATGCCGCGGTCGATCAGTTCACGAAAACCCTGGAGGCCGAACTCATTCTCACCGGCCGCCATCGGGATTGCGCCTAACTCGGGCTTCAGTGCGAGGTAGTTGTCGACGTCCTCCGGCATGAACGGCTCTTCGAGCCAGAAGATGTCGGTCTGTCGAAACTCGGGGAGCATACGCCGGGCCTGTTCGAGTGAGTACCGCCCATTGCCGTCTACGTGCAGTCGGGCCTTCCCGGTGAGCACCTCGCGGAAGACGCGCAAGGCTTCGGAGTCGTATTCATAGTTACGGCCGAGCCGGGTCTTCATCGCGCGAAATCCTTTGGCGAGATGGCGTTCGGCCTCCTCTCCCAATTCCTTGGGGTCGTCCTTCCAAAGCAGGCCGGAAGCGTAGGCCGGAACCACGTCCCGCTGCGCGCCGAGCAGTTGGTAGACAGGCTTCCCTTCCCTCTTACCCCGCAGATCCCATAGAGCCATATCGACTCCGCCCAAGGCGGACATCGCCGCCCCTTTGCGGCCGTACCAGCGCGTCACACCGTACATGCGTTGCCAGAGGGTCTCAACTTCACACGGGTCTTCGCCGACGAGGAAGTCACGGAGCTGGCCTTCGATAACGGTTCGCACCAGATCGGGGTGGGAGTACACTGAACCGAGGCCGACTTCACCCGTGTCGCAATACACACGAACGAGGCACGTTAAGCGGCCGGTGCAGCGCCCGCCGCCAAAGTCGAACGCGTGATCTTCGGGATAGACGAACCGCAATGCGGTCACTCGAACGTCACGAATCTTCATGGGGAGACAGGAGTGTAGCAAACTTCTGTCATGTTACTTTCGTATTGACAGAACTACACTCCGGCGAACAAAATCCAATGTGCCGGAAAAGCGCCCCCCATCTTGAAAGTCCCTTCTGGCTCCCCGAACTCCGAACGGAAACTTGAGAAATGCGGGCGGCCTCTTGTCTTGCCCTACGAAACAGATTGTAACTGCACTGTAGAACTCGAACTGTCCACACCGCGCGCAGACCATAGCCACTAGAACCCGCTGCGAAGCTTGCATCAATCTACAGCGCTTCCCCGCCGTCACTCTAAGGTCAAAGATGAATAGGCCGCACGGTTCGGCTGCCCGGAAAATGAAAACCGGGAGAGAGAATGCCGTCCATTGTTTGGTGGGGAACCGTAGTAGGAATCTTCGTAGTGGTGTTGGGGGCGCTGAGATGGCTGGACCACAAAGACCCCGAAGCCTTGCAGGTAAAGCGACTATCGGGCTTTGACGCCATCATTCTGGCGGCGCCCATGCTGTTCGTGGGAGTCGCCCCGAGCCTGATCTATCATTCCGACGAAGGCGTCGTGACGGCGAACTTTCATCGCCTCTACCATGACGTCTGGCTCGCCAAGTGGGGCTACGGCGCAACCTGGATGGGTCAACCGATGGTGAAGAATCCCCTGGATATGTTCGTCTTCCAGGAGGTCGTCACCGAAACCGTGCCCGACGTGATTATCGAAACCGGCACATGGAAAGGCGGGGCCACTCTCTACTTCGCAAACCTATTTGATCTACTCGGCACCGATGGCCGTGTCATCACCGTCGATATCACGAGACAGGAAATCTCCGAGCACCCGAGAATCGAATACATTGTCGGATCAAGCACCGACCCGGAAATCGTGCGCCATATTAGGAAGTCGATCGCACCCTCTGAAAAGGTGATGATCACGCTCGATTCATCGCACGCCACCGACCATGTTCTCGACGAGTTGGCAGCCTACGCCGACTTGGTGACGCCCGACAACTACCTCGTCGTCGAGGATACGCACCTGTCCGGCCACCCGGTCGAGTTCGACGAGGGAGATCCTTGGTCGGCGGTCGAGGAATTCCTCAGCTGCGACAAACGATTCGAACGCGACCGCAGCCGCGAACGACACGGCATGACCTTCAACCCCGGCGGATGGCTGCGACGCAAGGTAGGGCCGTAGCGGGCAGCACGGTTAGGCCATGAAAACCAAGACCTCAACCAGCTTGTCCAGCGCCTCAGTCGTTTGACGAAGTAAGAGCCCACGAGCCGACACACACTGAAAAACGAATCTCGCGACCCCGGCCATCCTCGGATCTGCAGGAAATGCTCAGCAACCTGCCAACTGGTCGGAATCTGGCATGTCTCGCAACGCGGCCCACCCCTATCCTTGACCCAAACCTCGACGAGCCTGATCTCCGACGTAGATAGCTTGCCTGAAGAAGCTAGCATCAGGCCCTCTTGGACAGGCGAGTAGGCGCTTCGATCTCGACGAAGCGCTTCATCATATTCTCGACCGGTCGCTTGATTGTCTGGTCGGTATTCGACTCTTAGAAGGAAATTGCCAGGACGACGAAGGACTGCGTCTTTGGTCGGAGGTTTGGAGTACATCGAACCGGAGGCCGATATCTTGCGCAGGCTGTCGGCGACAGCGATGACACGCCTGATCGTGACTCCGCTGATCCGGGCTTGGTAGGCGGCTCGGTAACCCGGGGAAGCCAACTTCCCGAAGAATCGCTTGGAATCACCGACCTAGCAGCCGCCATGTGGTTGGCCGTGCGCCGCCGCACCGATAAACCGTGGCGTCTGGGCGCTATGCGATGATGCCCTGGATTGGCTTGCCGTAGTCAATCTGTAGGCGCTTCTGGCCGGGCACGTCCAGTTTCTTCGGGTCGAGACCGAGTTGGTGGAGCACTGTGGCGTGGATATCGGTGACGTAGTGGCGGTCTTCCACGGCATGGAAGCCGAGTTCGTCGGTCGCACCGTTGACGACACCTCCCTTGATGCCACCACCGGCCATCCAGCAGGAGAAGCCAAAGGGGTGATGATCGCGTCCACCGCGTTCACCCTCGACGCCGGGAGTGCGGCCGAACTCGGTGCCCCAGACGACCAGAGTTTCATCGAGCAGGCCGCGCGACTTGAGATCTTTCAAGAGACCGGCGATGGGCTTGTCCGCTTGAAGCGAGTTCCTGGAGTGGTTCTTCTTCAGATCGGCGTGAGCGTCCCATCCTCCACCGCCGGTGGCATGGTAGCCGTGGAAACACTGCACAAAGCGGCAGCCCCGCTCGACGAGCCGCCGAGACGTGAGCAGGATCTGCCCCCAATAGTCCGTCGGCTTCTCGCCGATGCCGTAGAGCTTGCGCGTGGCCTCTGACTCGTCGGAGAACTGGAAAAGCTCCGGAACGGAGGCCTGCATCCGGAAGGCCATCTCATACGACTTGATGCGGGCCTTGAGTGCCGGATCATCGGGGTACTGGACGCCCTCCATGTGATTGAGCTTGCTGAGAAACTCAAACTCAGCGGCCTGCTCTTCGCGATAAACATCGCCGGGCCGTGCGAACGGTAGTGGGTCATCGGGGTCGACGTTCAGCGTGACGCCATTGTGCTCGGGGCCAAGATAGTCGCCGCCGACGGCCGCCGGGCCACCGAGTTGTGGCGGAACGCCGCCGCCGAGGACAACGAATTGCGGCATGTTGTCGTTCAGCGATCCCAGTCCGTAATGCACCCACGAACCGATCGACGGGAAGTAGCCCTGAAAGATATGGCGGCCGGTATGGAACTGAAGCTGCGCGGCGTGGTCGTTGTCCGTCGTCCACATTGAGCGAATGACGGCAACATCATCAATCACATCGCCCAGGTGCGGCCACCAGTCGCTCACTTCGATACCGCTCTGCCCGCGCTTCTTGAAATCCACCTGCAAGGGATAGATGGTCTTCATCATCTTGCGGGTGGCGGCGGTGAACTCGACAACGTTGTCTTTGAGGTTCTGCGAGTCGAGGACTCCCGCGTGCGGCGTGTCGGAGATGGTCTTCCCGGCATATTTGTTTAGCTCCGGCTTGGGGTCGAAGCTTTCGAGATGGCTGGTACCACCCTGCATGAAGAGCCAGATGACGCTCTTGGCTTTCGGGGCAAAGTGGGGTATTCCGTCGGGCGGACGCCACGGAGCGGTTTCATGGGCGGTCGCCGCGCGACCGATGCCGTCGCGCTGAAGCATTGCGCCGAGGGCAAGACCGGTGAATCCCATGCCGAGATCGGAGAGGAAGGCACGCCGCGGTGTGTGATGGCAGTTGCATGCCGGCTGTGCGAGCGGATGTTTCATATTGAGTCGTCCTGCGGGTCGGATACCCACCCTGTGCGCGATTGCAGTGTCATCGTATCACCACGAATTCGTTCTTATTGAGCAAAACATGAACCAGGTTTTCTTTGGCGCGGGTCGCCGGGTCGGATGACGGAGGGACATCAGCTTTCTCGGCGGCTTTAAACGTCGTGAGTTGCCGCGGGTCTTTAAATAGATCTCGTTGGCGGGATAGAAAGTCGGCGCTCATCGCCTGTTCGGCCCTGGTTGGCGGACGGGCGAGGATGCGCTCGAAAGCTGTGTCGATAAACGCCGCCGCGTCGCGGCCCTCTAACTGCTTGTCAAGTCTCGCTGTCAACAGCCGCGCCATCGAGAGGCTGAGATTGCTGTTCGAAAGCGCCAACGCCTGTTGGGGGACGATGCTTTCGTAACGCTCGTAGCACTCGGCGGCGTTCCCGCCGTCGAACAGCATCAGGAAGAGCATCTGCGAATTCGGCGTATGAGTGAAGTAGAGGCTACGGCGGCGCGACGTTTCACCCATGGCTTCGTCGAGTTCAGGTCCGCCCATCGTTGTGTCGAGTTCGCCGGCGACATGGAGCAGGCTGTCGCGCACAGTCTCCGCTTCCATGCGGCGCGAGTTCGTACGCCAATACCACTGGTTCGAAGGGTCGGCAGCCAAGCTGGGGTGACCGGAATCGCCGGCTGACGATTGCATGCGGTACGTGTTGCTGGTGAGCATCAGCCGATGCAGATGCTTCATGCTCCAGCCGCTATCTTGGAACTCGACGGCGAGCCAGTCGAGCAGTTCCGGGTGGGTGGGTGACTTGCCGTTTAGCCCGAAGTTGGCAACAGTCGGGACGAGAGGCTCACCGAAGTGGCGCATCCAAATGTGGTTCACGGCGACGCGAGCGGTGAGCGGATTGTCGCGTCCAGTGATCCAGCGGGCCAGCGCGGTGCGGCGGCCCGTGCTCTGCTTCGGGTAGAGCTTCCCGAGGGGAGTGTATTCGTTCGCTGCCTTGCCGAGAGCTTCTTGCGCCTGTGTCAGGCGCTTGGTGGCCGCCGCGACTTGCTTTTCACGAGCCTTGCGGGCATCATCGTCGGCGGGTTGCGGGGCGCGCAAGGCTTCGTCGAGGCGCTGCTGCGCGTCGAGCAGTTTCATCCGGCCCACTAGCAGGTGGGCTTGGCGCTCGGCGTTGAGAGCTTTGGTTGCCAACTCCTCGGCTTCGGGGTCGGGAGGCTCGGCATACTGCGCTTTCTCAGCGGCGATGCGCGCTTTGACGGCAGGCAGGTTTGCCTTGGTCCACTCAAGCTTGCGCTCGGCAACGGCAACGGCATCGTTACCCCGCCGCAAGCTGACCGCGGGATCTTCGGAAGGCAACTGGTCGATCCACTTCGCAATGATCAGAATTTTCTCATCGGCCAAGCGGGCCTGGCGGTAGGGCATGCGGGGCGCCAATTCGCCGCTAAGAAACTTGACCAGCGGGCTATCCGCACTCCTGCCCGGGACTACAGTCGAACCACTGAGGTTCCCGCCGGCGAAGATCGCATCCGGCGAAGTAAGGCTGAGACCGCTCTTGGGGCTGCCTCCGCTATGGCAAGAGGTGCAATGGGTTTCGAGGATAGGCTTGATGTGTTGCTTGAAGTCGATTCGATCCGCGCCCGTCATCGGATGGCGGGGCGTCTGTCCGGATGGGACTTCGCTTTGGGCGAGTGCCACGTCCTGTCGGGCCTTCTCGAGGCCAGCCTCGGCGCGGTCGATTTCCGACCGGGCTTCCGAGATCAGGTCATCGTGAATCGCGGGACGCAGACCTGGATAATACGACTCAATCGGCAAGGAGACCGGAGCGATCTCAATCGGGTTCGATGCGCTGGCGAGGATCTCGGGGACACCTGGGTCGAGGGGTTCCGTATCGGCGTTGTTCTCGTTGCCGCCGATGAAGCGATACGTTTTTTCGAAGATAGCGGGGTAGAACGGCGCCTCGCTGGGTGCTTCGCGAGGTTCAGCGTCGTAAGCGCGGGCGAGGCCATCCTTCTCCAGGTTTGGTTCGCCGGGTATGCGGTCGGTTCGGATATCGTGCGGTTCGAAGAAGGCTCGGAGCTTGTAGTATTCCTCCTGCGCGATCGGGTCAAACTTGTGATCGTGGCAGCGGGCGCATTTCATCGTGACGCCCAGAAATCCAGCGGCTGTGTACTCGACTGTATCGCGCACCCAAACATTGCGGTTAAAGCGGAACCAGTTGCGGGCGAGGTATCCGGTCGCGCGCAAGGCGTCGGTGTCGGTCGGCGCGATCTCATCGGCCGCAAGCATCTCGTGGATCATGCGGTCGTAGGGTTTGTCGGCGATCAATGAGTCGATGATCCAGTCGCGCCAATGCCAAACGAAGGGCTGGCTATTGCGGACATCGCCGGCCGAGCGGCGTCCGTACCAGTCGCTGTAGCGCCAAATATCCATCCAATGACGGCCCCAGCGCTCGCCGTATTGCGGCCTGTCGAGCAGCCGATCTATGAGGTGCTCGTAGGCCTGAGCGTCGCGGTCGTCTAGAAACTCGCTTACCTGACGGGGCGTGGGAGGCAGACCCAGTAGGTCGAGATAGACGCGCCGTACCAGAGTCCGCTTGCTCGTGGGCGGCAGTGGCTTGAGGCCGTTATTGTCGTGCTCGGCGGCGATGAATGCGTCGATGGGATGGCGGCCCCACGCTTGATTCCGAACGGTGGGGGGCGTCCGCTTGATGGGTTTCTGATAGGCCCAATGGTCTTGGCCGTGCGAGAATGCCCTTTCGCTCAACTCGGCGGGCAATGCAAGAGTAGCGGTGTAGGGGGCCTTAGCGCTGATCCAGGATTCGATCTTCTCGATATCACCGTCGGGTAGCTTGTCCGACTGGTAGGGCATGCCCGGATCGTGTTCATGCCGGATTTTCTTGACCAGCAGGCTGGCATCCGCATTGCCCGGTACAACGACGTCTTTGTGCTCGTCGCTGCCCTTGAGTAGTTTCTCGCGGGTTGAGATGTCAAGCCCGGCCTGCTTGAACTTCCCGCCGTGGCAGACAAGACACTTCGTTTCCAAGATCGGCTGGATGTCTTCGAAGAGAGTGGCGTCCGCCACGGTCGTCGCAGGGGTGGCGCTCAAGTAAGGTGCGCCGAGGTCGATCCAGGTTGCGATCAGACCGAGTTCTTCGGGCGAGAGCTTTTCGGCCTGCAAGGGCATTTTGGGGTCAGCTTCGTGCGCGACGACCTTGTAGAGTAGGCTGGCCGCCGCGTCGCCAGGCACGATCACCGAACCACGTCCACCGCCCTTGACGAGAGCCTCTCTCGATGTGAGGTCGAGTCCACCCTGTGAGGAGCCAGCGCTGTGGCATGTCCGGCACTTCGTGGCGAACAGTGGTTCGATGTGGTTGGTGAAAAGCTTCTGGCCCACCGCTTCCGGGGATTGGGCCCGCACAGGGAGAGATCCAGCCCCCAGCAGGGCAGTCGTCAGGAGCAGTAACGTGCGATGGAAAAGTCGCGGCCTCATCGCGGCATCAAAGAATCGAAGGTGCACAGGGAGCGGAAGGAGCTTTATCCCAACGATAGTCCGGTGGTGGACTCAAGTCAACTAACTTCCGTGTAATGGGACAAATCGCCACGCTTCGACAGCCGTGGAAACGGGGACTGCTCGGGCTAGGACTAACGATGCCGCGCCTGCGAATCCCTACGCCGCCGCACTCTTTTAATAAGTCGTCCCGGTATCGACAGGAAGTGGCTCCATAGCGGGACGCTTCAGGAGTTTCATAGCGGCCTTGCCAAGAAGAGTGGCAAGTCGCTTTTTCGTTCCCTTGACAGCACTGTCGGCGGAGAGGCCATAGCGCTTATACCGCGTCAGCAAACCCCGGCACACCACGAAGTAGGCAAGGAACCGCCGCCAGTCACCGAGCAGCCCGAAGCGCCGCGAGCGGGCGATCACAGCCGAGAAACCGTAGAAATCACGCCACGCAGCTTCCACTTTCATGAGGAGTTTCTCCTCGGTCAGGTTGGGATGTTTATAAAGAATACGCGGATGATCGGGGGCAAGCCAGTAGTCATAGTCCGCCTTCAGCATCTTGAAAGGCGTTTTGCCACGCTGCATCATGTGAAAGTCGACCGTGCCGGGCAACGGCGTCACTAGGCATTGTCGATAAACATTACAGAAAGCTGTACTCAGGAGTGTTAAACTGTTCCTGATCTTTTCTGACGGACTTGTGCGGAAAATGTGTACTCTTTCCAGCCGCGGAAGCCCTGTTAGCAGCCCGTGTCTAAAAACCATTTAGGGGCAGGGATATTTTAGCGTAGACTGGTGCCATGGCAATGGGGACACGGGTGAAGCGGCGGCGGCAGCAGGGGCTGTTCTACGCCGCTGATTTAGCCGAAGCACCG
>Ga0315336_1003661_pt1 | contig 19932 bp, 12 predicted proteins | sample ASW5metaG_FD_204512 | JGI IMG/M metagenome (GOLD analysis project Ga0315336, IMG submission 204512) | Ammonia-oxidizing marine archaeal communities from Monterey Bay, California, United States - ASW #5 | ecosystem: Environmental > Aquatic > Marine > Intertidal zone | place: USA: California... | reverse complement strand
AATGCCTCAGCTTGACCCGCCATTCCGCGTCCGGAACCGCATCCCAATCCGCCGGAATACTATACATATGAACGGTATCACCCGAGCTGATGGACACTCCCAGCAGGCGATGTCGCAGCCGGCCAGACCAAGTGGGAAGCGGCGGTGGCCGGATTCGAGACGGCCGATGACGGTCGACGCGCGCATGCGGCATCGCCATGGAGTGTCACCCACAATGGTGGACAGACGGTCGACCAATGGCGGACAGACGGTCGAATCGATGCGGATGCCGCGTGCGGGACAAGCATGTGCCGAGCGGCCCCTGCCTGCTGGCATCTCCACCGGCGCGCAAGTTCAGTGCTGTGGCAAAAGTCGCGTCGGAAACGAGAAGGGCACGCTGTGCTGAACATTCGCATGCCGGGCCTGCCACAACGAAACCCAGTGATTCCAGGTGATGTCCGTCCTGGCAAAAATCATCCGATCCGACTCCAACTCGGGTAGACCGTACTTGCGGGCGGTGGATTGCGGAAAGGGGGTAATCGTCGGCCAGCGGTTCAAGTTGTACTGCACTTCGGCTCGAAAATCGCCACTGGGCCAGACGGTCATGCCGTTTGCATTGATGTCGTATGGAGGCAGTCCATTGGAGAAACAGGCTTCTAACTGTTCGCGGACAAGGTCAACGCCACTGATCTTGTAGAATCCGGCCAACGTCGCAAGCAAGTCATCACGTTGCGGAAGAGGCAGTTTCAGCAGCCATCCGGACTCCGCTGTGCAGGCCACAAGCCACCCGGATTGATCCTGCAAGGCGATCACCACCGATGCATCGGACAGGCTGGGGCAGCAGAGTTCGATATGAATGCTGTTGCACATCAAATCGATCCGACCCACAGAGACCGGGTTGTTCCGCCACGCCGGACTGTGCTCCAAAAACGCGATGAACTCACGTTCGGCAAATTGCCGGATCGCGATCTGCATGTGATGCAATCGGGCATTGCACTTGGACTTCACGTCGACCAGGCTTTTGCGTTCGGCTCGACGGAGCTTGGCATACAACTTGGGAAGTGTTCCCGAATGGACCCCGGGGGTCACCAAGCGAGCGACGGTTTCTCCATGGTCCCCCACAATCACTGGTTTCAAGACGCTGGGACGATTCGCCTCGTACAGTCGCCAATTTGACTTCAATTCCCAAACCAGGAATCCGAAGATCCCCGGGATCAAGAACACGGTTGTGCCCACGATTGCATTTGCCACATCAACCGGGTTAGCCACATCCGCGCGCTCCAGAACGGGCTGCAGAAATTGGCTCAACATGGCATTGGGCAGCCCCAGCGGCAGGATGATCTTGTGCGAGACCGTCACAACGGGAAAGTGCTTGATCGGGTTGATTTGCGGCTCAACCAATAAGTTGAGGCAGAATCGCGTAACGTAGGCCAGAACGGACCAAATCACTCCCAAGCAGGATTTTAAGACCAGGGCAATCCATGTTTCACCACTCTTGAAACGCAGCCATTCGTCCACCGCGTACAGAAACCGTTCGAACGACTCCAGCATCCATTTGAAGAAGTCCATCACGACTTCGAACAAGGCCACGAACACGCCGACGCGAATGCGATACCAAAGCTGGCCGACCCACTCCGCGGCGACTTCCTCGCAATCGCGTCCCAGCCGTGAATTGAATATCAGATTGAACACCAGGAACATTCCCAGCGTCGTCCAGATTCCCGCGATGGGCCTCCCGATCATGACGGGGACGAGATCGCAGACCACCAAGGCCATCAATGCCGGCCGTAGGACATAGCGCTGGGTCAACTGCACAACCGCGCTGCGCAGCACGTGGCGGACGACCGAAAGCTGCAGAATCCAATGCGGCAAGTCGATCAATAATTGTCGCGAGGTACGCCACAGGAACAGCATCAGGTCAGCCAACAGCGACCGCAGAGCGGCAACGTGGATGAGCCCCATCAGTCCGAACCCAAGCGTGAGTTCCGAAATCGCAAACCAAGACGGCAGTCCGCCAGCTTGAGCAGCTCCTGTGCCGGAAACGGTGGTCGTCATGATCAGTCCCGCCACATGCATGACGGTCTCGATGATCAAATAGGCCCCGCCAAACGGAATGATGATCAATTTCGTGACCACGCGACCGACGCGCGTTCCAAAGGCAATCGAACTCATCCCCTGCATCCACCGCATGTAGAACTCACCGCGATGGTAGACACCGTCCAGAATGACATCCAACTGGCGATCGGCTTGCAGCAACCGGTCGCCATGCCAGAGTTCTGCGATCCCGGACAAGTCCGACAGTTTGATATTGCTCCGAGAAATCGCATCCCGCAGAGCTCCCATCGTGAGAAACCCTCGATGGACAACATCATCGATCAGCTCGTCCACCAGCTTGTTCCATCCGATCTGCTGGACGTGGTTGTCAGCCACCAGCCCCACCGAAGACAGAGCTTCGCGCACCAGCGGCTTGAGCCGGTGCCTCAGCTGGCTCTCGGCCGACTTGGCCGCCACCGCAATCAAACGCGACAGTTGCTCGCGTTGGACTCCCGAAAGCCGGGCGGTAATCAGACGCCGGGATGCGCTGCGCACGTGCTTCGACATGAGCACTTCGCGTTGATTCGGCAGGTGTCGTTTGAGCTTCCGTTTACCGAATGTCCGGACCCATTCCAGCAGGTCCACTCGATAAAGGCCTCGCTCGTGATCGACGCACACTTTTTGCAGGTCGTACAGCAGTTTTCTGTCGGAATTCCAGAAGCCTCTCGAGGCATATGCCAGCATGGCCTGGATGCAGTCGCGCCAGCCAACCGCTGCTTCATCGTCAAAGTCCAGGGCTTGTTGCAAACGTTCCACCAGGTGGTCGATTGCCGTGGCGACACCGTGTTCAGCCTGGCTGCGATCTTGTTCTCCGCTTTGCCGGGCACAGCGAGCAAACAGCAAAGCCGCGCCAACGGAATTGCCCTTCAGCCGCATCCGCTCGGCGCGCGCCGACAAACGTAGGAACCGCCTGGTTCTCAAAGTGCGAACCGGGCGAATCGCGGTCCCGTGCGGTTCGTCCACCATCGTCTGCGGTTCAATCCGCGCTTGCTCGGTTGCGGGATCCAAAGCGTCCACCACACGACAGTCTTCGAAAATTTCTCGACTATTGATGTCGCATTTGACCAGTTCGTCAATCGCATGCTGTCTATCCAGGGCCGGGAAATAAACCGAGATCCAGTGTGGTGAAAAAAAGGTGAACTCAGAAAACACGGCTATGAATTCGATATACGCTCTGGTCAGATCATCGCCGTAACTCAGAAAACGCTCGCGGCGAAGAACGGATTGAATTTCGTCAAACGCCACCTGACCAATTTGATCAATTCGCTGCTGAATCTCGGCAATCGACAACTCGCCACGATCCCGCAATTGCTCGCACTCCACATGGATTCGCGCATGGAACAACAGCCGCCACATGTCTCTCAACAAGACCGGCAAATCGTACTTGAGAATCTCCTCTTCCGTGGGACGCGGCAACAGAATGACACGCTGCGGCAAGTCATCCATGTCCGCCAGCCCCAACTCGTCATTGGCGACGAACGAACGGAGTCGCGAACCGAGAATGACATGGCTGCGCAGATGGGGTACCTGAATCGAAAGCGCTGGAAGCTCACAGTCTTGCCGAATCACACGCCGCAAAACCCTGGGCAAAACCAAGAACGCCGAAGGCTCAACCGACTGCACCGCATCTGTAATGCGTGTCAGAACGGCATTCACAGAGCGGTTCGTGTTCACAACCAGTCCTGCTCTCGATCATAGGCAATCTTCAAGGGGCGCATGGCGGACCGCAGCAACAACCGCGAGCATCTGCGCGCCGCGTCGCTCGTCCGGCCCGAGAGCCTCGTTAGCCGGCGGCTCCCCAATCACCGAGCGCGGCTAGTGGCTCAAACACGGACAATGAGTGACCCGGATCGATTCTAGCAATTTGTTCGCTTCAAACATACTGGCTGGACAGCGCGTTTCGGCAAACTCCCACAAGCTGACCGTCACAAGGACACCTGTTTGCGCAAATTCACTCCGAGTTGACTGCATCTCCCCGCAGAATTCGGTTTGTGAAGCGAATCGGTGGCTTCACGGCAGTCGCGCTGCCGAAGAGGAACTCCCGATTTCTGCCGCCCCGGTCCGGATCAGTTGCCCCATCAACCGCGGCGCCAGTCCACCACAGGTCAGCAGCGCGGCGACAACCACAGCAGCGCACAGCGCCGGCCGGGTACCGCCGCTACTGAGCCTTCCCAGCGGACGGTTGACGAACAGCATCATCAGTAGTTTCCCACACACACCGGCGGTCAGCATCAGGTTGGCCAAAATGAGTAAACCCAGAATCAACACCTTGGGTGATTCGACCAGCAGCGGCTGTAACGCCACCAACAACTCAACCCGGACCCAGAAACCCGGCATCATCGGCCAGCCACTCAGTGCCATCAGACAAGCTGACAAACAAACGGCCGCTAACGGATGCCGATGTACCAGACCCGACAGCTCCTGAAGATGCTCCGCAGTCTGGTTCTCCTCGCTGAGCGGGTGTTGTCCGCGCAGATACAACAGAACGGCCGACATTCCGGTCACAGCCAGCGCGGCGGTGCCCAAACCGGTTGAAACCACGCGATCAGTCCCCGAAATCGATCCCACGGCGATCCACGCTCCCGGCGACTGCGTGGTTTTCCAGACCATGGTGGCCAGGCCACACAGAATGATCCCCATTTGTACGGCGACGAAATGCGTCAATACGACGGACAATCGCCGTTCGAACAACAACCTCAGGTTGCTCAACGTCAATGCCACCAGCGCCAGCAGGAACAGGAGCCCTTCCGCAACGCGTCCCGCACCCACCCACTGAAAATCGACCAGAGGCAAAAGCGTGGCAACCAACACGAATAGAGAGACCACGGCCGCCCAACCCGTCGTCCAAATCAAGTGCGGGCTCGACCAGCGCGGATTTCGAAATTCAAACGGGACCAGCCCGATTCGCATCCCTACTCCGGCCACCAACAGACAGACCGTGATCACCGCGATCCCCGAAGGCCATCGTTGTTCCGCCGACGCAGCAAACACTTCGGCAATGCGCGCGAAACGCGTGCTGGCGGTCAGAACGTAAATCAAACTCATGCCAAACAACGTGCACACGCTGCCCAACATGGCGGACATTTTCAAACGCAGCAGTCCGGAACAACGCTGTTGGGAGCCCCTGCCGACAGCGAACAAAAACACCACGGGAACCCAGCACAGTTCCAGCGCCAATGCGAGATCGATCAGATCCACCGCGCCAACCATCAACAGCGCCCCACTGAGCGACATCAACAGCAAGCCCAGGCAGGCCGGCCGGTGACTGGGGCGATCAACTTCGCCCGGAATCACCACCGCGAACAGTGCCCCGCAGAGCAACAAGATCCACCGCATGGACACAACCTGGTTGTGGGCGCCCGCGATCGGGATGACCAGCAGTCCCCAGCCGTAGACGCCGAGTGCAAACAGGCAGAACAGCGGTGTCAGAAACAAGACAACTTGAATGGACTCCCGTCGCGCCCCTTCCACGCTTGGCTGGCCGGCCACCGATGGCCGCTGGCACCATCGAGAAAACGCGCACAAGATCAACCCAGCCGCGGCAATCCCCATTTCGCGAACCGGCAATCCAAAATCCGTCGTCAATTCTCCAGCGTTCATTGAGCTGGCCTTGCAATCGGTCTCGATCCTCGCAAATCTCCGCGGGTGACTCCTTGGCGTACGGCCTGCATGTTGCGCTCCAACAATCCTCGAACGGTGGAACGCATGGGTCGCAACGCGAGATTGGGAGCCAGCCCAAGTCCTAGACTGGCCAATAACAGCAGCGACGCGACCAGTGACGACCGAATGGACTGAGTCCGTCGTTGATCACGCGTGCGCTCCAACAGGACGTGGACATCGGCCGCCGCCAGTTCCCGATACAAGCCACTCAGCATGGCCCAGCTCGCGGCCACCACGCTCGTCAAGAGTGCCAGAGCCAATACCGGATGCGGCTGCTGTGCGTGGCCCAGGAAGACGCCGGCAACAACCAAGGCTGTGCCGGGTAACGTAGCCAGTCCGGGCACGGGTGAAAGCGACAAACATCCCAGCCACGACAGGACACGCCTCGAGCCCAGGAACGTCGTGCCGAACAATCGCTGGTGTCGAGATACCGCGAACAGGGACAACCCCACCCCGTGCCCCACCGCCAACAGCAATCCTCCGGCAATCCCGATTGCGTTCAGGCTGAACAGCCCGGCCACACACAGTCCCATCTGCTGAGCCGTACAGAATCCCAGGCGATCCTCGACTGTCGGACGCGACCACATTGCAAATCCAGCGAACAGGCTTCCAGCGACCGCGGCGATCACCACGTCGTCGGCCGCGACCCAACTTCCCAGCGGCAACAGCACCAGCATGAAACGCACAATCGCGCAACAACCAATCTTCAGCCCAGCTCCAAACCAGATCAGATTGACCGCCAAAGGGGCCTGGGAAAACAGTCCTCGGCTGGCGTTGTGAAATGGCACCACTCCCATCTGCAACGCCAACCCGCTCAACAAAATGAAATAGACCCAGGCACGCAGTTGGATGATATTTGGATTCACCGATTCGAGATCGCGCTCCGCCAGCATCAACTCGGTGTAACGAGCCAAGTCGTCGATGAGCATCGTGGTCGGCTGCCCGCCCGCGTCGGCAGCCCGCCCCGAATGAACGGTGGTCACGGCCAATGTAATCAGTGCCGCCATGACCAGCATGCTTCCCACAAACGCACAGGGAATCCAACCGCGTAAGGCGGACCCACGCTGCTCGCCGCCCCACCAGCCGGTGAGAACGAGCATCGGCAGCAGGCTCAATTCGAGGCATAAACAGAACACCATGACATCCCGGGCCGTAAACGCGGCGATCAACGCGCCTTCAAGAAACAGCAGCAAGCTGTAGTAAACGACGGGTTTTTCAACAGCGCATTCGGACGAGACGACCACTGCGGCCGCCGTGAGCGCAGTCGTGAGTACGACAAACCACAGATTGACACCATCGACTCCCACAGCGAATCGAACTGTGATGCCCGAGCTCGATTTGTCGTCTGCATCAGCCGGGTCACCGAGCAGCGGCCATGACGACGCCTCCGGCCGCGGTTTCCCCGACAGGGGATCGGCGGCAGCGTCTTCTGCATGGACAAAGGCCCAGACCAGAACCAGCGATAACAGCAGCGTGAACACGACATTCGTCAGCGCGACGCGGCGAATCATCGATTCACCCCAGGGCAAGACCAACGCAACCAATCCGCATCCGGCCAGCGGCAGGATCGTCAGGATCAGCGTCAATTGGGCCAACACCCCGTCTGCCAAATGCTGCATCACTTATTCCAACAACCAAACGAAGACCGTCAACAGAACGGTTACAGCCAACAGCACCCCCAGCACGTCGAACTGGTAGGTGCCACTGGACCCAGTCGTGCGCATCCGCGCAGCGGCATGCGCAACCTGACGACCGATCTGGATCGGTAAACGCGACAGCACAAACTCGTCGACCAGCCCCGCAATCCGCACCACGCATTGACCGCAGCTCTGTGCAAACAAGCCGAGGACCCGTTCCACATGGAAATGATCCGACAGCAGCGCCAAACGCCGGCGAGGCTTGGCTACGTCGCGGCGCAGACGGTGTCGAGAACAGATCATGCCCGACAAGATCACACCCAGCACCGGAGCAAAACCGCTCAGATTCGTCTCGAAGGCCCCCCGCGCAATCGCACGTCGCGACGTAACCATCCCAAATTCTGGTTCGTGCATCCCGAAGCCGAACAACACGGCGGCGACCAGAGCCAATAAGGGCCACACCAGTCCAGGCGACGCGGCAGGCGACCCGCCGCGGGTGGGAGAGGACGGACCCGGCCACACAACGCGCGTCATTGCGCCTGCGGCCAGAGCCAGCTGCAATACAAGCATTCCGGATACCAGTCGAGGCACAATCGGCGTGGGAAACGACCGACTGATCGGGCTTCCGATCAATTCCCCAATGATCGCCTGCTGTCCGGCACATCCGGAAAACAGCAGGACACCGGCAGCGGCACAGACCCAGCGCAGGTCAGTCCGCCCTGCCAATCGATCGTCTGCGGACGGGTTGGGCGCGGCCAACAGAAAACACCCCGTGACCAACGGCACCTGCATGACCAGCAGCAGACTGGCCGCAGCCACCGATCGCGGTGTCCCCACGGAAGCTCCCACAAACACAATCCCCAGCATGCTGACCGCCAGGTACGACATCGTCCGCTCCCAACTCAACCGCATCACCGCATTGGCCGAAGCCAGCAATGCTGTCCAACCGCCCAGCACCATCATCAACTCCCGCACCGACGATGAGGCAACAGGAAATGCGTTCAACAGGCCGGCATGTCTCAGGATCAACAACAGGCAACTCGGCGCCAGCACTCCCGAAATCAATACCCGCCCGACAACGGGAACTCGACCTGAACTGCAGCTCCTCAGCGAAAATGGAAACTGTCCACTCACCACAGCCGCCGTAGCATACAAGCCCAGCAAGACCATGCTCATTGCTGATAACACGCCCGGATCAGATCGCGCGATCTCCAGCAGCAATCGCGGATCCAGTGCGATCATCTGCTGCGTGACTCCCATATCCTTCCAGAGCAGCAGCAGTGCCCAGCAGATCAGGCCATCTGCCATTCCCCCCAGAACTGCGAATCGACGAATCAGCGTCTGCGCGCCCAGCCCCCATAGCACCAATCCCGCGCCCACGCGGGCCAGGCCCCAGAACAGCAGCCAGGCAAACAGATCGGTCAGCAGGATCGACATCCCGGCACCGGCAAATGCCAACAGCATCCCCAGACTCACGACGGCAGAATCGACCTTGCCGTAGTCTGCGCCTTCACACGCCGACCACTGAGCTTCCGGTAGACAGACCGCAGCGCACAGACTCAGTGACATAGCGCAGAGGACCACGCACGCCGACGCCGTGGCCCGGATCGACAGCGAGACATGCATTCGATTTCCAATGGTCAACCAATCGGGCAACGTGACCTCGGCCGGAGACGCAACAAACAAGGCCACCGACAGCAGACACAGCAGTCCACCACCAGCACACGCCGTGAACCGCGCGACACGTGAACTCCGCCGCAGAACCGCACCGGCCGCAATCAGAATCGTCAGTAGCAGGCACATCGGAATCGCAAGCAGCAGCGCCCGACCGACATGACTGTTATGGAACATCAACACCGTCTCCAGCTTCCGTTTCTGCCGACCGGCTGTCTTCCAGGGCGAGCGGCAAAGCGATGGCCACGTGAACGACAATGATCAACTCAGAGATCAGTGCAAACACGTGACCGTCCGGCTGACCGTAGTATGTTGCGCACGCCAGCAAGGTCACCACAGCCGACTGACCCATGACAACCAGTGACAGCAGATTGACCAGCGGATTGCGGCGAGCCGCGGTTCCCACCGCTCCGATCGCGAATAACACGGCGGCGAGTGTCAACACGGGCACTGGCATCATGCAACGCGTCCCTTCTGATCGCGATTCCACCTGCCGGAGGTCAACCACACTCCGCTACAGGCGAATGCGACCAACACAGTCACCAGCACCACCGTGGCCTCGTGTTCCCGACTCAACGCGTCGGCCAGCATGGGCATGTCCGACGACGCACGTCGTCTTGCCAGTATCCGCTCCGTTTGTTCCGGGTTTGTCTTGCCCGATCGCCGGACATCTCCCGCCAATGCCAATCCGCGCTGGTCCTCCGCGCGGATCGCCGCGTTGCGATCCAAACCACCATCGTGCGAAAACCGTACGCCGCAGATCAGGACCCCGGCCAGGACTCCCCCCATGGCACAGGCCATCGCCGGTTCGACGCACTCTGCTGCACCACGGCGCGAGTGGATATGCGTTGCCAGAAGAGCCGCCGCCGTGCCCAGTGGCAGCAAGACTCCCGCGACCACGATGAAAAACGCGGCTGCGGATCCCCAGCCAAGGGTCAGAGCTGCCATCCCCGCCAGCGTTACAGTCATCCCACAGACGCTCGTCCGTGATGACCGGCCGGTGACCAGCACAATCGCCCCCACCACGCTCATACCACCACTCAACGCAAATCTCAGCACGTCCCATGACCAGCTTGCCGGTAGCAACCACACACCACCAGCCATGACGCTGCCCAAAATCAATCCGCTGCCCAACATGCGCGGATTGGACCGCCAGGGAGTCATCAAGCAAACATAGATCCCCACCGAACCGGCCAGTGGAATCAAGATCGGGGCCCACGCTGAAATGAGATCTCTCCTTAGTCGCTGCTGGCCGTTGGGGGTCCGCCGGTCCGACCTCAGCACAGATGCCTACGTTTCTTACCACGGATTTGAGTAACCGACAACCGGCCCAGTCCACTCCAGGTACCGTTCGCCGCCGCCGATCTGAGGTGACACACAACGCCCATGATCATCCACTCGGACTGGCAAGCGCGTCCCAACACACGGTAATATGGGTTATGAGTCATGTTAACCGCACCTTGGCGTACAGATTGGAGCGACCAAGCCACCGATTGTGGTGACGGACGTTATGCGGGCAGGCAACCCACGGTGATATATGATGCGTTTTGAGATTTCGTGTCTGATTCTTCTCTGCGGCCTGCCCAGCTCCACGGCCGCTCAAGCTCCGGCCGATTTTTTTGGTCAACGCGTGGCGCCGATTTTGGAACGACGCTGTCTGAGCTGCCATAACCGAAATCTGAAAAAAGGTGACTTGTCGCTGGAAGACGGCCAGCAGTTGCTGAGTGGCGATCTGATCGATTTGAAATCGCCTGCGAACAGCCCGTTGCTGCAAATGATCCGCCGTGAGAACGGTGTGGCCGAAATGCCCAAAGACGCTGACCCGCTCAAACCGTCCGAGGTGGCGGCGATTCGCAAGTGGATCGAATCCGGAGCTTCGTGGCCGGCGAGCATCACACTGAAACAACCGCGGACGGCGGATCGCAACTGGTGGTCACTGCAGCCGCTGCAAAGGCCCGCGATCCCCGCCATCGGCGACGGATTCCGGCAGCTGATCAGAAATCCCATCGACGCGTTTGTTGTCAAACGACTGAGTGAAGCTGGCCTGGCTCCCTCACCGGTTGCGGATCGTCGGACATTGATTCGCCGGCTGCACTATGACCTGATCGGGCTGCCACCGCATCCCGAGGTGGTGGCGGAATTCGTCGCCAGCCGCGACCCGCTGGCGTACGAAAAACTGGTCGACCGGCTGCTCGATTCGCCGCAGTTCGGCGAACGCTGGGCCCGGCACTGGCTGGATGTGTCTCATTACGCCGACACGCACGGATACGACAAGGACAAACTCAGAGCACATGCCTGGCCCTACCGGGATTACGTGATTCGTGCCCTCAACTCCGACAAACCCTATGCACGGTTTGTGCGTGAGCAACTGGCGGGCGACGTGCTGTATCCCGACACTCGAGACGGCATCGTCGCTTTGGGATTTCTGGCTGCGGGTCCCTGGGACTTTATCGGGCACGCCGAAGTTCCCGAATCCAAAATCGACGGCAAGGTCGCCCGTCATCTGGACCGGGACGATATGGTCTCGACCACCATGAACGTCTTCACCAGCATGACAGTCCAATGCGCCCAGTGCCACAACCACAAATTCGATCCCGTAACGCAACAACACTACTACAGTCTGCAGGCTGTCTTTGCGGCAGTCGACCGCGCCGACCGGCCCTTCGACAACAAACCGACCGTGGCCCGCATGCGCCAGGAATTGGCTCGGCAGGAACACGAAACCCGGACGAAACTGGAGCAGATCAACACGCGCATCGATCAATTAAGAACACCGGACATGCGCAAACTGAAGACACGCATCACGGCCGTTCGCAAACAACAATCCCAGCAGTCGCCGGCTGGTCAGGGGGCACGTTCCGCGGCGTACGGCTACCACAGTCAGGTCGCGGCGTCCCCGCAAACAACCAAGTGGGTCCAAGTCGACCTGGGAAGATCGGTCCCGATCGACCAGATCGTGTTGTTCGGAGCCGATGAATACGGTTGGAGCGATTTTGGATTTCCAAACCGTTACAAGGTCGAGGTCGCCAACGATGCCGGTTTTCGGCAGGCAGAGCTCGTCGTCGACCACACACAACACGACGTGGCTCGGCCCGGACCAGCCGCGGTCGTGGTGCCCTGCACGGCAACCGGCCGTTACGTGCGGATCACGGCGACTCGGCTCTGGGAACGACGCCAGGCCGGAACACGCGGCAACGGCGACTGGATTTTCGCACTGGGCGAATTGGCCGTCATCTCGCGGAATGGATTGGCACAGCCGACCGAAGTCACGGCGCTGGACAGCATCGAGGCCGCGCCGCGCTGGAGCCGTGACAATCTGATTGATCAGATCTATGGCCGTCAAGCACTCGACAATCGGGTTGCTGCGGATCAGGCCCAGAGTCCCAGCAACGGATTTCACAGCAACTTCGCCAAACGCGCCGAGACAACCAAGTGGTTTCAACTGGAATTTGACGCGCCGATCACTGTGGACAGCATGGAACTCATCCCCGCCTTCCCAACGGACTGGAAACCGACGCCCGGATTCGGTTTCCCGGTCCGCTTTGTGATCGAAGCTTCCGACACCGCGGACTTTTCCTCCCCACGCATCGTGTGGGATGCCAGGCAGTCGAATGTGGCCAATCCCGGCAACCGCGCCGTCCAATTCCGATTCCCCTCCATGACAGCACGCTGCATCCGGCTGACGGCCACCCGTTTGTGGGACCGCGGCAACGCCAACCATGCCCTGGCGATGGCCGAAGTTGTGCTGCGGCACCAGGGACAGCCACTGCCATCGCCCACGAAGATCACCGCCTCGGATTCGATCAATTCCGGCCGCTGGCACACTCGGTTTCTAGCCGACGGATTCTCCAGTCGCCGTGAGCTGGCCGACGCGCCCCGACAACTGCTGGCACGTGCCGGCCCGCGCGGGTCGGACGGCAACCTGAAACAACTGGAAGCGACTTACCAACGACTGGAACAGCAGACATTGCCGGCACCGCTACGCGCATCCCGGCAAATGACCACCGATCAACTGTCGGGATTCCAACGCCAAATCCAGGCGTTACCTCGACCAGGAATGGTGTATGCGGCCACGGTGCACAAGGGCCAGGGAGCGTTTCGTGGTCGCCACGGACTCGGACCGCGGCCAATCCACTTGCTGCATCGCGGCGATGTCACCAGCCCAGGACCAGAAGTGCAGCCCGGGGCTGTGCCTCTGATCGCCCAGGAACCCTCGGTGTTCAATCTGGCCGCCGGCCACCAGGAAGGTGATCGACGTGCCGCACTGGCCGAGTGGATTGTGCGGTCGGACCATCCTCTGACCTGGCGTTCCATCGCCAATCGCATCTGGCTCCACCACTTCGGACGGGGCCTGGTTGAGACGCCGAATGACTTCGGCCGCATGGGGCAAACTCCCAGCCACCCCGAACTGCTCGACTGGCTGGCCTGCGAAATGCGCGACACCCAGGGCTCGATGAAACGGCTACATCGCTTGATCGTCAATAGCCATGTGTACCGCCAGGCATCAACCGACAACGCCGTGGCCTCCCACAAAGACGCCAGTAATCAACTGCTGTGGCGCTCGCACCGCCGACGGCTGGACGCCGAGTCCATACGCGACTCGGTGCTGCAGGTCAGTGGTCTGCTGCGTTTGCAGATGCATGGCCCTGGATTCCGCGACTTCGTGTTGGAGAAACCGCAACACTCGCCACATTTCGAGTACCACAAGCACGATCCGGATGACACCGCGACGCACCGTCGAGCCGTTTACCGATTCCTCGTCCGCTCGCAACAAGAACCGTTCATGGAGACACTGGACTGTGCCGATCCGTCTCAACTCGTCGCCAAACGCAACGAAACACTGACGTCCCTGCAGTCCCTGGCACTGCTGAACAACAAATTCATGCTCGGCATGTCGCAGCACTTCGCTGATCGCCTGGAACGCGAGGCTCCCGATCTGGAAAGCCGCCTCCGCCGCGGTTTCCTGTTGACCCTGGGACGCCGGCCCACAGCTGACGAACGGCAAGCGCTGACTGCGCTCGCGACACAATACGGACTGGCCAACGTTTGCCGAGTCCTGTTCAATTTGAATGAGTTCATTTTCATCGACTGACACACACAACGTGGGCGGTCCCCGAAACGGCGACCCATCCTGATGGACCGATTCACAGAGAACTCCCGTGCCACCGGCAATCCCACACCCGATCAGATGACGAGCACCCTGTCCATGACACGGCAACCCGTTGCTGAACTGCAACATCCGCAAGATGCGGCCCTGCTGTCCCGCCGAGGCTGGCTGGCTCACGCCACGCAGGGCTTTGCCGGCATTGCGCTGGCGGGATTGCTCGAACGCGAGGGGCTGTTGGCCGGGGAAGCAAACCACTCGGGAGTGGTCGAAGTGCTGCACCATCCCCCGCGTGCCAAACGGGTCGTGCAATTGTTCATGGGCGGTGCGGCCAGCCATATCGACCTGTTCGATTACAAGCCCCTGCTGGTCAAGCACCACGGTGAGAAATCGGACTTCGGCGAGAAGATCGAGGCCTTTCAAAATGGCCTGGGCCCGTGGATGAAGCCGGTCTGGAAATTCCGACCCTACGGCCAATGCGGCAAGTTGTTGAGCGACACCGTGGCACCACTGGGGGCATGCGTCGACGACATGGCCTTTGTGCACAACCTGGTCGGCAAGACCGGCGTCCACAGTCAGGCGACATTTCTGCAGAACACCGGATTCCAAGTGCCTGGATTTCCGGGCATGGGCGCCTGGGTCAGCTACGCATTGGGCAGCCTCAACGACAATCTGCCCACGTTTGTCGTGCTGCCAGACCGGCGTGGTTTCGCATCCAACGGTCCCAAGAACTGGGGTTCCGCGTTTCTGCCAACAGACCATCAAGGCACCATTGTCCGACCGGGAACCCGCAACCCGATCGCCGACCTGTTTCCCCGCAACGCCCCGTTTCTCAGTCGGCAAAGCGACCAGCGAACGCTGCAGTTGATTGGCAAATTCAATCGCCAGCACCAGGCCGCGCGCCCCGGGGACGACCGGTTGCTGGCCCGCATCCGCTCGTACGAACTGGCGGCACGCATGCAACTGGCCGCTCCCGAAGCACTCGACCTGAAACATGAACCCCGGCATATCCTGAAACTCTATGGGCTCGATCACGGGAAATCGTCGTTTCCCAGCGAAATCAACCCGCTCGAAGAAACCGACTATTTTGGTCGCAAGTGCCTGGTTGCGCGGCGGCTGCTGGAACGCGGTGTGCGGTTCGTTCAGATCTGGTCCGGCAATGACAATGGGTTTCCACGACGCAATTGGGACTCGCACGAGGATATCCAACGGGACCACGGTCCACTGGCCTGGGGCATGGCGGTTGGAGCGGCAGGATTGCTGCAAGACCTCAAGCAACGCGGTATGCTCGATGACACACTGGTTCTGTGGACCACCGAATTCGGCCGTCTGCCGTCCAGCCAGGGCGCCCGAGGCCGAGATCACAATCCCTACGTGTTTACCAACTGGCTGGCGGGAGGCGGCGTGCAGGGCGGCCGCACCTGCGGCGACAGCGATCAATGGGGCTACAAACCTCTGGACCGAGACAACCCGACACAAGTTTACGACATTCACGCCACGATCCTGCATCTGCTCGGACTCGATCACAAACAACTCACCGTGCGGCACAACGGCATCGACCGACGATTGACGGACGTGCACGGTCACGTGCTGCGCGACTTGATTACCTGACACTCCCAATCCCGACGACGCACCCCTGCAGACGCATCCCGCTGACACCAGCGGCACATTGGAGTTTGTTGCATGTCCGGTCGACCGATTACCCGCCGTCACCTGATTCACCTGGGCAGCCTGGGTGGAGTCGGATTGACATTGCCCAGGCTGTTGTCCGCCCGAGAATCCAACGCTTCCAGCCTTAAAGCCACAGCCGACTCCTGTATTGTGATTTTCCTGAATGGTGGTCCCAGTCACCTCGACATGTGGGACATGAAACCTCAGGCGGCCACGTCGATCCGCGGTGAGTTTCAACCCATCTCTTCGGCGCTGTCAGGATTTCAGGTATGTGAACATCTGCCGGAGATGGCCAAACAAGCCGGCAAACTGACAGTCGTCCGTTCGATGCATCACGGAGTCAACAACGCCCACGCCGCGGCCGTGTATGCTTCGCTGACCGGTCACGACCGCGGCGAAATCGGCGGCGGCGCTCGACCATCCGATTATCCGTGTCCCGGATCGGTCGTCGCCATGAGACGGCCCGTCCGCGCCGACACCGTGTCGCACGTGTGTCTGCCCTACATCACGCGAGAAGGAGCGAAGGGGCCGCCGCAGCCCGGTTTCTTTGGTGGATTCCTCGGTCGCGCCCATGACCCGCTGTTTGTGCTCAAGGATCCCAACGCCAAAGATTTCGCGATCCCCGAACTGACTCTGCAAACCGACATCTCCGCCCAGCGGCTCGACGTCCGCCGCCAGTTGTTTCAGCAACTGGACCAGACCGCCAATCAACTCGGTGCGGCCTCAATGAGCCGCTTTCAGACGCGGGCTCTCGACCTGTTGGCCTCGCAACGCGCCCAAACCGCGTTTCGCGTGTCCGACGAAGCCGAAAACGTTCGCAGCCGTTACGGCCGCAACATATACGGCCAGAGCGTGTTGCTGGCCCGGCGGCTGGTGGAGGCCGGCACCCGGCTGGTGACCGTCTCGTGGGCACCACACGCCAACGCGACTTGGGATACTCATGGCAGCAACTTCCAGAGTCTGAAGTCCACGTTGCTGCCCCAGTTCGACCGCGCGTGCAGCAGCCTGCTGGACGACTTGCAGCAGCGAGGCCTGCTGGAACGGACACTGGTGGCCGTGCTGGGCGACTTCGGCCGCACGCCCAAAATCAACGCCAACAACGCCGGCCGCGATCACTGGAACTACTGCTACAGCCTGGTGCTTGCCGGGGGCGGAATTCAGGCGGGATTGGTCTACGGCAGCAGTGACCGTATCGGCGGTTATCCGGATCGAAACGCCCTGGAACCCGGAGACATCATCTCCACCATCTATGCCGCACTGGGCATCCCACACAACTCCGAGATCCACGATCAGTTGGGACGCCCCTATCGGCTGGTGCCCACCGGCGACGTCGTTCACGACCTGCTGGCTTGAACAGACCGCGGGGCGTTTCCGAGCGGCCTACGCCGTCTCAGCCGCGACTCAAAAGCCGCCGCCGACAATTTCAAACGCAATCGCGAACGCGTTGTAAACACTGTGAATCGCGATCGCCAACACCGCGTACACGGCCCCATCCTGCAGCCGCGGACGGCTCAGGTCGCGCATGCAGTTCCCCCAGATCCGCAGCAGTCCAATTCCGGAAATCGATGCACAGCCCACGTGCAAGGCCGTGCAAACCGTCCAACGCCAATACACGAGCACCGGTGGCGGGTTCTTGATGAGCACATTCAGGTACCACACGTTTTCCAGAGCCCCAAACGCCAAACCGCCGGCCGCCGCGCAGAGCATCACCTGGGTTCCGGAAACAAACCAATATGGTCGCTTCTCGATCACCCACAGCGCAATGATGACCTTCATTAACTCCTCGGTCACCGGAGCGACAAGCGTCACCAGAATCAAGTTGGGCAGTCCAGCGGTTAACTCGTAGAAAAAAGACGTCAGGATGGAAAACGGCCCAGCCGCCAACGCGACCAGCAGGCAGATTCCCCAGGAAGCGGCGCCCGACGTCGCATCGATCCGCGCGCGGAGCCATTTGGCATACGTCGCCGCATCCGCGGGAACCGCCAGCGGCGATCCCGACAAGGCCGGCTCGTCCCACACCGTTTGCTCGATTTGATCGGCGTCCAGTTCCGAGTCCGATGTGGGACTGGGAACCGACGCTCTCAGGTGCGGTTCATTGGCAACCGACGGATCGTGAGACGGTTGTTCACTCATCTTGTACCCGATAATAAGCCGTGCCCGTGGCCAGAATCGGAGCCATGGCGACTTTTTTTCGAGTGGTATCGCCGCCCACGTCGGCAGTCTGGTACCGCACATTGCACAATGCGTTGAATCCTTGCTCACGCACCTGTGCCAACAAGCGGAGCAGCGCCTCATCCCGGGCCCGGGTCAGCATGGTCTGGTAACTGTGCACCTCGCCACCGAACAGGTTGCGGAATTTGGCGAGAAAACTCTTCAAATAGTCGGTGGCAATCACGACTTCGGCCGCCACCATCGATGGTGGTTTCTCACCGGGCCGCCACCGAGGAAACGATTTGAGCTGAGTGACCAGGATGTCTTCGTAGTCGGCTTTCCGTCGCGCAATGCTCGCGAAATGCCGACGTTGTACGGTGCCTCCAACGATCAAACCCAACATCAGCAGCACAAAAAATAAGACAAATTGTGGATTGAGCAACAACTCCACGTCACACCTCCATCCTGGCTATTGAATGCTGGGCTCGACGCACACCGCAGTCCCGTAGGCATACAATTCCGCGGCTCCGGACGTCACCGCCGACGTCGTAAACCGCACGTTGACAACCGCGTTGGCATCCAATTGCTGCGCCTGAGACAACATCCTCTGCAAAGCTTCTCGACGGGATTCGGTCAGCAGCTCCGTATATCCCTTGAGCTCGCCGCCAACCAGGTTCTTCAAACCCGCCGCAAGGTCACGTCCCGCGTGCTTGGCACGCACCGTGTTGCCTTGAACGATGCCTTTGACTTCAACAATCTCGTACCCGGCAATCGTTTCCGTATTCGTGACAATCATGTGTGAATCCCATTGCTGACAACCCCAAGAAACTCTCTCAGACCTGGTGGTCATGGTATGTGAACACCACGGGAGCTTTCAACAGTCACCTTGAAATCCACATCCGTGAATCCCAGGGGTGCCCGCGACGGCAACAACGGCCTGGAGCACGCGTCCCAGACTACGGCAGATCGTTGTCCGTCGGGCCTCGTTCATCGCAGCCGTGCGGCACGACATGGGTCAACCGTCTTCGTCAGGCCGCAAGCGTCTTGGTAACGCCCGACCGCGGGACGATTTATTGCGGCGCCTTCGGGGCCCGCGGCGGCGCTGCCGCCTCGTAGAACTTGTCCAGATCCCGTTTCAGCCGCTCCAGTGATGGTTCATGGATGTACATCATGTGCCCGGCGTCGTAGTAGCCCATCGTGACGTTGCTCCGCAACTCGGGCGCCAGCAGCATGTGGCTGAAACTGTACTCCGTCGCCAGGTAGGGTGTGGCCAGGTCGTAGCGTCCATTGGCTACGAACACCTTCAAATACGGATTGCGGGTCATCGCCGCCCGCAGACTTTCCGAAGAATCCACGTAACGGTTCTGGAACCCCTCGTAACTCCAGGGCTGCACTTTCGACGTCAGGATCTCGTAGGGCGCATCCTGTTCGACCTTCAAATCGTTTCTCAAGTACTGGTACAGAGCGGCCGTGAAGGGACCGAATATGGCCGCTCCACTCGGATCGAAGTCGTAACGGTCACCGACTCCGTCACGATCGATTCCCAGGTAACGGCTGTCGAAGCGACCGATGGTGCGATTCCGTTTGCGCAACAACTCCTTGGCAAACTGTGACATGCGTATCCGCAAATTGCTGCGTTGCACAAACGTGGCGGACAGGCCGGTGAACCGCGCCACTTCACGAGCGATCCGCTGCCGTTCCCGTGACTTCAGCTCGGTGCCCCGTATCAACGCCAGTGTGTAGTCGCCCAGCGCGAATTTCTCGGCGGCGGCCAGGGCCTGCGGCAGCGATTTCTGCAGTTCGGGTGACAACCGCTTGTGATACCAGGCGGTGGCGGTGTACGTCGGCAGAAACAAGATGTAGGGCAAGTCGTTGCCCACTCCAAAACGGATCGTCTGGAAATTGATCACGGACGACACGAGCACAATACCGTTCAGCTCCATCCGGTAGCGGTCTTGCAAG